>ERZ889078.1158-NODE-1158-length-21592-cov-6.447184_pt1 | contig 21592 bp, 19 predicted proteins | sample MGYA00521266_ERZ889078 | MGnify/ENA primary metagenome ERZ889078 (study PRJEB32303, sample SAMEA104408618) | aquatic metagenome | biome: Brackish water; feature: Pelagic; material: water | place: Baltic Sea | collected 2014-06-16T06:34:00 | depth 76,534 m ...
ACGGATGGTAAGGGTCCGGAGAAGGGTGTCGACCTCTCGGGGCACTGGGATTTCACGTCTACTTCCGATGGGGATTCCAACGAGGCTACCCTCGAGCTCACCATGGCAGAAGATGGCACGATCAGCGGCTCGCTCTCCATGCCGAGCCCCATGGGTGAAGGCGATCTGAAATCTACCGTTTCCGGTTCTGTAAGCGGCACAAGTGTCTCCATGATCGCAACATTTGACATGGATAGCATGTCGATCACGATGGTCTTCGATGGAGTGGTTGACGGCTTGGAGATCTCTGGCACCAATACCGTGAGCGGGCCGTGGGGAGAAGATTCGAAAACCTTCCGAGGAGTGCACACTCCGGAGCACTCCCACGCCGTTCTCAACTGGGGTTACGAAGACCACGACGAAGAGCGCTACTCGTGCCACTAGTGATGAGGAATTGGAACTTGAACACAAAAATTATTATGAAGAACTCTTCCATCACCTTCGGCCTACTCGCGACTGTACTTTTGGCCCTGCCTGGCGCCCACGCAAGAGCAGAGGACGACACCGTGACACACGCCTTTGAGACGGACACGATGCGTGTGCCCACCCTCCAAACGGGTGGCGCGTGTATTATTCAAAACGTCACGATTCACACCGCTCTGCGCCCGGCGTTCCTCGGGACGGTGGTTGTCAAAGACGGTAAGATCACAAGTGTCACCGAAGGCGAGAGTGAGAGTCTCTCTGGCGCCTCCGACGGGCTGCTCGTCATCGACGGTAGCGGGAAGCACCTTGCGCCTGGTGTCATCGACACCCATTCGCACACCGCGATTTCCGGTGGTGTGAACGAGGGAACCCTGACGATCACGGCGGACTGCGATATTAGCGACACGATCGATCCCGACGACGTTGGCATCTACCGTGCTCTGGCCGGCGGCGTGACCACGATTCAGTGTTTGCACGGATCGGCAAACGCCATCGGTGGACGCAGCGAAGTGCTGAAGCTTAAGTGGGGCGTGACCGCTGCGGAGCTGGTCTTCCCCGACGCACCCCAAGGCATCAAATTTGCGCTTGGTGAAAATCCAAAGGGTTCGAACTGGGGTGGAAACAGGGACAGGTTTCCCTCTTCGCGCCGTGGCATCGAGGCCGTCTATGATCGCGCCTTTACACGCGCGGTAGCCTATGGCGAAGGATGGAAGACATACGATGAGGCCGTTGCTCAGGGCGAAGACCCGACCCCGCCGCGTCGTGATATTCGCCTAGAGACCCTGCTCGGGATCCTCGAAGGAAGCGTCAAAGTACACAGCCACAGCTATCGTGCCGACGAGATCCTTATGCTGCTTCGCAAGGCCGAAGAGTTCGGGTTCCGCATCCAAACATTGCAACACGTTCTTGAGGGCTACAAGGTCGCCGCCGAGATCGCTGAGCACGGCGCAGGCACCTCGACCTTTAGCGACTGGTGGAACTACAAAATCGAAGCCTATGACGCGATCCCGCAGAACGCAGCACTTCTCCATGAGGCGGGCGTGCTCTCCACGATCAACTCCGACAGCGACGAGCTGATGCGGCACCTCTACCACGAGGCTGCCAAGTCCGTGCGCTACGCTGGCCTCGACCGCGTGGACGCCCTCCAGATGGCGACCTTAAATGGCGCCAAACAGCTTGGCCTGGGTGATCGCATCGGATCGATTGAAGTGGGCAAGGACGCCGACTTGGTTCTATTGGATGCCGATCCCCTCTCGGTCTATTCGCAGGTGCAGTGGACGATGGTGGATGGTGAGATTGAATTCGAGCGCTTAGACGCCTTCGGCCTGTACCGCGCTGACGTCACTTCCAACCCCGAGATGGACATACGCTCCGGTGCGCCCGCCACTCCGCCCGCCGTAGCGGGCGAAGGTCTGCTGGCGCTCGTCGGCGGCACCGTCCACCCCGCCGATGGCCCCGCGATTCCAGGGGGAACAGTCGTGATCTTCGGCAGTCGGATTGTTGCGGTTGGCGCTGGCGTTGAGCTCCCTGACGACTGCGAGGTCATCGACGCGACAGGCAAACATCTCTGGCCTGGCATGATCGCCCTCGACACACCAATTGGTCTCTTTGAGATCGGCTCGGTGCCAGCAACAAATGACACGTCGGAGCTAGGTGGCAACCAGCCGGACCTCTCGGTGACCTCCTCCGTTCACCCCGAATCCGCCCATATAGCCGTCACCCGAATTAGTGGGATCACACGCACGCAAACTTCTCCGCAAGGCGGCGGCCCCATCATGGGGCAGTCGTCGGTGATTGACCTCGACGGCATGACTTGGGAAGAGCTCGTATGCAAAGACCGGGACATGTTGCACATCAACTTTCCCCGTATGCGCAACGACGCAAAAGACGACAAAGATCCCGAGAGAGTTACGGAGCTCCGGGACCTGCTGGAAGAGGCTCGCTCGTGGCGTCGCCTCACCGATGCAGCCGCGGACAACGGCCTAGCTCCCCTTGGCGATCGTCGCCTTGAGGCGCTGGCTCCCTACGCCCTTGGCGAGAAACGCATCGCTCTTCACGCGGATGGCGCGCAGACCATCTTGGGTGCGATGCGCTTTGCGAGAGAGGAGGAGCTCGATGTTGTCCTCTACGGTGTCACCGAGGGCTGGAAGGTTGCCGACCGGATTGCGAGCGAGGGTCTCTCTGTTGTTGTTGGCCCTGTGCTCTCCGTCCCGCGTTCCGACTTTGACCCTTTTGACAGCCGCTATGCAAACGCGGCCGTGCTCGCACGCGCCGGAGTTCCCATCGCGATCATGTCGAGCGACGACGAGAACCCGCGCAACCTCCCCTTCGCGGCGGGCTTTGCGGCGAACTGGGGCCTCTCCAAAGGCGAGGCCCTACGTGCAGTCACCCTGCACGCCGCAGAGGTGGTGGGAATGCAGGATTCGCTCGGCAGCCTGACCGCTGGCAAACGCGCCGACATCGTGATGACCGACGGTGACTTGTTCGAGGCGACCACCCAAGTTCTCCGTATGTGGATCGATGGTAACGAAGTCAGTATGAGCAACCGTCAGACGGATCTATACGACAAGTACCGCGCCCGACTTCACAGCAAGATTGCAAAGTAGGCACTCCTCCTCGTAACGTGTGAAGGCCCTTGGAGGGAGACTTCCAAGGGCCTTCACACGTTATTCACGATTGCCCTATAAACTGGGCCTCATGAACCTCTCCCTATACAGAAGCTCCCTCGCTGCCGCCACTCTGGCCACTCTCGCCCTCGGCTTGTCGCTCGCAGACAAGAACGAGATTCCGGGCATCAGCGGGATGGCCCCTATCAGCGGTTCCAGTTACCTCATCGTGCAAGACACGAAGGCCGAAAAAGGCGGGAACCGCGTTGGCATTCTCGAGGTCCTTGGCGACGGCACCAATGTGTACTCGGCGTTGAAGGTGAAGTCCCTCGACAAGGGCGAAGATCGAGCGAGTGATCTTGAGGCGATCCACCGCATCCCAGGCCGCACAAACGAATACCTAGCTGCCGAAAGCGGTCGCCGCGCAAACGGTCCCGGACGCCTGTTTCACTTGGCTCTGGATGAAGATCTGAGCGGCGTGGACGTCGTCCAATCCTGGCCCCTTCCGACTCGGGTCGCCGACCCCATGGCGTGGGACCTAGGGGACGGCGACAACTACGAAGGCGTGACCTGCTGGGCATTAGCCGACGGTCGTATTCAGCTTGTCCTTGGCGAGCGAGGAGGCTCCAACTCCCACAAGCGCGGAGCATTGATCTCCGGTGTACTCGACTTGAAAGCCGGCGCTTTGCAATGGCTACCTGCGGCGCATGATCTGACTCCCAAGACTCCAGGAAAGTGGATCGACCCGAACGGGCAACGCGACATCGCAGACCTTTGGTATGACGAGCGCGACGACAGTATCTGGTGCGCGGCTTCTGAGGACCCCGGCGACCAAGGACCATTTCGCTCGGTGATGTGGCAGGTCGCGATCGTCGGCCAACAAGACGACACAACGGGCCTGCGCACCCTTTCGATTCCCGAAACCTCTGTGTGCTCCTACACGATAGATGGTCACAAGATTGAGGCGATCTCGGCAGCCCCCTTGACCATCCATCACGCGTACCTGAGCTTCGGCGCTGAAGACGAAGACTTCGGCGGAACCTGGCGCTCGCTGTACGCGCCGGTACGCTAGAGGCCTACTTCGCCCGGGCGTATTGCCACGCGTCGGCAGCCTCCATCAGGCGGCGCGGCGCGGCTCCGACGAGCCACTCTTGAGCGGCCTTATCCTCCAACAAGTACGCGTCCCAAAACGCCGTCGAGAGGGCCAAGATCACACGGTGGTGGTTCGGATGGGGATCACTATTCTCGCCGAACAAGACCGTGTCGGTAAACGCCGAGTGCTCTGCACCATCGAGAACGAGCTCGTACCGATCGATCGTCTCCGGTAGAGCCGGAAAAACTTTGGTGCGGGTCTCCATGTTGTTGCTTCCTATCGGAGACACATCGTTGGTCCCCGTCATTAGTAGCATAGGGACAAAGACCTCCGCAAAAGCGCTCGCAAGGCTGCCAACTTGCGGTGGGCTGGGGCTCAAGGCGATCGAGGCGTCGATGCGCCCCTCTCCCCACTTCCCGCCGAACAGCCCGCTCTTTTGACCGCTAACCATCTGGGTCGTAAGCGCCCCGAAGGAGTGGCCCGACATTCCGACATGCTCAAGGTCAAGGCGCTCAAAAAGCGGGTGGCCCTCGTCCCCATTCCACTCCGTCAGCGCATCCAAAACGGACACGATATCTTGGGTGCGCAGCTTGAGATTCTCGCTGGAGGCCGCTTCCTTCAGCGCACCAAAACGCCTCCACTTTGGGAGGTCCATCCAAACACCTTCATCGCTGCCCGCGTGCTGCACAAACGCGACCGCATAACCACGCGCCGCCCAGTGATCACCTAAAAACGAGCATCCCATCCGACTGCCACCAAGACCGTGACTGAACACGAGGACAGGCAGAGGTACGTGCGAACCGGCGGGGGAATAGATCAGAATGGGGATGTCTCGAGCGCCCCTCTTCGCAACAAGATCCACCCGCTGAACTTTTGCGTTTACGGAAAGAACAAGAGGGTCGTAAGCCGGGCGACTTGTTGGTCCATCCTGTGAGGGGAGGGCCGAGGAAACGAGCAGACCGGCCATGAGGATAAAGGACTTCATGATGGCAAAACCTGAAAGGGGACGGATGCGTGTCGTGCTGCCAGACTTCGTGTATCGCGATACAGCCAAACGGACCCATGTTGAACCGGACGCATTACAATAGGTGACGTGAATCTTAAGCCAACCATAACTTCCCAGCCCGGCAAGACTATCGCCGCGCTATTCCTGCTGCCCAAATGTGATATGGGCTGCACTTTTTGCGCAAGTGACCTCGGTTTCGACCGCATGTCTTTTGGCCAGGCCTGCGCTCTTATTGATGCGCTATCTGACGCGGGCTACGAGAACGTTGTTTTAGGTGGAGGCGAACCCGCCCTTTGGCGCGACGGCGACAAGAGACTAACCGATCTTGCGCGTCACGCGAAAGGACTCGGACTCACGGTTCAAGTCAATACAAATGGTATTCGTCTGCCCGCAGACTTCGCCCAGCTCCAGCATGTCGACCGTTTCATCTTCCCGATGGACGGCTCGTCGGCGAAAAAGCACGACTCGCTTCGCGTCATTCTTGGCTCGCAGCCCAGCGGACATTTTGAGCTTGTGCAGCGCCGCGTAGCTGAGTGCATCGAGGCGGGCCAGCAGTTCACCATCGGCACCGTGCTCAACGCGAAGAACTACAAGGAGATCCCGCAGCTTGTGGAATGGATGCGGGCTCGACTTGCCGAAGGTGCCAACATTCACGCGTGGCATCTCTACCGCTTTCAAGCGGTTGGCCGCGGAGGGGTCTCCACCGGCGACACACTCTCGCTCTCGGCGACTGATTTCCGCGCCGCTTGTGACGAGGCTAAGGCTTCGAACCTTCCCCTTTTGGTTTGGCGCCGCGACGAGATGCTGAACTCGTCGACGGTTGAGTTCTTTTGGTACGAGGCGGGCGAGCTGCTCGTCGGCAGCGAAGCCTGGGCTGCGCCGCTCACCTAGCGAGAGGTCCTGCTAGTCGCGCCTCGGCCGAAACAGTAGCGCGATGTGAAGCGGGATACTCGCACGGGGCTGGCGCTTCAATACGGCCCGCACCCTCTCGCCTAAAATCGTTCCCAGCACAAGCTCGGCCTGTGCCGCATCGTTGAATCGCAGCTCGGTTTCAACGGTCTCGACGACCTCGAATCCACAGTCCTCGACCAGGGGGCGCACCTCACCGTGACCCTCAAGATCCTCGATGCCGCGCAGCTCTTGAAACGCTCCGGAGCCTGCGTTCTCTATCACCCACGTTCCGGCGTGGTCGTCCGAGGCGCAAAGAACACGCTCACATTCCGCCAAGACAGCGCTCCGGACACTCGGCCGCAAATCCAGGAGAACGAAGCTCATAACAGCTCGATCGAACGAGCTCGCTTTTAGGGGTAGCGACTCGCCGCGCGCCCTCAAGACCTCGGCAGCACCTAAAAACTCCGCGCGTTCCAACATCCGGAGCTCGGGTTCGACGGCTACATGGGTTGTGGCCAAGGGGGCGACGGCGCGGGTTAGCCAGCCCGTTCCGCACCCGACTTCGAGTACGCGTTTCCCACGAACCCCGGCGATTTCCGCTAGGCGTAGAGCAGCGACCCCGTCTGGATCCTCGGCATTTTCAAAGGCCCGAAAGATCTCGGGAGACTCGCGATAGACAGTCGCCCAGCGCTCCTGTTTACGCGCGCTCGCCAGGCGCTCCTCGATAGAATGGACGGAGCTAATCCGTCGACTCCAAGCTGCGCACGGCCCATGTGCGAACACGCTCTTCGAGCTCCGGCGTCTTCCCTCGGAAGAAGTGGTCGGTGCCCGGTATCTCGTCGACCTCTAGGTGGGGGCCGAGGTGGGGAAACTTTTCTTTCAGCGCCTTCGACGTTCCAAAATCGTCGTTGCCCGCGAACAACATCAGGCCCGGCTGCTTTACATCGGCAATCGGTTTGCACTCGTAAACACTCACGGGCAAGGCGATGAAGAGCACGCGTTCGATCCGCGATTCCCTGGGAGCCAAGCCGGCAATCGTCCGGGAGCCAAACGAGAAGCCACCCGCCCAAAGAGGAACGCGCGGATAGCGCTCCATCAGGAAATCGATTGCGGCTCGTGCGTCCTCCTCCTCGTCCCCTTCCCCGTGGTGGACGCCCTCGGAATTCTCGACCCCGCGAAAGTTGAAGCGCAACACGGCCAAACCGGCGCTCTGCAGGCCCTTCGCCACGCGGAAGACCACAGTGTTGTGCATCGTCCCTCCGTGAGATGGGTGAGGGTGGCACACGACGGCCAGCGCCCGCGGGGGGGCACTCTCTTCGGGGTTGTCGGTCGAAGATCCTGGAGGGCCCAGCAAACCCTCGAGTTTGCCGACGGGACCGTTGAAGAGGACGGGAGTTGGATGAAGAAGGGCCATCGGGATAATCTATTCGAGGAGCGAGCGTTTGTCGCGCGCTGGGAACGTTAACCTCTTGCGCGACGGTCAAGAATCTAAAATCTCCCCCACCAACCGTCCCCCCCTAGCCATGACTGACACGCCTACTTCAGCGCCTACTTGGATCATCGACGTCGACGAGAACAACTTCGAAACCGAAGTTGTCGAGCGCTCCATGACTCTACCCGTTGTCCTGTACTTCTGGTCCGAGCGCGCAGAGCCCTGCGCCACGATGGGCCCCCTGTTAGAGGCAGAGGCCATCGCTCGCGACGGCGCGTTCCTACTCGGAAGAATCGACACCGATCGCAAACCTGAGCTCGCCCAGGCCTTTCAAATTCGCTCCCTTCCCACGACCGTCGCACTCATCAAGGGGCGCCCCGCGGACGCCTTCGAAGGTGGCGCAGATGCTAAAGCGCTCACCGAATTCCTAGACGCGTTCGCCGCGTCCGTTCCCGCGCCAGGACTTCAAGCCTACAAGGAACTCCAAGCAATCGGCGAGTTCGACAAGGCACTTGCCGGTATCGAAGCGCACCTCGAAGAATACCCCGAAGACGGCGACGCCCGCGTATTGCAGACGCGCCTACTTTTGGACCTTGGCCGTATTGAAGAGGCCCGCGAGTGGTACGAAGCTCTCGATGACGTGTTCCAGCAATCCGATGAAGGTCGCGCGATTCGCGCGCACTTGGAGCTACAGGAAGGCGCCGGGGACATCGTCGAGCTGCAGGCTGCGTACGACGCAGATCCCAAGAATACTGCCGCGCGATTCACGTTGGCGAAAGCACTACTAGCGAAGGGCGACCACGCAACTGGCCTCGACCACCTGCTGGAAATCGTCATGAAGGACCGTGCCTTCGAAGACGACGCCGCCCGCAAGCTGATGCTGGAAACGTTCGAGGCCCTAGGCCTAGAAAACGAAGTCGCCAACGACTTCCGCTACCAGCTTCAGATGATCCTTTTCGTGTAGTCGAAAGGCCCCGAAGCCGAAGTTGCAATTCGCCATGGGGCCTCCTCGCCTCTACAGGTGATCGAGCTGCTTCTGCGCATGCAGTGCGACTAAATCCGCAGGCAGTTCGCAGGTGACGCGCACGCGCTTTCCCGTGGCAGGATGGGTGAAGCCGAGCAGCTCGTTGTGCAGCGCGTGGCGTGGCAGGATCAGGGCGGCCCGGTCCTCGGCAGTCATCTCGCCCGCGGCGTTTCGCATGAAGATCTCTTCGTCGGGACCATACAGTTTGTCCCCGACCAGCGGATGCCCGATCGACGCTAGGTGCACGCGAATCTGGTGCTGCCGTCCAGTCATCGGCGTACACGCGACCAGTGCGAGTGGCCCAAAGCGGCCCCTGCTTGTCTCCAGCACCTCGTACTCGGTCACCGACGGCCAGCCGCCCGCGATCACAGCGATCTTGAGGCGCACCTCACTCGCGTACGAAGGTCCCAAATCAAAATCGATCACGCCTTGTGCCGGATCCGGGGACCCGTGAACGACGGCCAGGTAACGCTTGTCGATCTCGCGCGCCTCAAACGCCTTCACCAGCGCCGCGTGGGACACCGCGTCCTTCGCTGCAAGCACAAGCCCGCTCGTCTCGCGATCCAATCGGTGGCACAACTTCACCGGGACGTCACGCTCCGCATCTTTGCTTCGAAAGTGCTTATGCATGCGCTGAATGAGCGTGTCGGTCAGGTGCCTCCCGCTCGGGTGAACGACAAGCCCGGCCGGCTTGTCAACGATCAGCACGTGGTCGTCCTCGTAGACAACATTCAGCGGACCGACGTCGGTAAGATCCATCTCGAGCCGCAGCTCGTCGGGAATCATGACAACCACTATCGACTTGTCCAGCAACCTGCGCCCGGGCCTCTTCTCCACGACCGGCTCCTCGCTTGGAGTCCGAAGAGGCGGGGGCCGACTCGCCAGCCGTGACCGGTGCCCCGCCGGAGCATCCTCGGGGCGCGACGCCGCCACGAGCACATAGCCATCCTTGATCAAGCGCTTCACCGACGACCGCGACCTCCAAGTGAGGTGATGCGCAAGAAATTCATCCAGCCTCATCACCATATCCTCGCCGCGCAGCTGAAAGTCGCTAGCGCGCACCTCAACCACAACGCGGTCGGGCGCCTCACTTAGATCGCGGTCTTTAGGGAATAGAGACATAGAAAAACCCCGGGCTGCCAATCGGTTGGCAACCCGGGGTCCTTGAGTGTGTCCAAGGGTTCCGACTCGTTGCGGCGGTTACCGAACGGCGTGAACCAATGAATTATCTAACCGCGGCGAACGCGAGCTTGGTGCTTGCGTTGAGAGCGGATAATCGTGCGGATACGTTCACGACGTTCGCGGCGACGATAGTCCGAGCGCTTCTCGTGCCACGAATTCTCTTTGGCGAGGCGGAAAACACCGCTTGTGTTACACGAACGCTTAAAGCGTCGGAGAGCAGCCTCGAGAGACTCGTTGCTACGGACCTGGATCTTGATCGACATATGGATTCTTGTTGCTAGTTACCTTTGGCGTGTCTCGCGGTGGATGACATCGGGTGATTCAAGTCCGATGAAGATCCCCTCCTAGCCGACGGTGCCAAAATGGGCCAAGAAGTTTACCTACGCATCGCCAAGAGGTGGAAGGGGCAACTGGAAATCTCGGTGCGTTCTTGCGATCCTAGAGCCATGCCCCCCATGCCCTCCTCTGCCCCAAAAGATTCCACGACCTCAAAAAGCTCGACGGAACCCTCCGAGCCCAGGTCCGGAGAGGATGTCCTTCAGGGCGACATCGACGTCGTGACCTACCATGCCGAGGACTCGGGATATACGGTTCTAAAGGTAATGCCTGAAAAGGGTTACGGTGATCCCGAGGACCTAATCCCAGGCCGAGTCAGCGCTGTGGGAGGCATGATCGATCCCGCCGAGGGCATGCGCCTGCGGCTGTTTGGTGAGTGGACCTCCCACCGTATGCACGGCCGCCAATTCAAGTTCACGCGGACGGAAGTTTTAACTCCGGCGGACAAGCGAGGATTGGTTAAATACCTCTCTTCGAAAGGCTTCAAGGGCGTTGGAGAGACCTTAGCCGAGCGGATCGTCGACAAATTGGGGCTGACGGCACTCGACATCATTCGGGATACGCCCCAAAAACTCGACGGGATCAAAGGCCTGAGTGGTGCTGTTCGCGAGGACCTTATCGAGTCCGTTCAGACGGCGTTCCTCACCCACAAACTGCGCGCCTTTCTCACCAGCCTTGAGCTCAACCTTTGGCAAATCGAAGCGGTCGCCAAGAAGTACGGGCCGGACTGTGAAGGCCAGCTGCGCGCGAATCCTTACCTGCTGTCGACCGGGATCGTCGGCATCGCTTTTCGCACGGCTGACCGCGCCGCGCGGAGCCTAGGGCTTGCACCCAACGCGCCCGCTCGCATCGAGGCGGCGCTTGTTTACCTGCTCGGCAAGGCCGCTAGCAACGGACACACGATGTTGCCCGAGTCGCAGCTGTTCGCGGCCGCTCGCGAACTGCTTGGCGAGGTCGCCCAAAACGGTCCCCTCTCCGACGCGCTCGCTCTGCTAATCACGCGGCGCGAGGTCATTTCGGAAGAGGACCTGCGCGAGGGCGTCACGCTCATCTACTTGCCGATGTACGAAACTTGCGAGCGCCTGCTCGCCGCGAACCTGGGCAGCCTCTGCAGCTCAAAAGCAAGTGCGCTCGCAACGGAGGCCGGACTCGCGGCCGTCGAAGCGCACGCCGACATCGTGCTGCACCCGGACCAGCGGGCTGCGATCTTGGGAATGTTGTCCGTACCCCTTGGCGTGCTCACTGGTGGGCCCGGTGTAGGCAAAACCACGGTGCTCAAGATGGTCGTCGAGCTCGCCAAGAATGCTGGCCAAAACGTCATCCTCTGCTCACCTACGGGCCGCGCCGCCAAGCGCATGGCCGAGGCCACTGGCTACGAAGCCGCTACGGTCCACCGCACCCTGCGCTACGATCCGATGGAGCAGAACTTCGCCTACAACGATGAGAAGCCGCTCGAAGCTGGCCTCATCATCGTTGACGAAGTTTCCATGCTGGACATCATCATTGCACACGCCCTCGTCAAGGCGATCGCGCCACCGACCCGACTTCTTTTTGTTGGTGACCCGGACCAGCTCCCCTCGGTCGCCGCTGGCAATGTGCTGGCCGATCTGCTTCGCTCGAAGTGCATCCCCACCTGGCGCCTAACCCAAATTTTCCGTCAGAGCGAGACCAGCCGTATCGTCTCCAATGCGCACCGCATACTTGCCGGAGAGTTCCCCGTTCTGCCGCGCGCGGGCGAGCCCAAATCCGACTTCTACTTCTTCCCCGTTGAAGGCGAAAGCGAGTCCGCTCAGCGCCTTGTCGACGTCGTCACCGAACGGATTCCCAAGACCTTTGGACTGGACTGGACCCGCGACGTGCAGGTCCTCGCCCCGATGTATAAAGGCGAGTGCGGAGTAGACAACATCAACGAGCTCCTGCGCGAGCAGCTGCCCAAGAGAGGTTACGAGCTCAACTTTCGGGACCGCACGTGGCGTGAGGGCGACCGTGTCATCCACACGAAAAACGACTACGACCGCGAGGTCTTCAACGGCGACATGGGCTTCGTGAAATCGGTCTATTCCGACGGCTCCGGGTTGGTGGTCGACTACCCGGAGCAGGAGCTCTTTTACGAACCTGAGCAGCTGGGAGATTTGCGCCCCGCGTTTGCAATCACGGTTCACCGCAGCCAGGGTTCCGAATATCCGTGCGTTGTGATTCCACTTGTGATGCGCCATTACTTGATGTTGCAGCGCCACTTGTTCTATACGGCGATCACGCGCGCCAAAGCACTAGTCGTCTTGGTTGGTTCCGAGCGCGCTTTGGAGATGGCGATCGGGAACGCAAGCCAATCGCATCGGGAGAGCGGCCTGAGCGACCGGCTGCAATCGATTTTGGACTCGATCGATTAGGCCGCGTAGTCAACTCCCTCGCAGACACCGCAGGAGGTCACCCCTCTCTCCTAGGTTGCCCATGCTGGCCCTCCGGAAGGCCCCGTAGAGGTGCCCGTGGGGAGCCCTTGCAAGGACAAACTTTCGAGACCGGCAGCTCCTACGACCCCCGATGCTCGAACGCTGGTTTGGCCAAACCCGTTATAGGTAGCCGATATCTTGAAGCGCCTCGATCGCACCGGCGCCGGCCCCCATGGCATCACCCTCGAGGCGGACCTCAAGTGCCTGGGCATAACGATCGAGGAGCAACTTTTTCATGCGGGCTGCGACTTCGCTCTTGGAAGCTGCGACATCCTTGAATTGAAGTGGGTCGAGTCGCAAATCGAACAACATCACCTCGTCGGTTTTAGGAGCGAAGTGCAATGCCCAATCCGCGTCTTCCATGCCGAGTAAAGTCACCATGCGCTCTCCCTTCCACTGCCCCCTTTCAGTTGAGTAGAACACCGCCCCAGCGCCGGCCTCAAGTGGCTGCCGAGTGGCTCCGGCGGGCTGCCCCTCGGACAGCGCGCTCAGGTAGCCAAAGATGCCCGCATTAGAGATCACGCCGTCGATGCTGGAGCCCTCTGGAATCCCTGGGCCCGCAAGCACAAGGGGGATGTGCATCAGCTCGGGGAAGAGGCTCTGGCCGTGACCGATATCACCGTGCTCATAGGTCTCCTCCCCATGGTCCGAAGTAAAGACAAGGACGGTGTTTTGGGTTAGTCCCAGCTGATCGAGCTGCGCCACCACCTCGCCCAGCCAGAAATCTCCAGTGTGGATCGCTTGGTCGTAGCTTCGCTCAACCCAAGGCATATGCTGCGCGGGAATTAAACTCGTCAAGAGGGGGCGCTTGAGCCGGTTGGGAATGCGCCAACTCTCCTCTTGGAGGTCCGCCACGCGATCACCGAAAGCGAGTTTACCAAGGTCGTCGGGGCGCTCGCCAGGGAGCGCCTTGACCGAGGCCGGCAAAGGCGCAAAAGGCCTATGCGGATCCACAAGGTGCAGGTACAGGAAGAAGCGCTCGTCCTTATGGGTATCGATCCAGTCCAAGGCGGGGGGCATAAGCTCGGCGCCGTCGATGAACTCATTTCGATTCGGACTGTGGAACGTCTGAAAGCCCTGGTCGAAATTGAAATCGGCGCTCACCAACCGGTTCCCCGTAAATGCCGCCGTCGCCATACCCGCTCGCTGCATGTACTCAGGCAAGGTCACATGCGCATCGCGCAACCAGGACTCCCCGGGTCGCTCGACGCCGTGTTCGGCTGGCAACAAGCCCGTGAGTAGAGATGCGGTCGAAGGCCATGTCCAACTCGCCGTCGATCGGGCTCCGGTATATTTGGTTCCCCGCCTGGCAAGCTCGTCAAGCCATGGAGTTGTCTCGTACTCATAGCCAAATGTCGAGGTGTGATCGGCCCGCAAGGTGTCCATCACCATAACGATTACGTTGGGGCGCACCGGCGTCGCTTGGTCGCTCGAGACATCTCGCACCTCCCGGATGGAGAGCCCTCCGATCCCAACAGGTAGCGCGGCGCCCTTTGCGATCAAGCCTTCACCTTCCACCACCTCGGTCGAAAACCGCAGCTTGCTACCGCCTGGTACTTGTAGAGGTTCACCATTCGCACCGATGACCTGCCACTCCTCTTGCAGAGGCTTGGCGCGGTCCGCCTCTAAGGTGGTGCTGAAAAGCCTGGTGTGGATGTCGCCCTCGACAAGATCGACCGCGCATTCAATCGTAACCCGACCTTGTAACTTGGCCGCTTTGACGCCGGCTCGGTCCATCGCAAAGCCGCCGTGAATTTCAAATCGATCGCCGGGGGGGACCTCGACATCCACCATAGCAGGAGGAGCCATCCGCAGCGCCGGAAGCTCCCGAGCCCCATGCATTCGATCCGCGTTGAACACGCCGTCTGTCAGGTGCAAGTGCTCCACCGCGATGGGCAAGATGCTGTTCTCAAGAACGACCACACGAGCACTCTCATTAAACAAGAGCTCCACGGTGCCTTCCGAGATGGTTCGAGTTCGCGGCGGGACACCTTCGCTTTCAGCACAGGCCCCGCAAGCGATCGCCACCGCGAAGGCGAGGTAGCAGGCGTGCTTGGACGCGGCGCTGTTGGTGTACAGACTTAGGTAGGAGGCATTCATGAACTCAACAGGCTACGCCCAAGCCACGCGAGTGTCGATGCAGGGACTGTGGAAGCGCGCAAAAGAGAGCGAAACGGGAATCCACGGCCGACCTGTTCGCCCCTTCGACTCTTTCGAATTTTCCAACTCCGAAACCAGCCCAGCTGCTCCTTCGCTTTGGACAACAGCACAAGCGGCCTTAGCGGCTACGCCCAGTATTGACCGGGGATGTAGCTAGAGAAGTGCCAGCAGTGTCCCTCAGGATCCCGAACCCCATAGCCGCGCGCGCCGAAGTGCGTATTTTCTAGGGCCTGCACGACTTCAGCACCCTCAGCCACCGCGCAATCGTGATGGCCATCGGGATCGGGGACATAGAGACTCAGCATCTGGTGCAGGCCTGCTAGCTCCAATGGACTGACACGCTTATTTTCGACTCGCGGGGAGCCCACCAAAATTACGGCGCTGCCCAGGCTCAACTCCGAGTGCAAAACTCCACCGGTCTCGTCAGGGACGACGAGTCGCTTCGTGAATCCGAACACCCGGCACAGCCACTTGATTGCGGCTTCGGCATCGTTGTAAGTCAAACACGGATAGACAGAGCCTTTCGTCTGATTCTTCATGGGCAATTCTTGTCGACGACCCACCATGGGTTTCCTTCGGGGTCCGCAAAACCGCCAAACCAAAAGTCGTCCGTCTTGTTGTAAGAGGCCGGCATGTTCGAGGCGCCACCCAAGCTGGTGACCTGCTTCAAGAGCGCGCGCACATCTTCCGTTTCGACCTGTAAGAGTACGGTGGCGCGAGCGCGATCACGGGGCTCGACTCCCATCTCTTTGGCAGAGCCTATGCCGATTCGTATCCCCGATTCGGTCGCCATATTCGCAAAGTGAAACCCGTCTTCAAAGATGCTCGTAACTTTGAAGCCAAGGACTTCACGGTACCAGCGAACGAGCCCTTCGAAATCTTCGGCGAGGATAATGGATTCCCGAGGTCGGATGTTGTGCATAAGAGTTAGCTCTCAAGGAGGTTCGCTAGAGGAACCAAATAGAGGGGCGGAAGCGCCTCCTCGATCGCCTCCTGCATCGCCTGACTCGCCTGAGGGTCTGCGGACGGCAGGCTGCCCATCGCCGCCCAGGTCTCGCGGTCCGGCCACTGTGCATAAGCGACGTACGTCCCATCTTCCGCTCGGTGCAGCTTGGAGCCAAGCCCACCTCGGTGAGCCTTGATTCCTAGAGTTACCGCTTCCCATGAGCTCAAAAACTGCTGTAGGAGTTCGGGCCGAACTCGCCAGTGATAGACCGCGACAAATCCGACCTTTTTCGATTCGCTCATCAAGTAGTTCTAGCGCTTTTTGGGCGACACGACCATCCCGATCGCCAATTGATAGCGCACTTCATTCAACTCATCAACTCCCGTCGCAGAGCGACTTTCGCTCTGCCGTTAGAGTCCAGCACGAGGCCCGGCACTGGCCCGGAAGATCCGACACTCCTCACTGTCGCCACCAGCCGGCCGATCCTCCATCGAGAATCGCCAGAGGGCCAAACAGGTTTCGAGCACCCCAAAGGCGAACGAACGCGCTGGTTATAGGTATGCTTACGCGGCCTTCATCTCCTTAGCGACTGCCCGAAGATCACGATGACCTCTACCAACGCAAACCCCCAAGCCCAACAGATGGAAGACGAGTCCATGGTGCGCTGCCTCGCGGCACAGGCACAGGCGGTCTGGCCACAAGAGCTCGCGCAAATCATTCGGTACGCCTTAGCCGACAGCTGTGCCGTGTTGGATGTCGCTTGCGGCACGGGGGAGATTAGCGAGCGACTGGCAAGGCACATGCCCAAAGCGCACGTGACTGGAATCGACATCGTTGCCGATCACATTGTCCGCGCCAAAAGTCGCTGCTCAGATATCGCCGATCGTACCCACTTCGAAGTCGGGGATGCCTTCCAGCTCCCCTTCGCAGACCACACATTTGACTTCGTAACCTGTCGGCATTTCCTCCAGGCGATCCCAAATCCTGAGCGAGTTCTACAAGAGGCTATCCGCGTCGCCAAACCTGGCGGGCGACTTCATGTGTTAGCGGAAGACTACTCCATGATGCACTTCCATCCAACGCCCGAACTGGACTGCGACGAGTTCTGGCGGTGCGGGCCAATCACCTTTGCCCACGAGACAGGTACAGACCTCAGGGGCGGCCGGAAGATGTTCACGACCCTACGCGAGCTTGGCTTGCGCGAGGTAAAAATCGACTACATCGTTGTCGACACGGAGAGGGTCCCGCGTGAGATTTTCGCCGAGATTTGGACGGCCTGGCGAGATGGATATAGCGAGGCCATCGCATCCAAAACGAAGTTCACGGCTAGCGAGGTGCGCGCATATTTTGATTCCATGATTGGCGCCATCAACAACCCTGATGGTTATGGCGTTTGGCAGCTACCCGTCGTGACCGGAATCATCAAATAGCTACCCGTCCCGGTCAGCACCGGCCGACGGGACCTTCCCACCTGCCTTCTGTACAACGCCCCAACGCCACCCCATTTGCGTCGTCCGGGTGAAAAACCCAGCCGAGGACTCACGGGAGGCCAACGAACCTCGCCCCGTGTGCGCGGCCTAGCCCGCTTCGGGGTAGTATTCGGGGAGACTCCGCAGCCGGCGCCAACGAAACGGCTGGCGAAAACAGAGGCTCGAAACGACCGTTTCCGTCCCTTCGGTGCGCTTTATTTTCGACCTGGTCTGAGCGGCCCCCAACTTAGGACACCTGGTAGGGAGTAGTAGAGAGCGCGGTGGTACATCCAACGCGGCAAGATGCGACGAAGGATCGAAAACGCGTGCGCGTCTATCGTGGCTAGAACGCGCAGCGGTGGATCGTTGCGGCGCATCGTCTTTAGGATTTTGGCGGCCACGCGCTCGTGGGTTGCAAAGGACTGCCCCATCATGCGTGCGATGAACGGCCCCATCCGGGCGTAGTGCTCGTGGTACGGGTCGGAGTCTTCGCTAAAAGACGTGCTGCTATCCGGCGTCCACCTCGTGTTCCTGAAGGAACCGGAGTGAATGAACCCCGGCTCAATCAGAGACACGCGAATCTTCCACGGGCGCACTTCATACCAGAGGCTCTCCGTCGCCGCCTCGACAGCAAACTTAGAGGCGCTATAGATCGCCATCGTCGGCATCGCCATCATTCCGCCGACACTCGAGACCGTGATGATACGCCCATACCTCTGGTGACGCATGTACGGAAGCACGAGCCTCACGAGCTCCATCGGCGAACGAAAATTGATGTCCAACTGTGCGAGCCTGTCCTCTTCATGCGCGTGCTCGACAACAGACCGGTAAGCGATGCCGGCGTTGTTGATGAGTACATCCACCCCTCCCCATCGCTCCGCAACTTTGGCGATGACGTCTTCTCTCGCCTGCATTCCGCGCACGTCTAGGGGGGCGATCATGACCCGATCGGACGCAACAATCTCCGCGTCTTCGAAGCGATGTAGAGACTTCTCCCGCGCCGTTAGTACGAGCCGGTACTCCGTCTTTGCTAAGAGCAGGTGCGACAGAGCCAAACCCAATCCAGTGCTTGCCCCCGTAATGAGGACTACGTCATCCTTTGCCATCTTCCCACTTTAGATCGCAGGGATGATCCTAACGAGAGCGAAGGTTACCGCGATTTCGTGAGCGTCCCGATCCTCCCTAAAAACCTAAGGTTTAGCCGTTATCCAGCCACGGGATTTCGTGCCGCTTCTTGCCCCGCTAACCCTCGGACTGGCCTTCAGGATCCGAAGTAGTCGCGGCCCTGAAGAGCGTCGGGCATACATTTCATCTCGCTGGCTGCATCGGGATCATCGTGGGCGTAGCGGTAGCCTTTCCCGTAGCCTGCCTCCTTCATCAGCATGGTCGAGGCATTCCGCAAGTGCATGGGAACGGGTGCCGCGCCTTCCGCTTTGATGTCCGCGCGCGCTAGGTCATAGGCTTTGTACGCGCTGTTGTCCTTGCGCGCTCTCGCCATGTAAGCGACGGCTTGGACGAGCGCGAGTTCGCCTTCGGGACTCCCAAGCCGGTGGTAGGTTTCATCTGCATCTAGACAAACACGAAGCGCGCCAGGGTCTGCCAAGCCGATGTCCTCGACGGCGATCCGAATCAGGCGCCGCGCTAGGTAGCGACGATCTTCGCCCGACTCCAGCATCCGAGTCAGCCAATATACGGATGCGGTTGCATCGGAGTTCCGCACGCTCTTATGTAAGGCCGAGATCAGGTTGAAGTGCTCCTCCCCACCCTTGTCGTAGTGCAGCTGTCTCTTCTGAACGGCCTCCATCAGCAGCGCCGGAGTTAGCTCGGGTTGGGAGGACTCCTCAGCTGATTCCGTCCCGCGTCCGACGACCATTCCCGCCGCCGTCTCCAGCAGGGTCAGGGCTCGCCGGGCATCCCCATCCGAAGCCCGTGCGATTGCTTCGAGTGCGCGATCATTGGCGATCATCACACCGCCAAGGCCCCGCTCTTCATCCTCAAGGGCGCGCCGCAAGATCGCTACGACGTTCTCAATGCGAAGCGGCTCCAAGGTCAACACGCGTGACCTAGAGAGCAAGGCCGAGATCACTTCGAAGCTCGGGTTCTCCGTGGTGGCGCCAATCAACAAGATGTCGCCGCGCTCGACATAGGGTAAAAACGCATCTTGCTGCGCTTTGTTGAAGCGGTGAATCTCGTCGATGAAGACTAGGGTACGGCGCCCCGAACGGCTCCGCTCGGCCTCGCTTTCCGCCATGACGGTGCGAATCTCTTTAATCCCGGATAGCACTGCCGAGAACGGCACAAAATGCATCTCGCTTGCACGCGCTACCAAGCGCGCCACCGTTGTCTTTCCCGTCCCCGGAGGCCCCCAAAAGATCAGGCTCTGCTTAGCTCCCGTTTCCAGAATGGAACGCAGGATTTTACCTTCACCTACTAGGTGCTCTTGACCGCAATACTCGTCGAGAGACCGCGGACGCATGCGCTCTGCCAGGGGAGCGTCCGCAGGAGCGACCTCATCAAACCACGCCGTGCTCACTTTTCTCGGATCGACGCCGAACAAGCTGTCATGCATCGGGAGCCCCCGTGCGAGCCGCCGCAAACAATAAGAGGGAGCTGGCTACGGTGACGTTTAGCGACTCCGCTCCGGCCGCCATCGGGATCGTCACGCTCTCGAACTGGGCCTCCAGCTCGCTGACCTCGCCGACCTCGCCGCCGACCCAAAGCGCCACCGCCCCCTGCCAGTCCAAGGTGCGATAGCTAGCGCCGCCCCGGGTCGCACCGCGCACGATGCGCACGCCGTGTGCGGTCAGAAGCGCCGCCGCTTGCTGCGCGGATTCGGCTGTAAAAACGGGCAAGCGCAGCACACTCCCCATCGAGCCGCGCAAGGTGCGCGGGTTCCACAGGCTCACCCCTGAGCCTTGCACAAACACCATCGCTCGGGCTCCTGCGGCTTCGGCGCTCCGCGCAAGTGCCCCTAGATTCACGGGATCGGTCACCCCACAAACCACAAGTAGTAGAGCGTCCGGAGTCTCGCTTAGCAGGGAGCCCAGCTCGCCCTCATCCTCTAAAGCCGCGCAAAGAGGCGCCACGCCAAGTGCCAAGACGCCATCCGAGCTCTTCAATTTGCCTATGCGCCCAAGGAGCTCAGGCTCGACGAGTAGAGGCCAGTATCCGGCCTCCGCGAGCTCTTTGGCGAGACTCTCGCGGTCGCTCGCAACCAGCAGCAGCTCGATCGCCAGGTCCGCCTGCAGCGCATCGCGAACAAGCCGCTCGCCCTCGAGGAGGAGCACTCCCGGTTCTTTGCCTGCAGCGACATTACGCACGCGTTTAACGCTCGCGTTGGCCGCCGAAGTGATGGGATCGTTAAGTGGAGGGTACATCACCTGATTGTACTCCGCCCGGAGCGCGTACAATCCCCCCATGTCCGACGAGTCTAAATCACAATCCACCGCAGCCCGTCTCGTCCGTGGGCGCGTCATGCGTCAAGACGCGAAAGTTTGCCATGTCGAGGTCGACGGCAAAGTCCGCCTTTGCGCCATCCGTGGCCGCCTATTCGAAAACTTAGGCGACCGCAAGGGTCCCATAGCCGTCGGCGATCACGTCATGATCGATCCGACAGGAGACCCGCAGAGTATCGAATCCGTCATACCACGACGCAACTACCTCTCGCGAGTCGCCTCGTCTCACGACCCACGCGAACAGATTCTGCTCTCCAATGTCGACCACATGTACGTGATCGCCTCGATAGCGAGTCCCGGCTTTTCCAGCAACCGCACCGACCGCATTCTCGCCGCCTGTCGCCAGCGGGACATCCCGGCGACCCTTATTTTCAACAAGGTCGACATCGACAAAAAGGGAGTCCTGTCCGACCTGCGGGACACCTACGCGCTCGCGGGTGTACCCCTGCTCGAAACTTGCGCAATCGAAGGCTACGACGGGCCCGGTATGGAATCCCTCCGCCAGTCCCTTATGAACAAGGTCTCTGGTTTCTATGGAGCTTCCGGCGTCGGCAAATCGACTCTACTGAACGCTATCGACCCCAGCCTCAACATCAAAGTTGGCAAGATCAGCAAATACTGGACAGCTGGAAAGCACACCACGACCTACAGCCAAATGCATGCGCTTCCCATTGGCGAGGACAGCTGGGTCATCGACACGCCCGGGATCCGGGTCTTCCGCCCCTTCGGGCTGACACGCGAAACGCTGAGGGATCTCTTCCCCGACTTCTCGGCTTACCAAAAGAAGTGCCGTTTTCCCAACTGCACCCACGACCACGAGCCCGAGTGCGAGGTCTTTGAAGCGCTTGAATCCGGCTTGATCGCCCCCACCCGCTACGGTAGCTATGTGGAGATGCTCGACGAAATCGGCGGCACCCAAAGCCATGCGGATGAGGACGAAGACGAGGAGTCCTAAGTGCTGGAATGTGCTCCGGAGACTTCTAAACTTGGACCATGAACATCCTCCTCGACATCTCCTCCCCTGCGACCCTGACCGGCTCGTCAATTCTCCTAGTCATCGGCTTGTTCCTAGTCATCGTT
>ERZ889078.1161-NODE-1161-length-21571-cov-47.350390_pt1 | contig 21571 bp, 17 predicted proteins | sample MGYA00521266_ERZ889078 | MGnify/ENA primary metagenome ERZ889078 (study PRJEB32303, sample SAMEA104408618) | aquatic metagenome | biome: Brackish water; feature: Pelagic; material: water | place: Baltic Sea | collected 2014-06-16T06:34:00 | depth 76,534 m ...
GTGAGTTTGGGCTTGAGCTTATCGCTTCTGCTCCTTCTGTTATCTATAAAGTTTATCTAACAAATGGAGAAGAAATAGCTGTACACAATCCATCTGAGCTTCCTCAAGTTAACTTTATTGATAGGATTGAAGAGCCTTATGTAAGAGCTACTGTAATTACACCAGCGAACTACCTTGGAAATATTATTACTCTTCTTATAAACAAACGCGGAACACAGACAAAAATGACATATCTTAATGAAGATAGAGTTATGCTTGAGTATGAAATCCCAATGAATGAAATCGTTATGGATTTTTATGACACACTAAAGTCTATCTCGAAAGGGTATGCTTCTTTTGATTATGAGCCAATTGACTTTAAAGTCGGTGATCTTGTAAAACTTGACATAAAAGTAGCTGGGGAAGCTGTTGATGCACTAAGCATTGTCGTGCCTCGTAACCAAGCACTTCCTCGTGGTCGAATTCTTGTTAAAAACATGAAAGAGCTTATTCCTAGACAACTTTTTGAGGTTGCTGTTCAGGCTTCACTTGGAAGTCAAATCATTGCTCGTGAAACTGTAAAATCTATGGGGAAAAATGTCACTGCCAAATGTTATGGTGGAGACATCACTCGTAAACGCAAGCTCCTAGAAAAACAAAAAGCAGGTAAAAAACGCATGAAGTCTATAGGTAAAGTGCAACTTCCACAAGAAGCATTTATGTCTGTTCTTAAAATGGACTAGAAATAGGTCATGAGATGTTTACTGTGTGAGAACTACTCTCTCACACATATCTGTCCCTCTTGTCAAGAACTTTTTCTCACTCCATCACTTTATAAACGCAAACTCTCAAATGGTATCGAAGTTATCTCTTTTTACAAATACTCTGAGATTAAAGATTTACTCCATACAAAACATACAGATTTAGGGTTTTATATTTATAACATTTTGGCAAAATTGAGTTTTAAAAAATTTTCTGGTGACTTTAAGATAGATTTTGATGTGGTTTCACTTGCTATTGATGACACTATAACAAGTGGTTATTCTCATACTGCCATATTAAATAGACAGCTTAAATCGAGAAGTATTCTCCCACTTTATAACAAACTTAGAGCTAAAAATAGTGTCTCTTATTCTGGGAAAAGTAAAGCATTTAGATTGATGAATCCACGAAATTTTGAACTCAAAAATATTGAAAAAGAGAATTTAATTTTAGTAGATGATATTATCACAACAGGTTCTACATTACTAGAAGCAACAAACCTACTCCTCAGACAAAAGAAGAAAATCCTCTTTTGTCTTACTCTGTGTGATGTGAGTGTAAAATAGACTTAAAAAAGTTTGTTAAATAATTTTCCTATCTGCTTAGTTACAGCTTTTGTTGCTTCTTTCTCCATAAGTTTTTTAGCATCAATAGATACTTTTGGTTTTGAAGCATTGCCAGTTAAACCAACATTTATTGGACTGCCATTTGCATTTATCGCTATTTTGGAGTCTATCTGCTGTGTTTTAGAGTTGAGTTGTGTGTTTTTAGTGATGATAGAAGATGTGTTTGATTTTAAATCAAGTGAAGCCAATATATGTTCTTTATTTATTTTAGCATCAACATCCCCTTTAAATTTTTGTTTATACAAATCTATTCGTGCATACTGTTTTGTCAAATCAAGCACAGTATTTCTTGTAAAAACTCCTTCGCTAAGTTTTCCATTAAAAACACCACTCTCTTTAACAAGGTTATAGTCTAACACCCCATCAATAGAAGAATCAAATACTTCTGGATAAATCAGCATATCTAAGATTTTCAATGTGTTTAAAGAAGCTAAAGTTGCATGAAAATCATCATTATGTAGTTTAGCATCAAGTTTTCCATCTGCAATGTTAGAGTGCATAGTAAAATCTAAATCTTTTGCTTTTCTGAGCTCACCATTTGCAACTATACCACCTTTTAAATGTCTATCCGTTGCAAAAAATAGCTTGTCTAAATCAGCTACTTTTACAATATAATCACTTATTAAAGAGCCATCAGTAGTATTAAATTTTGCACTTTTAATGTCAAAATTAGCAAGATTAGAGTTAAAATCAATCTTTGTATCTATCATGTTTTTAACAAGTGTAGTATGTGTTGAGGCATTAAACGCAGTGTAAGGCATCATAGATTTAAACTCGTAGGCCTTTGTCATATATCTGCTATCTACTAAACCTTTACTTATCTTTGAAGTCACCAGCCCTTTAAGACTTGTTGCATCTGCATTTGAAATATCAACATTTAAGTCAAATAGTCCATCAGCAAAGTGTGGCTGTTTTACCATATAAAGCACTTTTTCAAGTTTAAGATGTTTTATTTGGGCTTTAATAGTTGCTGGGACAAACTCTTTTAAAGTGGCTACAAAAGTTGTATCAGAGCTAGCCACATCACTATAACCGCTTATATCCATCTTTGCTTTGCTTCCTTTAACTTCTCCGTTTAGATTTAAAGGGCCTCTTACATCTGCACCACTTATAGGTTTTAAAACCGCAAGTTCTTGTACATCTACAGCATATTTAAGGGCTACTTTTAAAGGCTCAGGAACGACATTACCGTTTGAAGTGATTTTTGCAAGATTTGAGTTAAGTTCATAAGTATAATCAACATTATCTCCTTTTAATTTTGCATCAAGATTCATAGTAAACGCAGTTTTTGGAATAGTAATATTAAAATCTTTTTTCATTACACTTGAGCTGAGTTGCCCTTTGAGTGTTTCAAGTTTTATGTCCCCATCAAGTTGATGTGGATTGATATTTTTAAAATTTACATTTAGGTTAATATCTGCACTTGCATAAGCTTTTTGGTTTACCATAAAAAGAAGTTCTTGCAAATTTGCCGCATCTATCTTAGCAATTATAGAGGTTGGATTTAAGTCTGTGAGTTCCACATGGTAAGTTGTCGTACTTTTTGCTACATCACTTTTTCCATCAACTTTTAAAAATGCCATATCTCCTACAGCTTTTCCATCTGTATGAAATGAGCTTTGGAGCTGCGTTTGGGTTAAAGGCTTTAATGTTTTTAGCTCTTCTAAGTTCACAGCATAATCAACATCAAAAGATTTTGCAAAAAGTGAATAATCTCCTTTTGCTACTATGGTATTATTTGCATTTAACTCTAAAAGTATCTCAAAATGACTCATACTTAAAGAAAAAGTTTTGAGTTTTGAGTCGAGTTTTGTTACTTCTTTTATCTTAGACTCTATAGTTGGTTGCAACAGCGAGTTACCAAAAGCAGTAAATGCAACAACATAAACAAGGACCAATACACTGATTAAAACACCCAATATCCACGAAACTATCTTCATAACAATCTCCAAATTCAAAGTAAAATATTATACTAAAATAACCATTAATTATATGTATTTAATAGTTGATACATATTGACTCAACTTATTTATGGAAAAAAACTAAAGGTTTACTTGACATTGTTACACTCAATGTGTATAATACTGTTATCTTTTATAAAGGAGTCATTTAATAATTATGTCTAATGAAGAAAAAAAAGACTTAAACCTTCAAACTGAAGAAGAAGTCCAAACAAAAACTGATGAACAAATGATTGACGAAGCTGAAGCAGAAGCTGAAGCAGTAGAAAATGAGTTTGATCTTTTACAAGCTGAATTAACTGAGCTAAAAGACAAATATGCAAGAGTTCATGCTGATTTTGATAACATCAAAAAAAGACTAGAACGCGAAAAGTATACAGCTGTTGAATACTCAAACGAGAAATTTGCTAAAGATATGATTCCAGTTATGGATTCACTTCAAGGTGCATTAAACTCAGTAAATAGCGATTCTGATAAAGCAGAACTTTTTGACAAACTAAAAGAAGGTATAGAGCTTACACATAAACAGTTTCTTACTTCTTTAGAAAAACATGGGGTTACTATGGTAGCTCATAATGAACCATTCGATCCTAACATTCATAATGCTGTTCAAGCTGTGGATAATGAAGATGTTGAATCAGGTCAAATTGTTCAAACTTTTCAAACAGGTTACAAATATAAAAGTAGACCACTGCGTGAAGCAATGGTAATAGTTGCGAATTAATTCGTATAACAAATATTAAAAATTAAATTAAGGAAATAATATGTCAAAAGTAATTGGAATAGATTTAGGTACTACAAATAGTTGTGTCGCAGTTTATGAGGGTGGTGAAGCGAAAATCATCCCAAATGCAGAGGGTAAAAATACTACTCCTTCAGTAGTTGCGTTTACAGATAAAGGTGATGTACTTGTTGGTGATCCAGCAAAACGTCAAGCTATCACAAACCCAGAGAAAACTATCTCTTCTATTAAGAGAATTATGGGTCTTATGATGAATGAAGAGAATGCAAAAGCTGCACACGATAAAGTAACATACAATATCGTAAACAAAGATGGTGCAGCTTGTGTTGATGTAGCTGGAAAAATTTACACTCCACAAGAGATTTCAGCTAAGATTCTTACAAAACTAAAAGAAGATGCTGAAGCTTATTTAGGTTCAAAAGTTACAGATGCAGTTATTACAGTTCCTGCATACTTCAATGATGCACAACGTAAAGCGACGAAAGATGCTGGTACTATCGCAGGGCTTAATGTTCTTCGTATTATCAATGAGCCAACTGCTTCTGCTCTTGCTTATGGTTTAGAGAGTAAAGCTGAAGAAAATGTACTTGTATATGACCTTGGTGGTGGAACATTTGATGTTACTGTTTTAGAGATTTCTGATGGTACTTTTGAAGTTCTTTCAACAGATGGTAATGCATTTTTAGGTGGTGACGACTTTGATAATAAAATCGTTGACTTCTTAAATGCTGAGTTCAAAAACTCTCATGGTATTGAACTTAAAAAAGACAAAATGGCACTACAACGTCTAAAAGATGCTGCTGAAAATGCTAAAAAAGAACTTTCAAGTTCAACAGAAACTGAAATAAACCTACCGTTCATTACTATGACAGAAGCAGGACCACAGCATCTTGTTATTAAACTAACTCGTGCTAAATTTGAAGGTATGATTTCTTCTTTAATAGATGAAACTATTTCACATATTAAAACTGCGATGAAAGAAGCAGATTTAGAAAATAGTGATATCAAAGAAATTATCATGGTTGGTGGTTCAACTCGTGTTCCAGCTGCACAAGAAGCAGTATCTAAATACTTCGGTGGAAAAGCACTTAACAAAAGTGTAAACCCTGATGAAGTTGTTGCTGCCGGTGCTGCTATTCAAGGTGGTGTTTTACGTGGTGATGTTAAAGATGTTCTTTTACTAGATGTTACTCCATTATCACTTGGTATTGAGACTCTTGGTGGTGTTATGACTAAGATTATTGAAAAAGGAACTACAATTCCTGTTAAAAAATCTCAAGTATTCTCAACTGCAGAAGATAACCAACCAGCTGTTTCAATTTCAGTAGGTCAAGGTGAGCGTGAGTTTGCTAAAGATAACAAATCTCTTGGTCTGTTTGAACTTGGTGACATTCCAGCAGCTCCTCGTGGTGTACCACAAATCGAAGTTACATTTGACATCGATGCAAATGGTATATTAACAGTTTCTTCAACTGATAAAGGTACTGGTAAATCTCAATCAATCACAATCTCTGGATCATCTGGACTAAGTGAAGAAGAGATTAACAAAATGGTTCAAGATGCAGAAGAGAACAAAGTTGCCGATGGAGAGCGTAAAGCATTAGTTGAGCTTAAAAATCAAGCGGATGCACTCATCGTTCAAACTGAAAAATCAGTAACTGAAATGGGTGATAAACTTGAAGCAGGAGAAAAAGCTAAAATCGAAGCTGCTGTTACTGACTTAAAAGAGACATTAAAAGATGAAGCTGCTACTAAAGCACAAATCGAAGAAAAAGTAAAAACTCTTACAGAAGCTGCTCATAAAATGGCAGAAGAGATGTACAAAAAAGAGCAAGACCCAGCTGCAGCCCAAGCTGATGCTAAAAAGAAAAAAGATGACGAAGATGTTATCGATGCTGAGATAGAGTAAGTTACTCTATCTTAGAACCATCAAATCTTTTGATGGTTTTCCTATAAAAAACCCTTGAGCAAATTCTATATCCATTGTAGAAATTGCATCAAAGATCTCTTCTGAACTTACAAATTCCACAACAACATGAGCATTCATCTTTTTTGCAACACTAACTATAGACTCTACTATCACTTTTGATTTTTCACTTGTCAAAATTGATTCTACTAAAGAACCATCTATTTTAATAAAATCAATGTCAAACTTAAAAACCGTATCGTAATTAGAATATCCGACTCCAAAATCATCTAATGCTATTCGTACACCATAAGAGTGTAGATCATCAAAAAATTCACCCACTTCTTGAAAGTTTAATACGGCATCATATTCTAGTAGTTCAAAAATACAACGAGGAGCAGTCCCTTGGTTTTCTTTTAACAGTTCTAAGATAAAAGCTTTAGTATCTTCATTTACTATATCTGCATACGAAAGATTAATTGAAAAACCATATGGTTTATCTCTAAAGAACTCAAAACTTTTTTTAATAATCATCTTAGTTACTTCTGGATAAATATACATCTCTTTCAATACACCTAAAAACTCTTTAGGATACATCATTTTTCCATCAATCGTCTCAATACGCATCAAAACTTCATACTTATTTATACTATTTGTTTTTATATCCAGTATCGGTTGAAAGTGTATCAATATACGATTATCTAAAAAAGCAAGTTTTAATTGCTGAGACAAAGTAATCTCGTGTGCATATTTTAAAAACACCTCTTGATCTATTTTATCGACATCCACTATATCTCCATAGTGATGTTTAGAAATCATCAATCCGTACTCACAATATTCTAATATATGTTCAGAAACTTTAGCGACACTCCCATAAAAAGAGAGTGAAATTATCTCATCCGCTACATTAAACTCATAATCAAACAATTCATTTTTAAAATCTTTTAGAACTTGTTCTTGAAAATTATTTGGAAACATAATGGCAAACTCATCACCATAAATTCTATATGTACTTACAACATTTTCTATCTTACTTGCCAATTCTGCTACAGTTTTAATGATTTTATCGCCTACATCATGTCCATATAGCAGATTCATCTTTTGAAATTCTTTAACATTAAACATCAAAATAGAATTTTCTTCTTTATTTTTTTCGATGTCATGACGTAGTTGAAAATAGTTTGCTTTATTACTAATAGGATCTTGAAAAATAGAAGTTAAACGCCGTGCAAAATAGATATGTATAATAGTGTCTCTAATTTGATAAGAAGCAGAAAGAATATCTGTGTACAAAAGTAAGAAATAAGCATAATCTTCTTGTTGGTACATTCTTAAAGCACTTTGAGCCATTGAGTGTAAGTTTCTATGTTGCTCAACTAAAGCTATAGGAACATTATCAGCCTCTTCTATAAGCCATCTTCCTACAAAACACTTTCTTGGGTCAAGTTCAAAGAATTGTGGTATTCCAATAATCGTATTAATAAAATGCTGCATCCACTTCATATGTGCATTGATAAGTTCTTGTTTTGACTCTAATGTAACTGACAATTTTTTATTAAGCTCTTCTTGTATTTGTATACTATCATCAGTAAGTTTTTTTTCTAAATATGCTTGTGCTATCTTGTTCTTAATTTCATGTCTATTATTATCTATTTTACAATAACGAAAAAATTCATCAATGTATTCACTAACAATTACATAAGGAACATTATTTTCATATAATTTTTTTGATAATGCAGTATATAAAATTGTGTTGTGACTGTCATTTAATATTGTTTCCCACTCATGAGGAGCGGTTTCACTTAACAATTCATCATGCCAAGCATCAAAATAATTTGATAATCTCATTTTATCAATAACATATCCAATATTTTGATCCATCAAGTAGCCTTATTAATTTATAAAAACAATTATATCATAACTCTTTGTTGCTACAAAAATGCTAAAATACACTTTATGAAAGCAAAACTAAAACATTATGCCAAAGAGATATTTTTTTTCATCGTAATTATGACTATATTTTCCAATGCTTTAAGCCTTTACAAAAGTCAAAGTTTAAATGATGCCCCTTTAACACTAAAAAGTGTGCAACTCTTAGGTAACAAAACATATATTTTTTCAAATGACAAACCAGTTCTTATTCATTTTTGGGCAACTTGGTGTCCTACTTGTAAACTTGAAGCTTCTAACATCGAGTTTTTATCAAAACATTTTGAGGTTATAACGATAGCAGTTGATTCAAAAAGTGATGCTACAGTACAAAAGTATTTAGACGAAAATGAGTATACTTTTAATGTAGTCAATGACCCACACAATCAACTCTCATCTAAATTTAAAATTCTAGGTCTTCCAACAACTTTTATTTATGATAAAAACAAAAATCTTGTTTTTTCTGATGTAGGGTATAGCTCAACTTTTAGTATGTATCTCAAAATGTTATGGGCTCAGATGCATTAAACAAACAAAAGTTTGATGTGCCTACTCCAAAATCTAAATCCCCTTATATATACTGTGAAAGCCATTTCATAATTTTATTTTTTGTTGTGTTTTTCATCTTTTTATTCAACTCTATTTCACTATTGTTAATTTGATAAATTTTTAAGAACTCTTCTATATTGTTAAAAAATATTTCAATAAGGTACGGATCAAAATGTTTTCCACTCATATCTCTCATATACCCTAAAATATCTTCTGTTGTCCAGCTATCTTTATATGCTCTCTTAAAAGATAAAGCATCAAAAACATCAGCTATAGCAACGATGCGACCATAAATATGAATCCGTTCACCTTTTAAGCCCTTTGGGTATCCACTTCCATCATATTTTTCATGATGTTCTCCTGCAGCTATTGTAGCAATTTTAAAAAGTGGCAAATTTGACTTTTCTAACATCTGTACACCAAAGTCAACATGCTTTTTCATTATGTTAAATTCTGCTTTTGTAAGAGTTCCTTGTTTATGTAAAATACTCTCTCTAATACTTATCTTTCCAATATCATGTAAAGATGATGCATCTCTAAGCAAGAGAGCCTCTTTTTTTTCTAGTCCATAAAGTGTTCCCAAAAGATATGTGAATTTTGTTACTCTTTTTACATGGGCATAAGTCTCTATAGAGTGACCTTCTGCAACACCACCTAGAGTGTACATCAATTCAACTTGAGTATCAGCAATATCTTTTGTTTTTTCAATAATCTTACTTTCGAGATATTTTTCAGAGTCTCTTAATGATAAACTATTATTTACTCTTGCTAAAAGTTCTTCTTTAAAAAAAGGTTTTCGTATATAGTCTCTTCCTCCTACTTTGTAAGAGAGAGATAGCATTTTTTTATCATCACTTGCGGTCAAAAATATCACAGGAATTGATGATGTTTTTGGTTCAACTTTTAAATATCTACATACTTCAATACCACTTAATTCAGGCATCATAATATCTAAAAGAATTAAATCTACTTTCTCAGTATCAGCTAATCGTAGTGCAGACTCCCCATCATTCGCTGTTAAAATATGATAGCCCTCTTTACTTAATATCTTATCGACAATAGTCACATTATCAACAACATCATCAACAACTAAAATCGTATGTTTACTCTTGTCCATTCACATTACCTTAATAATTTAAAGTTATTCTATCATTATAATCTAAATATTTATCAACTCATTACTTCATTCATGATAGAATACATATTATGATACATAAAATGAAACACTATTTGAAAGAAAAAATCTATTTTTTTTTGATACTTACTACCTTTGGTAATGTGCTAAGCCTTTACAAAAGTCAAAATTTAAGTAGTTTATCACTAAAAATGTTATGAACCCTAATACTTTGATTTTTTTTGAGTTTGAATACCCTTATTTTTTTATTCTTTTAGCCCTTATTATTTGTATCTATACATGTCCTAAAAGCATTCAAGAAATTATTTTTCCCCATACTCATCTCTTTAGCAAAAAAACTTCACTCATTCAAAAAGAGAAACTATTTTACTCGCTTATCGTAGCTTTACTTGTTACTGCTCTTGCCACTCCTATAAGTTATGATGAAAAAACATCTTCTAAACGCAAGGGACGTGACTTAGTGTTTGCCCTTGATACAAGTGGTTCAATGGCTGAGAGTGGTTTTGATAAAGAGAATGAGCAAAGAAAAAAGTTTGAAATATTAAAATCTCTACTCAAAGAGTTTATAAACTCAAGATATGATGACAATGTCGGTGTGAGTATCTTCGGCTCTTATGCTTACTCCGCAGTTCCTCTTACATACGACATGAAAAGCATCAACTTCTTACTTGATTTTTTTGAAGTGGGCATTGCTGGTGATAGCACAGCAATAGGAGAAGGACTTGCGAGTGCAACAAGACTTTTAAAAAAAGGAAATGCAAAAAACAAAGTCATTATTCTTATCACTGATGGTTACCAAAACAGTGGAGCTACCTCTATCAAAGAGGCTGCTCTACAAGCGAAAGAACTTGGCATTAAAATTTATTCTATTGGTATTGGTAAAAAGGGAAGTTTTGATGACAAGCTCTTAAATCTTATAGCAAAACAAACGCAAGCAAAAATGTTCTCAGCCATAAACGCAGAGGCACTTAAAAATATCTACAAAGAACTCGATACTCTTGAGCCAAGCCAAATCCGTTCACAACATTACCTAAACAAACAAGAATTATATATCTATCCACTTACTCTTGCGACACTATTGTTACTTGTTTTACTTCTAAAATACAAAGAGGAAGATTTATGAGTTTTCTCTATCCTTTTGCTTTTGTTTTATTACTACCACTTTACTTCTTATATAAAAAACATTATGTTTCACACAAGTACACACAAAGAGAAAAAAGATTTTTATTTTTAGCTCTTGCGTTTATATTTATTGCACTTACTCGTCCTGTCATTCCAAATGCTTTAAACAAACAAAAGTTTGATGCACAAGACTTTATTGTCGCTATTGATGCTTCTTACTCTATGCAGGCTAAAGACCTCCTCCCTTCACGTTATGAAGTTGCTAAAGAGAGTCTCAAACAAATTATTCAAGCACTGCCAAAAAATCGTTTTTCTATCTTTGCTTTTACATCAAATGCTATCTTAATCTCTCCACCTACAACTGACACCGCTATAAGCATTATGGCTCTTGAAGCACTAGAACCACAATATATTCTTACAAAAGGAACTTCACTTTTAGCTCTTTTAAAGACCATTTCAAAAACCTCTTTTAAACAAAAAAGTCTCATCATTTTTAGTGATGGTGGAGAAGATAAAGACTTAGATGCGCTTCTTACTCTTGTAAAAGAAAATAACATTACACCTTATATCGTGGCAACAGGTTCTAAAAGTGGTGCTATTCTCACACAAGGAGAGAAAAAAGTAAAAGATGAAAACAACAACTTAGTTATCTCACGAATCAACCCACTTTTAAAAGATTTTGCTACTTTAAGCGGTGGCAACTACTATACTCTAAACACAACAAACGCAACTGTTGCCAAAGATATTATTTCAGATATTCAAAATAAAGAGCAAGAGAGTCAAAAATCCCAAATCAATGTTCTCTCATATACAGAGCTTTTTCAAATACCACTTTTTATAGCTATCGTATTTTTTATTATGGCAGTTACAAAAATTCATCAGTTATATATATTTATTCCCCTACTCTTTTTGCCACACCAAGCAAAAGCAGGACTTTTTGATTTTTATCATCTTCACCTTGCAAAAGAGGCTTATAAAGAGCATCGTTATCTCCAAAGCTCACAAGAGTTTTACCTCCTTTCTCCAAGTGTAGCGAGCTACTATAACGAAGCAGTAACAAGATATAAAGCAAAAGATTATAGAGCTGCTGTAGATATATTTGCTAAAATAAAAACAACAGATCCAAAGCTCAAGCAAAATATCTACTACAATATGGGAAACTGTGCTGTAAAATATGGCAAATTTGATAGAGCAAAAATTTACTATCAAAATGCTTTAGCCCTTGGCCAAGATAAAGAGAGTTATGAGAATCTTATACTCATCTATAAACTACAACTCAAAGAGAAATGCGACATAACTGATATGCTTAGAAAACAAATTAAAAACAAAGAAAATACAGCAAGTAAAAAAAAGAATATAAAAGAGGAGAAGGACAAGGAGAGTAAAAATAAAAACTCATCAAGTAATTCTAATCAAAAATCAGCTACAAAAAGTAATGGCTCTTCAAACTCAAAAAAGAAAAATATTCAAGAAGCAAAGAAACAAACAGATAAAACTATAGAGTCAAAATATAAAGTAGGCTATAGGGCTTACGAACTTATCAACAAAGGATATACAAATGAAAAACACCCTTGGTAGAAAAGTTTTTATTTTTTTAGCACTAAGTTTAACACTCATCGCAAATACAAACCTTGCAGAGTATACACTCTCAGCAAATAAAACAAATGTTCACCTCAAAGAAGCTGTAGAGATTAGTTTTATTGCAACACAAAAAGATAAATCAGATGTAATGTTTTTCTTTTTAGAACCAAAAAAATCTCCAGATTATAAAATCGTACTTTTAAATAAAAGTGCACAAAAGTTAGCTTATCATCATAAACAAACAAAATTTACATACTTGCTTTTTCCATTAACAACCAAAAAGATAAGTGTGGATTTTGATTTTACTATCAAGGTAGCCAGTGATGCTGCTGTTGCCCAAGTTTATGAAGGTAGTCGTGATAATGTAAAATGGATAGAGACGACAAACACTCATGTAGATTTAAAACCATTGATACTAAATGTTGAAGCTCTAAAACAAGATGTTGACTTAATTGGTGATTTTCATCTGAGTTCTACTATTGATAAACAAAATATTAGTGCCTATGAGAGTGCAAACATAACTTACACTCTTACTGGTGTTGGCTACAATGATTTCACTATCAATCCTGTTGGGATTATTATGAATGTTGATGTTTTTTCTGATACTTCAAAACAGTATGAATTAGCCACAAAAGATGGTTATAAAATACATAGAGAATTTAACCATGCTCTTCTGTCTCAAAAAGACATTCATGTAAAATCTGTTGCGTTTGTCTGCTATTCTCCAAGTAAAGAAAAATATTATACACTTAAGACTCAAGAGTACAATATCAAGGTAAATGCTATTAATCCATCTAGTCTTGTAGACAAAGTAGACTTTCCAAAAACTATAGACTACACTTCCACCATAAAGAGTATATTTATTTATATACTCATCTTTTTTTCAGGTTTTTTAACAGCAAAGTTCTCGCCAAATATTTTTCAAATAAAAAAGAGTAAATATGCCGATATAGAAGCTGTCCATAGCCCTAAAGAGCTTTTATATCTCCTCATGCACAAATACTCAAAAAAATCTTTAGAAGTCCATTATGAGGCTTTGAATGAGATTGTGTATAATAAAGGGAAAGAAAGTAATTTTAAAAAAATTAAAAGAGCTGTAATTAAGGAACTACAATCATGATAAAACCATTCTTTATAATAATATTTATACTCGAACTACTAATGGCATCACCTTATGAGAAAGGACGCAGTATATATTTTCAGCATGGTTGTGCTAATTGTCATGGTACACAAGCAGAAGGAAGTGGTATCTATCCAAAACTTGCACTCAAAAGAAAAATTTTAATAATAAATAGACTCGATGATTTTAAAAATGGAAAAGCAACTTCACAAACTGCAGAAATGATGTTTTCTTTTGCCAATGAATTAAGTAAAAAGGATATAGAAAATGTTTCTATTTTTCTATCAAATTTTAAAAAAAATACCAGCACTAAATATGAAGTTAGCGATGATATTTTAGGAAGTGTAGACTAAGTAAAAAACTCAGTATAAACTTTATCAAGATATTTTTTACTTGACTCAGCTTTTTTTAATTTTTTATCAAATATCTCTTTTGTTGAAGGATATTTTTTTGAATACTCTCTATATTTGTCACATTTTGCATTTATATTATTATTAAACTGTTCTATAACATTTTGCATATCATCAGGTGTTCCTACCCATTGCATAAACTTTTGGAACATTCTCTCACGTACATCAAGAGCAAAAGACTCATCTAGTTCACCAGCCATGCGTTTTAAATCCCAACGCGAAAAATAAATTCCACTTTTTATAGGTGGCATAATTTCTGTGAAAATAGCTGCTAAATAATCTGGATAATCCTCACGACTTGGTCCATCTGACATACATGAACCATCCTCACAATCATTAAGCATATCATTATTTTGTAAGTTTTCAAACTCAGTTCTTAAATCATTTAAATCTTTGATATCCATTATGCTCTCTCCTCTACTTTTTCATCAACAATTGTTGTAGTTTGTAAATGAGTTAAATATTCAAAGTCACTCATCATAAACTCTAATGCCAGTTCTGCGGCATCAAAATAAAGTGCTGTACCAGCTTCTAGTTTCACATTAAGTAAAAACATTGGAGCCCACTCTAATAAATGATCTTTTAAAAAGTTATATTGAATACCTGCAATTTCAGCAGCAACTTCTAGTGCATCATCATTGAGTGCCTTAGTTTGTGCCTCGACAAGTTTAAACATAAATTCTAATTCTACACCAATATGGTCAGCACTCATAACCCGAGCTTCATCAAGTTGTACCTGAAAGTCAAATGTATCATAAATAGTTTGTATTGGGTTGTCTCCCCCTGTTTCCATCTGTTGATCTGCTCTCATGTAAAAGGACTCATAAGGAATAAGGTGAAGCAAAAAAAGGTTAGTAAAATCAACATTTAATTCTTTTTCTATTAAATCTTTTGGTGTCATACTTATTCTTTTTTTCCATTTTTCAAAGTTTGGGAAAAAAGAGAGAATATTTTCATCTTCATTGATTAATTTTAATAAGCTTTCATCAACTTCATTCATTAAAAGTCTAGAAATCAGTGCATATATATTTGCACGAGCTATCTGCTCTGTTTTTAAATCTTCTTGCATTAATAATGTACCTTTGGAAATATATTTGATTGTGGAAGTATATTAAAGCACCACTTTATGTGGGCTTTAATAAAAGAATTATACGTCTTTAATTTCTACAGCGTAAGCTTTGTTAGAAAGAGGTACCGCAGGACGTTTAATGTGCTGTGGACGACGTAACGTATCACCAGCTTGTAGAGGACGAGTTAATTTGTCTCTCCAAGCTTGGTAAACTTTAAAGTTGTTTTCATAGTTAACATAGATATCACCGATTTTATCGCCATCTTGAGCTTTTTCAATAATAACTTTTAGGTGCCATGCATGATTACCTGCAACTGGGTCTGGATGTGAAGGAGCCACAGCATTTTGCCATGAACCACTTAGACCATCCCACCAAATATTATCTAAATCTTTATTATACTCACTAAACTGCCATACATCATGACGAGGTTTAATACCCTCTGCTGGTTTTAGTGTTCCCACTTTACCATCATTTGTCATATCATATCTAGGAGCACCAACACCCATTATCCCTAATGGATGATTAAATCCAGGAATATTTACAGAATCTTTAAGTTTCCAACGACCAGCATGGTGTGAACAAGCTGCAACACCAGGACGAGTAGCTTCAGTAGGTACAGCCATAGCAACAAAATAACCTGAATCAAGTCCAGAAACGGTATCTGTAACTTTAACACGGATTGCATCACCACGTTTAATACCAAGATTTTCAGCATCTTTTGTATAAATCCAAACTGGGTTATGATTTTGTGAAATCTCCATAAGGTGTTTAGAGTTAACAGAACGAGTATGAATATTATACGGTAAACGGAATACTGTATTTAATGCAAACTCATTTGGTGCTTTCATCATACTATGGTGAACTTGTGTCACAACATGTTCCATTTTTTTGTATTCACCCGCATTACGTGGATAAATTGGAATCGCATATTCTGGCCACTTCCACTCAGCAAACCACTCAGAGAAGAACTCTAGTTTTTTACTTAAAGTATGGAAACCTTCATGTAATTTACCATTCACATCAACACCAATAGATTGTTTACGCTCATCTTCTTCAATCCATAATGCACCAAACTCATCTTTAGTAACTTCATCTTTATGATGTTTTTTACCATGTGCATAGTAATACTCACCATCAAATTTAAGCTCATCTTCTTGAGGTTTATAAACATTAGTTTTCTCAGTCCAAGCACCATGATCTCTCATATAGCTATATACTGGAAATTCTTCACCTTTGTACATTGCTTTTGCAGTTTCCGTAAGTCTTGGTAATAATGAAAGAGCAGCATCAAAATACTCAGGTACTGTAACAGCACGAGATGGATCTTTTTTACTTGCCCAGAATTTTCTAATACCTAAACTTCCATCAGGATCAACATGATGAACCATAATATTTGCCCAAAATTCAGTTTCTTCCCAAATTTCACCTAGACCATACTTCATATGTGCTTCAAGAGTAGCACGAGCAGGATTTTTAGCTTTCCAACCCATCTTCTCAGCCGCAACACGAATTACTGCTTGACGGAACTCTATACGTTGCTCTGGTTTTGATGGAGTTGATTGTTGATCATTTCTCTCCCCAGCAAGTCCAACAGGTAAAATGTAATCACAGTACCAGTTAGTCTCAGACCAAGTTGGAGATAAGTTAAATGATAATTCAATTTTATCCTCGCGTTTAAGAGCTTCAATCCATCTAAAACCATCTGGATTAATCCAAACAGGGTTGTACATACGAGGCATCCAAACAGCTAATTTAGTTGGAACTTTAAGACCTTTTTTAGTCCATTTTTCTTGCCATGCTTCATCCATAAGAAGGTGAGGCATAATATGACTCATTTCATATGTAGAAAGAGGATACTCTGGTGGCCAAGCGATTTCATTCCAAACATCAACTTTTGGAGGTCTTTCACCAGCTACAGTAGCTTTATCACCCTTACCAGCAATAGAAATTTCATGCCAGTGGTGGAATGATGTACCACCTTCATCACCACGAAGTGCACCACGAAGTGCTAATGTTAAGAAACCAGCACGAGTATTCATCCAACCACCACGGTGACCAATCGGTCCTGCACGCCAAAGGTATGTTGCTATTTTGCTACCAGCATTTATAAACATATCCCATAATGCATCAAGTTTATACTCCATACCTTCTAGTTTACACTCTGCTACAACAAATTCTTTTGTGTATGGTGCATATAGTTCTTGAAGTACTGCAACGAAATCTTCATAAGAGTTACCAGTTGGTACTTTAGAGATATAGCCATACCCTACCATTTTTGCAAGGTAATCTTTGTTCGTCATTAAACGGTCCCAGTTTACCCACTCTTTTACAAAAGTATTATCTATATATGAATCACCATTTTTTTGTTTTTCGTTAACAATACGGTTTGCTATATAAAGATAAAGTGCTGCTTCAGTACCTGGCCATGCAGGAATCCAAAGGTCAGCCATACCAGCTGAGTTTGACATACGAGGGTCAATAACAATCATCTTAGCACCCTTCTTACGAGCATCAGCAATTAAACCTGCTGATTGTTGGAAGTAGTGCCCTGCATCAGCAGCATGTGATGATTGTAAGAAAATAAGTTCAGCATTTCCCCAATCTGGAGAATTTCTATCATCATTAGCCCACTGAATAGTACCTTCACGTGCACCTGCAGAACAGATGTTTGTATGAGAATTAAAGCCATCAAGACCCATAGTATGGGGTACACGATGACCAAAACCATTCTCATTTGGACGACCAACATGGTACATGATTGATTTTTTAGAAATTTCATCACCCACTTTAAGTGTGTCATGCATTTTCTTACCAATAGCAGCCATCGCATCATCCCAAGATGTACGAACCCATTTACCTTCACCGCGTTTTGAACCTGGAGCACGTTTAAGTGGAAATGGTATACGGTCTGGATCGTACATTTGTGAAGTTACAGCATAACCTTTTGCACAGTTACGTCCACGAGAACCTGTGTGCAGTGGATTACCCATATATTTTCTAACTGTCATTGTATCTCTATCTACCCAGGCAGTAAGACCACAACCAGCTTCACAGTTTGAACAAACTGTAGGAACGATTGTATAGTTATTTACTTGGATACCATCAGGATTTTCAGCTGACTTCACACCATGACGACCAATACCACCACGTTTCCAGTCAGTACCATCAAGTTCTGCAAAATTATCCCACTCTTTTCGATCAGGATAAAATGAGATAGTGTCAGGAGTATCTGTGAATTTGCTGTTTGTTACAGATTCTGCAACTGCATCTGTTGCAAATACACCCTTTGCAATAGCGACACCAGCAACACTAAACGCAGCACCTTTTAAAAATGTTCTTCTACTTTCTAAATACATTTATACTTTCTCCTTAACTTAACGGTAATAATTGTGGAATTACTAGCCAAACATGTTTAACTACCCACAGACCTGCAATCGCTAAAATAGCTGCAAGACTTAAAATACTACTGCTGTTACTTACTCTACTAAGTGCAACAAGTATCATTGGTAAAATAAAAGCAACCCATTGTCCTATCCAGAACATTGAAGCATACTCACCATCACCTTTCACATAATGTAATACAGCCGCAACTTCTTCAGCTTTCATAGCACCAAAGATGTACTCTGACATATACATAATAAATGCCATTAAAGCACTTAAACCAAGAATTGAACCAAAGAATTTTTTACTTTCATCACTAAGTTTTGAACCACCAAGTAAAATCATAGCTGCTGAACCACTTAAAGTCGCTGCTAAAATCATTTGTGCTGATTCTGTTGGCATTTGCCATAACTCTCTTGCACTTGCTTCTGCCATAATTCCAGCAGTATATAAAGTAACTGGAATCGCTAAAAGTGTTGTCCAAAAAAGTAACTTATCAAAAGTTTTTTCATCTTTTTTAAGTATCATAACTGCAATCATTACAAATTCTAAACCAACAAAAAGTGTTGCCATCCATGCACCAACAGTAATTGCTGAAGTCCAGTGAGGGTAAAAGAATATATGCCACATTCTCCACATTTGATGTAAATCTAACCATGTAAATAGTAAGAATATATTCATCATAACAAAAGAAGCAATCAGAGTTGGTGTTCTTAGTGAACTCATCTCATGGGAATTTTTCTTAAGAAGCAAGAAAAGCATAAAAACAAGACCCGTACCTATACTTTTTGCCCACATATTCATTGTTACATACCAGCCCCAAAAAATGTCTGGTAAAGCCACATCTAAAGTTACTACAGCATTAGTTGCTGCCAAAGTTTCGTGTACCATTAGTGATGCCCTCCTAAAGGAAGTGTTGTAATGTTATTAAATAAGTTGTAGCCTTCTTCTCTTTTTGAAGCAAGAGGGTTAAGGTGTGCTTGAGATGCACCAACATAGAAGTGATGAGGGTTCGTTCCCTTTTCAGGTTTACGTACTTGGACATCAGTATTTGCTTGAATATACTTAGAAATATTTGAAGTTGGATCTTCAAGGTCACCAAAAATATTTGCTTCAACTGGACAAGCAACAACACAAGCTGGCATCATAGAAGATGCAATACGGTGAGCACAGTAAGTACACTTATCAGCAGTTTGTGTTTCAGGATCAATGTATATAGCACCGTATGGACATGCCATAACACAACCAGCACAACCGATACATCTTTCTTTATCTATATTAACAATACCATTATCAATATAATGGAGTGCAGATACTGGACAGATTCTCTCACATGGAGCATTCTCACAGTGATTACATCGTAAAGGTGTAAAAGTTCTCTTTGTCTCTGGAAAAGTTCCTACATCCACATACTTAACCCGTAATCTCCATGTACTTAGTGGTACTTCATTTTCCACTTTACATGCGATCTCACAACCTTTACAACCCATACACAGGTGTAAATCAACTAGGAAACCTAATTGCATATATTCTCCTTTAGCCCATTAAAGGGCTTTTTTAGATTTATAACTACTATTTATTTTAATTAAAAGAAACCCTTATATAATCATATAAAGCTTTTTTTACTATAGGCATATTAGCTAATATTTCTTAAGAGGTTTATAAAATAGAGAAGTTTATTTGGTTTCTTTTTATTTATGTGTAGATTCTATAGTTAGCTATTATTTAAAAATCAAAAAAGTCTATATCTGATTCTTCAGATTCAACTTCTGCTGTTTCATCATAGTTCATAAACATAATTATAGTGTCTACATTAGAGAAAAAAGAGGCATCTAAAAAGTGAGGATTTTCTATATTGTTTTCAAAGATTTCTCTTCTCCATACAATCAAATCATTAACGAAAGCTTCTAAAAGAGTACTTACACTGTTGCGTTTTTCATCATCTACATACAAAATTTCTGCATTTTCTTGAAAACTACTTCCTAAAAGAGAAATTTTCACACCTAACTTTGCAAAAAGATGATAATTACTCAAAATACTTCCATATCTCTTGATATTTAAACCTAATACAACTATATCATCAACAGTAACTTTATTTTTATCTGTAACTTTGATAGACATTGTGTCAATATCTTCTTCTAAATCTTGAAGCTCATATACATCATGCTCTAAAACATACTCTACATACGAGGTAATATGTTCTGCCTCTTCTTTCAGTATAGCCTTGGGAGAAGCAGAACTTTTTATATTTTGTTTCTTTTTATCTTCTTTTTTTGTACACCCTTTTATATCCAAATAGTTACGAACAACACCTTCAAAATTTTTATCTAATATTAAAGACACATCATCAAATAATTGTTGGTTAAAGCTATATCTGCTAAAAATATAGGAGGTCATACTATTTTTAAAATGAACACAAATCATAAATATATCATCAAGTGGTAAATTTTTATGTTTAAAGTAATCAAGCATTATAAATACTACGGGACAATTTCCTGCCTCATGTGTGCAACTAATCACACCTAAAAAATATTCAATTACTTTAATTCCAAAATTACTTCTAAAATACTCAACATCAATTTCATGATTTTCTAAGCGTTCAATTACAATAGATTTATCACACCAAATATGAGAAATCTTTTCTTTATTTCTCTCTAAATCATCTAAAATATCTTTGGCTACGTTAAACTCTTTTGCATCAATCAAGTCAATGTGTCGCATATTAACTTCTTCTATCTGTGCATAGTGTTCTTGTGCAATTATTTTATCCACTACTTTTTGCGATGTTTTATATAAAATATTTTTAAGTTGTTCTACTTCAAGTGGCTTTTTTAAAAATCCATCTACACCAAGTTCTATGGCTGCGTTTAGATAATCAAAATCAGTATATGCTGTTACAAAAATAATAGCCTGTTCTGAATGAATAGCTTTAATTTTTTTTGCCATCTCAATACCATCTAATTTTGGCATTTTGATATCACTCATCACAACATCATAATACTTATCTGTCTTTTGATAATAATCTGTATATGCTTGTAAACCGCTCTCTCCATCAACAGCAAGATCAACAAAATTAAAATAAATTTCTAAAAGAGAAGATGTTGCTTCTCGAACTTGTACATCATCTTCAACATACAAAATATTTAATCTTTTTGAATTTTCAAATATTATTTTATTGTCCATTTATCTCTCATTTAACACATTAATTTTTAGTAAAATATCATTTCGTCCTTTAAAATCAATGTCAATAAGAAATTTTTCATTATTTGCATCAGAAAATTTATAAATTCGAAATGTT
>ERZ889078.1162-NODE-1162-length-21570-cov-7.294492_pt1 | contig 21570 bp, 13 predicted proteins | sample MGYA00521266_ERZ889078 | MGnify/ENA primary metagenome ERZ889078 (study PRJEB32303, sample SAMEA104408618) | aquatic metagenome | biome: Brackish water; feature: Pelagic; material: water | place: Baltic Sea | collected 2014-06-16T06:34:00 | depth 76,534 m ...
CAACAAGCAGCGGTACGCCCGCGCCGGAGTGGATGACCACGCGCGTTAGGCACGGCGTGACGCGATTCACCCGAGAAACCTTGCCGCTCAGCGCGAATTTGTGCGTCCAGTGGGGGTCCGTCGTTCCGTCGACGTAGATGACCGTTCGCGGCCAACTCTCCTCCGCCGGTCGCCAGCGCGCGGAGATCTCGGACCAGACCTTGGCGTGGGCGGCCCACATCGCAGTGTCAACATCCAACAGCGCCAGCTCCGACAGTGTTTTATCCAATGTTGCCGGCATGTGGGCGGTCGAACCGTAAACGCCGAGCCAAGCTCCTGCGGGGCCGTCGAGCCCATCGAAGCCGCGCCGCTCCGTCAACAAAGGCGTCGTGCCCATGGCCATCAGCCGTGCGGCTAGATGCTTAGGTTTGGACTTTACCGTATCAATGTCAGACAGCTTACGTTGACTCGCCTTGTGAGCGTCGCCGCGCCAGCGACCATCAGATTCGCCGGGTTGGATTCCTTCGCGGTGCCGACCGTTGTAGTCGGTCGTGAAGCGGCCGCGCTCGTCTCGATCTTCGACATCATCCGCTAACTCTAGGTCTTCTCGTCGCTCCTGCGCCGCCACGGCCTCAGCTGCGGCGGCTTTCACGGCTGCAGCAAGTTGTTTGACCGCCCCAACCTCCACTTCCGCCGCCGCGATCAGGGCCAACGCAGCTCCGCCGTGGAAGTGCTCCACCTCTTCGGCCACCGCCGCGCCTTTCACCGCCCCACCGGGTCGATTCACGCCTGCCTCAGCCCACACACGCTTAAGCCAGCTGGCGCTTACGTCGCCCTCCTCGCCAAAGTGCTTCTTCAGCGACTCGCGGGTATCCGCGACGCTGACGTTCTCGTCGAGCAGTCGCGCCGTTATAGCCATAGTTTTGATCGCATCGCTGCAGCGTTGGTCCGGTGGCACGCGGCTATCGAGCAGCCTCTCCCAGAGCGGCCCTTCTCGCCTTCTAACATGCCGTTACCAATGAATAAATGTTGGGCGAGGTATGCCCTCGCCAACCTCAGCCAACGCGACACCCAGCCCACCGCCGTGCTCGCGCTGCCATGCCATGGTCACTTCGAAAACCTCCTCACGGCGCTTGGCGTCGGCGACAATGCGTGTCCAGCGCGCATCGCTTACGCGCTGGCGGAGTGAGCAGCCATGGTCCGTCGTGGGCTCGGGTAGCGTTGTCATCTCGGCCTCCTGGCTTGTCGCCGAGGGGGAGAAGATCGCAGCTTGATCTGCTTGTCTAGGGGGCGGGCTTGGTCGAGCTCCGGCGGGATCGATCGCTCCCACTTGGCGCCCCAAGCCGGCGGGGGATTAGACTGTTAAATCAAACGGCTGGCGTGCTTGATTCTTCTCCCCGCCGAGGTTCCTGTCAGAGAGGCGGGGTTTGGTCAGAGAGGCGGGGTTCGGTCAACCGAGCAAGGCGAGCGGCGTAACGTCGGCGCCGTCGCCGCGCGCGAGCAGCCCTTGGTCGCCTTCGACAAAGCCCCATGCGACCAACCACGGTCCACCAAGACCGGCGCCTGTGAGCGCGTGGCGCAGGATCAAGCCGCCGTAGAAGAGAAAACTCGCGTACTCCGCCAAGTCGCGCACGTCGGCGTTGCGGGGCATGAGCCACGCGCGCTCGGCTTCGACGAGGCCGTCGACGAGGTGGAAATCACCGACCCAAGGGCACCGCTCGGTCCAATCGAGGGTATCTTCCGCGGGATCACACTCGGACGTCGCGCCGATCTCGAGGCACCAGCCTTCGTCATCCGCCAGCGCTTGCGGGTCGAGCCACACCGCCACGCCGCGCGGCGCGCCGGCGTCGACCTCATGGAGGAACTCGGCGGCGTCGGCGAGCTGCTCGGCCAACCACCCAGCGCAGGCCGCAACGTCCCTCGCGGCGTCCAACTTACGCAGATCGGCCCAGATCGTTGAAGGCGCCGCGCCGTCGAGGGCGTCGCAGCAGGCGGACCAACCGGAGGCCGCGTCGGCGCTGGTGGTGAGGGTCGACAGCAGCTGGTCGAAGGGTAATTCCATGGCGGGCCTCGTTCTGGGGTCACGTCGCGTCTAGCCGGATCCTTCCGGCACGAACTTATAACCGGAGCCACGCACCGAAAGAAAATGCAGGGGCCGCGCTGCCTCGATCTCGAAGTGCTTTCGCAACCGCGCCACGAAGTTGTCGACGGTGCGGGTGTTTGGGTAGTTGCGCAGCTTCCAGACCTGCTCGAGCAGCTCCTTGCGCCCGATAACGCGGCCGGCGTTGTCGGCGAAGTAGCGCAGCAGATCGAACTCCAGCCGCGTCAGGTGCAACGATTCGCCCGCCACGCTCACCTCGTGGGCCGAAAAATCAATGTGCGCTTGGCCAAACGTGAGCCGATTGCCCAGCGGCGCCGTGCCGGAGCGTTTGCGCTCCCATTGGCTACGGCGGATCTGGCTGCGCACCCGCGCGAGCAGCTCGTCGAGCTGAAACGGCTTGACGAGGTAGTCGTCTGCCCCAGCTTCCAGGCCGCGGATCCGGTCTTCTGCTGCGCTGCGCGCCGTGAGCATCACGACGGGTGTGTAGTTGCCCGACTCGCGCAGCCGCCGACAGAGGGCGAAGCCGTCGAGATCTGGCAGCATCACGTCGAGGACGATCGTGGCGTAGCCGTTTGGCCGGGCGAGCAGCCGCGCGGCGTCACGGGCGGTGGCGGCGACATCCACCGCGTAGCCTTCCAGCTCAAAGTTGAGCTTCAAGCCGGCCGCCAAGTGTGCTTCGTCTTCTACGACCAAAAGCCGCGCTGGATCGCTCATCCCACCCCCACAACGGCCACTCCGCTCGTGGCGCCCTGTTTCGCCTCGATGACCGGCACCGTCAAGGTGATAGTCGTGCCCTGACCGGGCCCATCACTGTGTGCGCGCAGCCGGCCACCCAAGTTTTCGACCAGCGCCGCGACGACGTAGAGCCCCAGACCGGTGCCGCGACGTTGCCGCACCGAGGGCAGGGGCACGCGGTGGAAACGCTGAAAGATCCGACTCAGATGGGCGTGTGGAATGCCGATGCCGTGGTCGCGGATGGTCATCGTCAGCGTGCGATTGGCCACGGCGCCACACACCTCGACGCGGCGCGGCGGGTCGCTGTATTTCACGGCGTTGTCGACCAGATTGAGCAACACCGTCTCGAGCGCCGTGGCGTCGGTCTGCAGGACCAGGGCCTCTGGCACGTCGATGAGCACCACGTCCGTCGTCTCGTTGTGGCGCCGCACCACACGCTTGGCGACCTCGCGCACGAGCGCGGCGAGGGCGACCTCCACCACGTCGTGGCCAGCGCGCTCATGGGAGAGCCGGCTGGCGGCGAGGATGTCATCGATAAAATCGTGCAGTCGGCGCACGTCAGTCAGCGCCATCCCACGCAGCTCTTCCCTTTGATTCTCGGCCAATCCGGTGCGTCCCAGCGTCTCCAGGCACAGGCGAATTGAGGCCAGCGGACTCTTGAGCTCATGCGTCACCGAATCAATGAAGCGATCCTGCCGCTGCACCTCCCGCGTCTCCTGCACCAGGTAGACCGCGAAGACCACGAGCACCGTCACGATGAAGGCGAACGCCACGCTGCCCAGCACGATGAGCCAAGTGTTGTCGCTGACCTGCGCGCCCAGCTCGTAGTCCCGCACAACGATGAGCAGCCAAAACACCAACAACGTGATGCTGACCGCGACCGCGATGCTGGCCAGGACGATGGGGAGCGACAAAGATCGGCGGGATCGTGACATGGCCGCAGGCTACCGCATTCCGCACGGGATGTGGCTCCGACTCATGCGACTTCGTCAGGGGCGAGCAGGAGCGCGCGCAACGCGTCCGCGGCCGGATGCAGGCGATGTTGGGTCGGGCTGCTGCCGCGGTAGACTAGGTCGAGTTGGCGTACGAGCGGGGTCCACGACGTGGGTTGCGCGACGAGCACGCCCGACGCGAGCAGCTCTTGCACCGCGACCTGGCTCACCAGCGCGCGGCCGAGCCCTGCGCGGGTCAGCGCGACCACGGCGCCCACGCTGCCAAGGGACGCGGCGATCTGAGCGTCCGGCTCGTAGCGATCGAGCAGCGCGCGCGTGGGCGTGCCCTCCTGAAACGCGACCCACGATTGGGATCCGCTGCCTGCGTCGCCCCCGACGCTTGGCGCGGAGACGACGATCAGCGCGTCACTGCGCCAGCGTGTGCCGCTGACGCCACGCGGCAGCGAGGTCCCGCTCGTGACCACGCCGAGGTCCACGTCGCCGGCCGCCAGCGCAGGCAGCAGCTCGTGGGTCGACGCCTCGTGTAGCCTGAGCGAAATCCCCGGATATTCAGCCCGAAATCGAGCCAGGGTGCGCGGCAGCAGCCACGTACAAGCCGTCGCGCCGCCGCCGATGGTCACCTCCCCAACCTGCATGTCGGTGACCGCAGCGACCGCAGCCTGCCCATCCGCGAGGGCGCCGAGCGTCGCGCGTGCAAAGGGCAGAAACGCCTGGCCGGCCAGGGTTGTGCGCGCGCCGTGTCGTCCACGTTCGAGCAGCGCCGCGCCGATCTGCTGCTCAAGGCGCTGAATCGAGGCGGTGAGCGCCGGCTGGCTGAGGTGCGCCGCCCGCGCCGCCGCCGTGAAGGTGCCGTGGCGCTCGATCAGGAGCAGGTGGCGGAGGCTGTCGATCATCGGGCTTCCTGACGTTCGCCCTGATTGAGCGGGCGGGTGCGACGCATTCTATAGGCATTAGTTATGAGTTGCATAGAAACAATCAAATATCCAGATGAATGGCGTGGCGCTACGTTGCCCCTGCGACCCCGACAAGTCGGCGTCGCCGCACCGCCGCCGCTCCCACGGGGCCGCTGACAGGAGGCTCTCATGGACACGAACCTACTCCCAGCGCTGTTGGTCGCTGGCCAAGTCGCCGCCGGTCTCGCCGCCGGGATCATCACGACGGTCGGCGGCATGGGCGGTGGATTGGCGCTGCTGCTGTTGCTGTCGATGCTCGCCGGACCGATGGCCGCGCTGGCGATGACCGCTCCTGCGCTGCTGCTCGGCAACCTGCATCGCGCCGCACGCTATCGGAGTGACGTGGATTGGCCGCTCGCCAAGCGCCTGGTGGTGGGCGGGCTGCTCGGCAGTCTGATTGGCGCGCTCGTCGCCGTGCGGTTGCCGCCCCTCATAGTGCAGGTGGGTATCGTCGGAATGACCGCCTTGGCGCTCGCCAAGCGCCTCACACCCTTGCGCTGGGGGGTCGCGCCGCGGCTTGTGATGCCCATCACGTTCGCCAATGGCGCGATCTCCGCCACGATGGGCGGGGCAGGGCTCCTGACCGCGCCGCTGCTCATGGCCGCGGGCCTGTCTGGCGACGCCTGGATCGCGACAGGCGCGGTCGGCGCGGTGGCGATGCACGTCGGTCGCGTCGTCGGTTATGGCCTCGGCGGCATGATCGACGGCCCAGGATTGTTGACGTCGGCGGTGCTGGCCGTCGCCATCATGGCGGGCAACGAGGTCGGCGTGCGGGTGCCCGGCAAGCTCGGCGACGCCGGAAAACGGCGCTTTGAGCTGACCGTGATGGTCTTGGTCGTCGTCATGAGCCTCGCCGGCGTCGCCAAGGTCGCCCGTGAGTCAGCGCCCCCGCGTGGGCCCCTGGTCGTCGCCCGCACAGTCGTCGCCCGCAAAGCCGTCGCCCGAACAGCCGCCGCCGTGAATGCACCGGGCGTCGCAGCGTTGTAGCCAGCGCCCGGTTGTCGCCAAGTCGGCCTACCGGTATGTTTCGGCCCCCTTCCCACCGCGCGGAGCTTTCCGCGCGTGGAGTGCCCCATGACCAGCTGCTGCTCCGCCTGCCTTCTCACTCGCGCTCCGGCCCGCTCGACCACGCGTCTGGCTGTCCTGGTCCTCCTTGGCGCCTTCGTGTCGCCGACCGTCGTCAGCGCGCGCGCCCACGTCACCCCTGCGAAACCAACGCCCCCCGCGGCTGCGCCAAAGACCTCGCCAGCTGGGGAGGAGGGCGCTGCAATGCACAAGACCCTCAAGCGCACGATCGGCGCGATCCGCTACAAACGCAGCGCGAAGGCCCTGGCTCAGTTCGACGGCCCGGTCCAGGGCGCCTACCTGGCCGGCTCGTACTGGGCGAAAGCCACCCTCGCCGAGCAGACCGAGTTTGTGACGCTGTTTCACAAGATGTTCGCTGGCGTCGCGTTCCCCAACATTCAGAAGAATTTCACGAATCTGGAGACGGTGCTCTACAGCAAGCCAAAGGTGTCGGGCAGCACGGCGACGGTCGACGCCGTCATCGTCATCCTGCATCCCCTGAAAAAACAGGAGATTCAGACGACGTTCGCCATGACCAAATCAGCCGGCGCCTGGAAGGTGGTCGACGTCACCGTCAAGGGTAACCCGTCCATGCTCCAGCGCATCCGCGACGAGCAGGTGCAGAAGATCCTTGCCAAAGGTGGCTTCCCCAAGCTGCTGTCGCTGTTGCGTGCCCGCGTCGCCAAGATCAAATAGCCCAGTTTATCCCGTGGCGCAGTCGACATGGCGCAGTCGACATGGCGCAGTCGACATGGCGCAGTCGACATGGCCAGGCCGAGTCCTGGCGCCGGCGCGAAGCCTGACCCAGGACCTGCGGCGCCCGCCCGCTCACGTCCCTCCCTCCATCCAGGCCCCCGAGTGGGCCCCAGGGGTTCATTCGCATGACGCTCAGCCAGAGACTCGCCCGCGCGTGGCGTTGGACCGTGGCGGCCCGACCCGGCACGACGCTCGCCATCTTCCTGGTGCTGACCGCGATGTCAGCCTGGGGCGCGTCGACCCTCACGATTAACACCAACCAACTCGACCTCATCAGCCAAGATCTCCGGCAGGTGAAGGACGTCAAACGCATCATCGACATGATCGGCGGCAACGGCCACCTCATCGTCGCCCTGCGCGGATCCGATCCTGAGATCCTGAAGAAGGTCGCGGATGACGCCAATACATGGCTCCGCAGCGACACCAAGCGTATCCGCAACGTCACCTACAAGGTCGATGTGGAGTTCCTGCGGCGTCATGGCGCGCTCTTCATGGAGACGCCAGACCTCAAAGAGGTGCGCCGCCGCGTCGACCTCAAGCTTGCGGACACCAAGAAGCGCGCAGACCCGTTCTTCATGGAGATTGAGGAGACAAAACCCTATGAACTCAAGCTCGATGACATCATCGACAAGTACACCCGCATCGGCAAACGGTCGATCGCCGACGATTACTATCTGAGTGAAGACAAGGAGATGTTGCTCCTGCTCGTCAAGCCCATGTGGGAGAACACCCGCCTCGCCGAGACGGGCGAGCTGCTCGAGCGCATGCGTGCCCATTTCAAGACCTACGGCGCCGGCGAGGCTCACGGCGTGACGCTCGTTGAAGACTACGACGGCCAGCCGAACAAGGACGGCAAACAGGTCGAGTTCGGCTTCGGCGGGACGTATACGAGCAACTATGACGACAGCTATCTCATTAAGTCGAGCTTGGTGCCGGTATCGGGTTGGGCGTTCGCCGGAGTCTGCTTTGTGCTGCTGCTGTTCTTCCGTCGCCACATCCTCGCGGTGCTGCTCGTCATCTCGGGGCTCGTGCTCGGGGTCGTCCTGACGTTCGGCTTTGCGAAGATCTCCATTGGTCAGCTCAACATGATCACGTCGATTCTGGGCGGAATCCTGATGGGGTTGGGAATCGATTTCGGCATCCACATGCTCTATCGCCTCGGCGAAGAGCTGGGCGCCGGCGAGGCGCTGGAAGACGCGCTGGAGAAGACGGTGGCGTCGTCAGGCGTGGCCTCCATCGTCTCAGGCGCGGGCACGGTGGCGGCGTTTGGATCGCTCACGATGTCGGAGTTTGCGGGCTTTTCGGAGTTTGGCATGCTCGCGGGCGCGGGGGTCATCATCATCGGCACGGCGCTCTACGTTTGGGTGCCGGGCGTGCTGTTGCTGCTCGAGCGCTACAAGCCCGGCACCGCCAAGCGCATGCTGGGCGGGCTGGTCGCGTCCAAGAAGAACAAGCCGGCCGGTCGGCTCAACAAGCCGGCGCTGTGGCTGGGACTCACGGTTGGCGCCGCCGCGCTGCTGGCGTCTTTCGCGCCAAAGGTGAACTTCGAATACAACACCCGCGCGCTCATGGTCGAGGGTCAACATTCCGTGCTGCTCGGGGACGAAGTGAATCGTCGCTATCAGATCTCCTCCGATCCGGTCGGGGTCTACTCCAAGACGCGCGAGGAGGCCTATAACCTGTATAAGCTCTTCAAGCCGCTCGACGCCAAGAAGCACTCGACAGTGGACCAAGTGGTGTCGATGTTTGCGTTTGTGCCGCCCATGGCGCAGCAGCAGGCCAACTATCAGGTGTTGCAGAGCTGGGCCAAGGAGCTCGACACCATCGACCGAAAGAGCCTGCCGCCCGAATATGAGAAGAAGTGGGACGAGGCGCTCAAGTACGTCAAGGTGAAGCCCTACACCATCGACGATGTGCCCGAGGCGCTGCGCGCGATGTTCCGAAATCTGCCGTCTACGAAGCCGGAAAATCAAGGTTTCCTGACGTTCATCTACCCCACGGTCGACCTCTGGGACGGCAAGCAGATGCTGGCGTTCTCCGACCAAGTCGAGACGATTCACACGCCCGATGGCAAGGAATACCACGCAGCCGGCACGCCGATTCTGTTCGCCAAGTTGGCGCGGATCGTGTTGCATGACGCCCGGTTTACGGTCGGGATCACCACCATCCTGCTGCTGCTGTTGCTGCTCGTCGATCTGCGCTCGCCGCTGCGTACGTTCGTGACGCTGCTGCCGCTCATGCTCGGCGTTGGCTGCATGCTGGGCGCCATGGCCGTGCTCAACATTCGGCTGAACTTCATGAACGTGGTCGTGTTTCCGATTGTGCTCGGATATGGCCTGAGTCACGGCGTCTATCTGATGCATCGTTTTGAAGAAGGCGCCAGCCCGATGGAGGCGCTGCGCTCCGTTGGCACCGCCGTGGCCTGCTCAACGCTGACCACGTTGGCCGGCTGGGCGGCGTTGATGGCCGCGGCCCATCGTGGCATGCAGTCCATGGGTACGCTGGCGTGTTTGGGCATGACCGCGACGCTCATCGTGACGTTTACCGTGATGCCGGCGGTGATGCAGCTCATGCACGACCACCGCACGAGCAAGTCCTAGCTGGGAGAGTCCACACCCCGCGCGCCCGTTGGAGGCCCGAATGGATCGTTCGTCACCGCGTCTCGCTTGCTATGTCCTCGCTTGCTTCGTCCTGGCTTTCACGGCGGCCTGCTCGCCCGTCAGCCACGTGCAGATCCGCGATGACTTCGACCGGGTCGACCGCACCGCGACGTACCGTGTGCACCTCGTGACGGCGCCGCTGCCGGCCAGCAAAACCGCGCCCAAAGGCGACGCGCAGCTCGGCGCGCTCTACGGCGCTATCGCGACACGCTACGTCAACCAGCATCGCGACTTCATCGTCCGCAAACAGAGCGCGCAGGCCACCGCCACGCAAGCCGACTGCGGCGAACGCATCGAGGCGGTGCTGTGGCTCGCTCCCACAGCGGTTGTGAAGGGCGGCGACGTGCGGGTGCGGGTCGCGGGGCAGCTACGCCGCTGTAAGGGCTGGACACGCATCTGGTCGGCCGAGGTGCGCGAGGTGTGGCCGTCGCGCGACGACCAACTGCTGGAGCTCACGAAGCGCTACGTCAGCCAGCGCGGCGCCATCGCGGAGATCCACGCCGGCCCGGCCTTTCGCGCGCTGCGACTGCTGCTGGACACGTTGCCGCGGCCGAAGCTGATCAAGGAAGCCGACATCGACGAGAAGATCGAGCTTTAGCCGAAATGGATTCCAGATCTGTGTGGATCTAGACAACGCCGACGCCAGCCGAGCAGCCCACGCGGGTCGTCGTGGGGTGCTCGGCCGGAACCTTGTTCTGCAAGCGCTGGCGGTGCGCCCAGTGGTCGCCCAGTGGCCGCCCAGTGGTCGCCTAGCTCGCGCTGACCTTAGGCCGTGGCGAGGTTCTTAATGTGAGCGAACTTGAACAGCGAGCGCCACTTGAGCGGGCGATAGTCCGTGCCTTGGCGCTCGCCGTTGAGCACGCTGATCTCACGGCCGGGGATCGCGGACTCCGGGTCCGGATGCGCCGCGGGGTTGTTGCTGCGGATCAGGCAGCTCTCGATGTCCTGCATGAAGTCACGTGTATCGCGGCCGAGCGACGAGCTCTCCATCTCGCCGAGCATGACCAAGACCTGCGAACCGGCCGGCGCGAGCTCTGCGGCGCGCTCGTGGGCAGGCTGCGGCTGCACGATGCGTGAACGCAGCGGCTGGCCAGAGGTGTGGCCAATGTGCAACAGCGCGATGTCACGCCACACGTCCGCTTCTTCGTCGAGCGTGGCGGAGAGCAGGGCATAGAAGCCCTTCTTGATCTTCAGCAGCGGGTGAGTCGACGTCTCGATATCCGACAACGGGATTGCGTACTCACTCCAACTCAATTTCGCACGATCCATGATGGAACCTTCCTACGGGTTAGCGCCAAGACGGGGGGACACCCGCTGGCCAGGGGACTGAGCGAGCCACTATGGATCAAGTCGATTCAGATTCCCAGGCAAAAACACACAACTACAGAAAAAAGACGGCGAGAACAGCATTGAAATGCCGAAACGCTGGTGGAACGGAGACACCAGCAACGCGTATTCATGTGTTCTTGTTTGGTTTATTGGCGCGTGGAATAATCACGTGCGCGATAACGGCTACGTCCCGCGTCGGATCAAACCGTCAGAGCGTCGGCCAGTTGCCACGACTCGCCGGCTCGGAAGCGGCCGCGGTCGTCCTGGGTCACGCGGGCCAGCGCGATGGACGGGTCGTGGGTGAAGAACAGGCGTCCGCCACGGCCGACGAGGTCTCGGAGCAGCGCGGACTTCTCGTCGATCAGCAGCTCGGGGAAGCGGTCGTAGCCCATGGTGATGGGCAGGTGCACCCACGGCACCCCCGGGATCAGGTCGCCGGCGAAGACGATGGCGCCGTCGTCGCTTGGCACCTCCACCAGCATGAGGCCGGGGGTGTGGCCATGCGAGAGATGCAGCGGATAGTCCGGGCCGAGCGTGTCGGACCGATCGCCAGTGACGACCTCCAGGCGGCCGCTCGCCTCCAACAGGGGCTGCAGCTCGGGGATGTAGCTGGCGCGGTCGCGCTGGTGCGGTGAGAGGGCGCGCTGCCACGCCTGCGCACCGACGACGAAGCGGGCGTTCGGAAAGAGCAGGGCGGGCGCAGTGGCTGGGTCGTACGGCGTCAGCAGTCCACCGGCGTGGTCGAAATGCAGATGGGAGAGCACGACGACGTCGATGTCAGCGTCACTCAGGCCAAGCTTCGCCAGCTCGCCGAGCAGCACATGGTTCGCTTCCACGATACCGAAGCGGTCGCGCAACTTCGGCGGAAAGAAGGCGCCCACGCCCGTCTCAAGCAAGATGCGGCGCCGCACGACACCATCCTCGGCCTCCTCAATCAACATTGCCCTGCAGGCCAACTCAATACGATTGCGGTCGTCCGGGGCCATCCAGCCGGCCCACACGGCCTTGGGTGCGTTGCCAAACATGGCGCCGCCGTCGAGTTTCTGGCTATTGCCCGAGAGGGCCCAGATGCGTCGTGTGATCATGTCGGTCTCCAAGGTGGACGCATCGTCGTAGCTATCGTCGTAGCGCATCGTCGTAGCGCGTCGGAGTGGCGCCAGAACGACGGCGGCCACCGTCACGATAATCGTGGCGGTGGCCGTTGTCGTGGCTTTCGTGGCTATCGTCGCCCAGCTCGGCTCGGCTCAGCAGCTCGACTCAGCTCAGCGGGATATGAATCTCAACGAACTCGTTCACAAACGCGCCGGTGCCCGAGGCGTCGGAGAATTCGCTGATGTACGGCGTGGACTGGCCGGCCGTGCCCGTCTGGCCAGAGCCAGGGGTCGCGGAGCCGGGATCTTGACCCGCGGTCGTCCAGGACGCCTCATCTCCGGCCTTTCCGACGGGCAGCTTGCGCTGGTAGTTGGCCTTCGAGCCGGTGGCGAGCTTGACGGTGGGGCCGTCGACGACCTTGCCGGCGGCGTCGGTCAGCGTGAACGCTTCGTCGCCGTTGATGAGCGGAAACTTATTCTGGGAGTCCACGAACACCACGGTCTTGCCGAAGGTGACCTTCCAGAACGTCTCGAACGTCGCTTGTGGCGAGTTGCGCGAGATGACGAGGTAGCCACCGGGGGTCACCAGGGTGCCGGCGGCGAAGGTGAACTTCAGATCGCTGCCGGTCTGCGAGATCTGCCAGCCGCTCAAGTCGACGGAGAGGGACGACGGGTCCACGACCTCCAGGCTGGTCGTGATGTCTTTGCCGCCCGCCGCGCCCGAGACGCTGACGGTGCCCTTCGCAGGTTTGTCGGCCGCTTTGAACTCGAACGTGCCCACGAGCGCGTTTTCCTTGAATTTCAGGGTTTTTGGCGCGCTACCAAAGCTGCCGTCATCAGGCGCGACCGTGACGGTGACCTCCAGACCGAGGGGCGGCGCTGGGTGGTTGAGGGTCACCGTGAAGAGCTGCGTCGCCTTGGTGGGGATCTTCGCCACCATCGGGGTGACGGAGACGACCGATGGGACCGCGCCAGCCGCGACGATCCAGACGGCGACCTTGAGCACCTTCTCGCCCCCCTTCACCTTCGCGCTGAACACCGCTTTTCCGGCCTTCTTGCCGCTCACGCTGACGCTGACGGTGGTCTGGCCGGCTTTGACGATGAACGGCCCGCCGACGGGCTCGGCGACGGTGTTGTCATCGGTGGTGACCTCGACCTCGACGTCCGCCTCCGGCGCGTGGCTCAGGGTGACCGTCAGGCCTTGCGGCAAGGTCGCGCCGCTCGTGCCGACCCACTGGAACGCGCTCGCCGGCGTGACGCTGGCCACCTCAGGCGCGCCGAGCAGAATGTCCTTCGCGTCGCGTGGCAGCAGCTTCATCATCCCGTTGCGGTAGCTGACGGGACCCGTCAGGCCGCTCAGCACCAGGCCCTTCTTCACGGCCGGAAAGTCGGCGCCGACGTAGATTGCGTCGTCGATCCGCAGACCGCCCGCGACCACGAACTCGTTGGTCGCGTCGGTCGAGCCTTCACCCGGCGCCGGGGCGTCGTCGGTGACCTCCACGTTCTTCACGGCGACGAGCAGGCCGTCGTGAATCGAGTCGAACTTGTCCTTCTCCACCAGCTGCTTCACCGCGGCGTTGTCGAGCACACGCGCCACGACGACCTCGGTTTTGCCCGTGTCCGTGAACGTGGTGTCGGTGATCTGCTTCTGGTCGTAGAACGACGCCACGGTGCCGCCCGTGATGTTGATGATCTGGCCGCGCTTGGGCAGCGTGGCGTCCTTGCCGGCGTAGACATAGAGCCCGCCGTGATCGGTCGCGCCGCCCACCGTCTGCACGAAGTAGCCCGCGCTCTCCAACGAGCTGACCACGACGCCTTCGATCGCGACGCGCTGGTCGAGCAGGTCCTTCTTCGTCTTGATGTCCTTGATGGTCACCTTGCAGCCCGCGCTGCCGGGGTTGGCGTAGTCCGGGCAGGGATCACACACGTCGCCCTTGCCGTCTTTGTCCTTGTCGGCCTGGTCGCTGTTGCTCTTCTGCGGGCAGTTGTCCTTGTCGGACGGGATGCCGTCGCCGTCGAGATCCTTGGGGTCGACGGTCTTGCACGTCGTCGTGTCCGCGTCCGTTGGGCACACGTCACAGGCGTCGCCGACGCCGTCGCCGTCCGAATCCGCCTGCTTGCCGCCGTCGAGCGGACGAATGGGGTTGAAGATGGTCGGGCAGATGTCCTTGTCGTTGGCGATGCCGTCGCCGTCCGTATCGTTCGGATCGCTCTTGTTTGCGGCGTTGCTGTAGTTGTTCGAGCCGTTGACGCTGTCGTCTTTGAGCGAGCGGGCAGGCACGCACGACGGCTCGTCTTTCGGCACGTCGCAAGCGAAGAGCGGGTACTTGGGCGTACCGATCGCCGACTTGAGCTCAGCCCAGGTCTTGCCAATGCTGCTCTTCACACACACCGCCTTCTTCGCGCCGCAGACGTCGCCGAGGCTCTCGCACGAGGCGTCCAGCTTGGTCACCAGCGCTTCGCTTCCGGCTAAGACCACGCCGCCACGCATCACGAGCAGGGTGTCGTTGGGCTTGGAGTCGATGATCGCGCGGTGATAGACGCCAGCGGCGCGGTGGAACACGGCGATGTCGCCAGCGTGGCCGACCTTGAGCACACCCATCGCGTCGTCCATGGCGAGGGCGCGGGCGGCGCCGATGGTCGCCATCTCCCAGAGCTGCCAGTCCTGGAAGTAGCCGTTGAAGTGGTACTGGTTCAGGTACGCCGCGCACGACAGCTCGCGCACCATGTTCATCGAGCCGCTGGGCAGCCAGTCGACGCCGAGACCGATGCTCACGCCCATTTTGTGGGCCATCGTCACGCGTGCGGTGTCGCCGTACAGGCTCACGTTCGAGCGCGGCGACCAGATGAGCTTGCCACCCTTGGCCGCGAGCAGGCCGAAGTCCGTGCCGGTCAGGCCGACGCCATGGATCAGCGCGATGTGGCCGTTGATGGCGTCTTTTCCGCCGGTCTGCTGCCCGCTCAGGCAGAGGAACTCGTTGCGTGCGGCCAGGTCGATGCCTTCAGAGACGTGGGGCGCCCAGGCGTCCTTTGTCGTGGGGCTAGGAGACTTGTCGTACGCGCAGCCCGCGTCGAGCTTGGTGCCGCCGCTGTCCGACAGGGGAAAGGTGTCGTAGAGCGCGCCGGGCTGGTCGAGGCCGTTCTTGCCGGAGCCGGTCGCGTCGAGATCGCGCATGAGGCCCGACAAGTCGCCCGATCCGAAGATCGCGGTGCCGCCGGTCAGGATGTAGCGCAGCTCGCCAAACGCCTTCTCGTCGGTGCTCGCGCCGCCGCCGCTGACCGTCACCTTCGGGTTGCCGCCCTTGCCCTTGCGCCAGTCGTGGCGGTGCTCCCAGCGCAGCGCCGGGTCGACGCCCGCCTCTTTCGGTACCCACGGCCGACCGTTGAGCCAGCCGACGTGGTTGTGCGCGTCAATGAGGCCGGGGGAGACCACCGCCTCGGGGCAGAGGACCCAGGTGTGATCCGTCGCCTTCGTCGCGCAATCGCAGCCAACACACGTGATCTTGCCGGCTTCGATGATGACGCCGCCGCCAGCGATGACCTTGCCGCCGGGCAGCAGCAGGTCGCCTACGACGAGCGTGCCTTTGGTGCCGGTCTTCTCGACCGAGCAGCCCTCTGCGCCGGGTGCCTTGGTCGGGGCCGGCGTGCCTGTGCAGACCTCGACCTCGCCGCCGGTCGACGTGTCGCCGCCGTCCGCGCTGGTGCCGTCACCGCCGGTGGTGCCATCGGTGGCGCCGGCATCGGTCGCCACGGCGTCCTTCTTGTTGTCATCGTCGGTGCCGCAGCCGCCGAGGCTGAGCGTGACGACCAGCGCGGCGAGCGCGGTCAGATGGAAGGGATGTGTGTGCCGGGTCATCGGGGGCCTCCGCAGGATTTTGCGCGCAGAGCATGCGGGCGCCCGTGCCGCGCGACAAGGCCCAGGCGTGTTTGCTGCGAAAATCAGGCCTTTTAGCCGCCCGGCGTGACGTCGCAGAGCTTGCCGCCGGGTGGCGTCCACTTGCCGTCGCCGTCCACATCGACGCGAATCGGGTTGGTGACGACGCGCGGCACCTTCGCCGCGTTGACCCCCTGCAAGCCCTTCGGCATCGGCTTCTTGCCGAAGGCGAGCACCACGATGTGGCTGTCTTGGCTGAGCGGCACCGTCAGCGTTGTGTCCAACTTCACCACGCCATCCGGGGCCGTCGTGGGCACGTCGAGCGCCGTGTCGCAGTTGACCAGCACGACCACACGGGTCACGTCGATCTCCGGGATCGCCTCGATCCGCACCTTCATGACGACGCTGCCGACCGCGCCGCCAGCGCCGCTCGCCGTGACGGTCACCAGCTCGCCGGGCCCCTTGCCGTCGATCGTCACCCGCGCAAACGCGCCGGCGCTCACCATCGTGCGGCCCGCTTTGACGGCGTCGATCAGCCAAGCGTCAGTGAACGCGGCGAGATCGTCCTTCGGCACTTTGAAGAACGTGCGCGGTTGACCCGGCGGACCGTCGCCATGCACATCGGTGACCCCCAGCGCCGTGATGCGGTGGCCGCCGTTCCAGAAGCTCATCCAATCCTCGAAGGTGCCGGTCTTGGTCGGCGCCGCGCTGTCGAGGAACACGCCGCTGTCCATGCCGTTCAGCAGCTCCACCGCGTCGAAGTTCCAGGACCACAGCGTCGCGCCGGCCGGCAAACCTACCGCGGTGGGATCGGTCAGCGTCGCGCCGATCTTCAGGCGATCCCAGCCGATCACACACAGCCAGTTGCAGCCCTTGCGCGGGTGATTCAGGGCCACAAACCCGGCGCCGCGGGCGTCTTCCGCGGCGTAGATCTGGTCGATGTCGAGGCCGTACCACTTGACTGGCGCGCCGCGGCGATGACTTGGATCGGGCTTCACGCCCACCATGTTGGTGTGCTCGGGCAGCGTCGCGGTGACCTCTTGCCCCGCCACCCCGCGGACCCACTTCGCCACGCCGGAGGCCTCGCGGGCGGGCTCGGAGTTCACGATGATCTCGTGCTCGGTGTGGATCACCACGTCCAGCCCCTCCGCCGCCGCGCCGCGGTACCGCTCCGCCAGCGGCACCGTGCTGTCTGGGCTCGGGGCGGCGTGAACGTGGCCGTCAAAGGACATCCACCCGCTGGTGTCGACGACGCGCTTGAGGATCGGTTTGACGAGGGTGGACTTGTTGGGCGCGACGATGACGGCGCCGGACCATGGCCGGTAGTGATACCCCCGCGTGACGACCAACGTGTACGCGCCCGGCGGCACCGGGAAGCTGCCGACCCCGCCGGTGGCATAGACGAGGTCCGTCGGCGCGCCATCGCTGTCGAAGAGCGTGAGCCGCGCTGGCACCGGATTGCCGTCGCCGTCGCGCACGTCGTGGCCTAGCAGGCCTGGCGGTCCATCGCGCAGCTCCACGTCGGTGAACGGCCCCGCGCCTTCGGCGACCGTGACCGGGGCCCCCGCCGTGCGCCCAGGAATGCGGGCGATCAGCCGCAGGTCGCCCTTGGCGCCAAGCCGCGGCACACGCAGGCTGTAGCTGCCATCGGTCGCCGTTCGCGTGCTTAGCAAGGTCGCAAAATCGCCCTGGTTGCGCCGCCGCTCCAAGACCACCGTGCCGCCGCCGATGGGCGTGCCGGTGTCCTCCTCGCGCACGACGCCGCTCACCGTCACGCTTGAGAACGTGGCGCCGCCGATGGAGATGCCCTCCAGGCTGGCCACCGCCGAGGCGCTGTCGCCCTTACCGACGCCAACCCAGTAGCGTTGCAGGTCTGAGTCCCCGGGGGCTCCCTGCTTCGCGAGGGCTAGCGGGTCGGCCAGCTGATCGATGGGCACCAGCGCGTCCACGCCGGAGATGTGAGCCGTGGCGAGGTTGGCGGCGTCGACGGCGATGACGATGGCGCCGGCCTTGGCGCTCCCCGTGATCCAAGGCAGCCCGGTCTTCAGGCCGAAATTACCAAACGACAACGTGCCTCCCGACCACACCTGCTGCGCAGTGGCGTCGTCCACAAACGCGGCGAGCCCGACATGCAGCTCCTGCGCGCTGTTGGTGGTGTTGATGGCGACCAGCTCGATTTGGATGACGGCTCGCCCCGGCTCCAGCGTGTAGTCCAGCGCGAGCTGCACGCCCAATGGGACGCTGCGGAGCTTGGGTTTCTCGGCCAGATAGGCCTCCTTGATCAGCGCGAGCTCGACCAGCCAGAAGAAGTCGTCTTGGCCCCAAACCCGCAGTTTTGCGGCCTTTCCGTCCGAACCGTCAGCCAGCACCTCGGCCTTCACGCCGCGAAAGGTGCGCAGCACGCTGGCCGTGATGTCGGTGATGTCGATCTTACCAATGAGCGGGATCAGCTCGCCGAACTGCTCTGGCGCCGCTTGCGAACAGCCATTGAGCGCCACCGCGTCCACGAGCAGGCCGCCGTAATAAGCATACGTGTGCTCGGTCTGGGTCGGCGCCTTGATGACAAAGGCCGCGTGTTCGTTGGCCAGCATCCAGTCGCCCTTCGCGGCCACCGAGGCGGGCCCCTCAAAACGCTGCAGGTCGGTCGTCAGCTGCCGCACAAGCGCGCGCCCTGGCTTCGGGCAGCCATCGGTGAACGCGGGGCTCGGCAGGCCGGGTTGGGTTCCCGTGTCCATTGCGCCGGTGTCTGTCGCGCCGGTGTCTGTCGCGCCGGTGTCTGTCGCGCCGGGCGTGATGTCGTCAACGCCGTCTAGCTGCTCGGCGTCGGAGCCCGCGTCGGTCGTCGCGTCGCTTGTGGTGGCCGCCTCTGGGTCGTCGCTGCATCCCGCGCACGCCGCCGCGAAGAGCAGCAAGACCAAGCAGCAGCGGGCGGTCACGCGCGATTGTCCAGCCGGTGTGGTTCTGAAACCCGCACGATGTGACATGAAACCCCCAGTTGTTCGCCTTGTAGCGCGCGTCATTTCAATTGACTCTCAGCGGCTTGAGGATGCATCACCGGGCGAACCCTGGTCTACTCATTCCCCGTGTGCGGAGGCTCAGCACCATGTCCCCACAACGCCTGCTCCTCGTGCCGCGGGTCTCCCCTGTTCTGGCTCGCGCAGCCGCACAGACCGTCACCCCGTCTGCGTCTCGGCCGCGGTGAGCGTGGCTGCCGGACTGCCCGCTTGGGGCGGCGCTCGATCGCGACCACGCCGCCGCGGCGCTTGCCTCGCCGCGCTCGCTGTCGTGACGGGTCTGGGGTTGGTGTCAGCGCCGCTCCAGGCGACGACACCGGCGGCGTCCGTCACCGGCGGCGGGCGATGTAGCCAGCGCGCAACGCCGTGCACCGAGGTCGTGCCGCAGGCCGGGTCGCCGTGCCGCCTTGTACCCTTGGCCAAGCCGAACTGCCCGTGCATCGACGTTGATTCGGTCTCGGCGTCTGGGTGCTTGGCGTGCGAGTCGAGCGCCGCAGGTCGGCGATGGCAGGTGCGTCATACGAGCAAGTCCGGCGACGCGGTCTGCCGCTCCGCGATCGATTGCTTTGGCCGGCCAGGGCCGAGCGGCTCGGCCTACAGCGCCGCAACGACCTGCGACAACCGCGACGTCGCCGGGCGGTGTGGGCTGTGTGTGGAAGGCAGCTTTCGGGAGCCGACCACGCTGGTGCCCGGGTCGGACGCTTGTCTGTGGCCGCGCGCCGGTGCGACCGCCGCGCCGCTGTGGACCGCCACGGTCGTGAACGGCGTGACACTGCCCGGTCTGACACTGCCCGGTCTGACACTGCCCGGTCTGACACTGCCCGGCGTGACACTGCCCGGCGCGGCGGCGCAACGGCCACCGTCGGCACGGCCGCCGACGCAGCTCGTGAGCGGCGCCTGTACCAGCGGGAGTCCAAGCAAGCCGTGCGCGACGACACGGTGTCGACCTGACCGCGGCTGCGGCGTCGCCTCACCGAACCTGTGTAGTCGCACGGAGTGGGGATACCCCGCCGCCTACGTCAAGTTCGGACCGCTGGCGACGCGTCACCGCGCGGGGCGTGCGGCGCTCGGGGTGATTGAATCGATGCGATTTCACGAGATGACGGCGCTGATCGCTCGGAAACACGGGACGGAAGCTGAGGGAGCGGGCGGCCAGCGCGTGGCGGACTGGCGCGCGGTGATGCGTCGCGTCGGCCGAACGCCGGGGCGGTCGATGCGCCCGTTGCCGATGCACCAGCCCGCGATCTCCAACGCCTGCCACGTGCTCTGGCACGAGCCGATCGTGACCGAGCGACTCGCTGCGCATGGCGGGCCACGCCGCAGCACCTACCGCTACCGGTACTGTCAGCAACCCAACGGTTGGGGCGCGTGGGCTGACGCCACCAACAAGTGCGGGGTGTTCGAGCCAGCGTCGGGGCTCGCCACAGACCTCACGACGGGCGCCCCGCGGGGCGCGGAGGCCGATGACGCGCGTGTCGGCGCGCGATTGGCCGTGTGCTGTGACGGCAGCGGCGACACCTGCTGGCCCTGCGCCGCAAGCGAGGCCGCCCCGGCGTACTGGCTGTTGCACTGCGCCGCCGGCTACTTCGGCGACGCGCACCGGGCGTGGTTCTATCTCAGCGCCCGGTGGGGCGGCCACACCTATCCACCGACGTGCTCGGACTTGCACCCAACACAACGGTATGGGGGACTACCGCGCCGCGACGGCCGGTCTGGGGCTGGGCGCGCGGCCCACTGGTGGGCGCGCGGGGCGCAGATCGCCGCCGCCGCCAATCCAGTCGCCGCGTGGCGCTCGCAGCGGATGCGCGGCCTGTTTCAGCAGGTCAGGAGCGTGGCTGTTGTCGACAATGGCGTGACGTGGACGGAGAGCGTGCCGTACGTGCCTTGCCGATTACAGACCCAGGCGCGCCGAGAAGCCAACGCCGCCGGCTTCTCCCTCTGCCGCGCGATCCCACCGCCAGCAGCGAACCTCGTCTTGTGCGATTGGTCCGCCGCGTGCGCTGGCGCCGACGCCGTCACGCACTGTGATCCGCAGCAGCTGTGCATGTCGCCGCCCGCGGCCGCAGGCACGGCAAAGCCCAACGTGTGCTCCGCGAGGTCGGCGCTTCCGACGTCAGCCGCACCGCCGCCGACCACCGCGACGCAGCCGCAGCCGCAGCCGCAGCCGCAGCCGCAGCCGCAGCCGCAGCCCAAATGCCCCGACGGTCACCTGTTCAAGCCGTCGCGCCGGCAACTAGGCAGCCGTCCTCGCGTTGGCAAAGAGAGCTGCACTATCCAACACCCTGGGCGCTTTCTTCCGCCGACCAAGTCAGCGGGTGGCGACGATCCATCTTTCCACAGAGGCCCCAAGATTCGATATTGGATTCAGGGCGGCGCGGCGCCGGGGGGCGACGGCTCTGCGGACCGACCTTTTTCGTCGGTGCATGAAGCGTTGACGTCGAATCGGCGGCTGCGATGCGACAATCTCGGCCGCAACGTGGGCCTGCAGGCGTGGCTCGCGCGCGCGACGCACCTCGACACAGTTGCGCCAATCGACGGCGTTCCGGATTTTAACGCTGGGGTCGCGATCGAGCTGGTCGTCACCGAATCAGCCAAGGCCGGTCTACATCCAGTGTTGGCGACTGGGGCCGACCACGCGGCGATCGAGGCACATCATGGCGGCGGCATCGCGCGACTCCTGGTGGGCTCAATTCGTCGGCGCTTGGGCTGCAAGGTCATCGTCACCTCGCGGGTGTGGTCGGATCACGGCGTTCCGAAACCAAGCCTGGCGTCCTGTGTGGCGCCCGCGGGCTTCCGTCACGGACAGCCAACGACGTGCCCACTGATCTCGGAGATCTTTCCGCCCGGCCAAGCGCAATCCAAGGCCACCGTGCCGGCAGGCATGCCGTGGCGGTATCCGCTGGGCGCCGTGAGTCGGGCCGCGTCCGAGGGGCTGCTTCCCTATCCGTACGGCGAGTCCTACGTCGGCGGCGTCATCGCTGAGGCGTATCGACCTCAGGGCTGTCTGTGCGCCAACGGCGCGGCGATCGGGCCTAGGTCGCCGGGCGGCGCGCTCACTAT
>ERZ889078.1163-NODE-1163-length-21568-cov-7.326221_pt1 | contig 21568 bp, 17 predicted proteins | sample MGYA00521266_ERZ889078 | MGnify/ENA primary metagenome ERZ889078 (study PRJEB32303, sample SAMEA104408618) | aquatic metagenome | biome: Brackish water; feature: Pelagic; material: water | place: Baltic Sea | collected 2014-06-16T06:34:00 | depth 76,534 m ...
AAGAAGATTCAGTGGAAGTTAATTTAGATGGTGAATTTATCGGCATTATATACAAAGATATTGATGAGGGTGAAATTTCTTATCAATTTCATATGGCTATCATTGAAGAAGATTTACCAGAGTTTTAAGCTTGAGTGTATAAAAAATATCACAATCACATTATAAAAATTGGGCACATTATAAAAAATTTGGGAGAATATTATGTCATATGAGCGGGGATTTAAAAGCTTTGCACCACTGCTGGTCGCTGCAAGCCTGTTTCTGGCGGGCTGCGAAGCCCCAGACACTCAAAACAATGCGGAGCTTACGCAGGCGCAAGCCGTTACGCTTGAGCGCATATACGATTCCTCGGATTTTGATAGCGAATGGTTTGGCGGCACGCGATGGTTAGAAGATAGCTCTGGTTTTACCCAAATTGAAGAGTCTGTGACGGTCAAAGACGGACATGATGTTGTGCGTTATATACCAGCGACGAACGACAAATCTATACTTATCTCAGCCTCTCAGTTGATACCAGAAGGCAGCAAAACCCCTCTAGACATTAGCGGTTTTAGTTGGTCGAAAGATAGCAAGTTTGCGCTCATCTATACAAATACAAAACGTGTATGGCGTGAAAATACACAAGGGGATTATTGGATTCTTTCCCTCGAGGATGGCAAATTACAGCAAGTTGGTAGAAAGTTCCCCGCATCTTCTTTGATGTTTGCCAAATTTTCTCCCAACGGCAAAAACATCGCTTACGTACAAAAAACTGGCGAAAAAATTCATGACCTTTATGTCGAAAATATACTGAGTGGTGATATTACGCGCCTCACGCGTGATGGATCTGAGACTACCATCAACGGTACTTTTGATTGGGTTTATGAAGAAGAGTTTCGTCTAAGGGATGGGTTTCGTTGGTCGCCAAATAGCGAAAAAATTGCTTACTGGCAACTCGATGCTACTGGAGTGAAGGACTTCACCCTGATCAACAATACCGATGCACTCTATCCAACTCTAAAAACCTTCAGCTACCCAAAAGTTGGTGAACAAAATTCTGCGGCCCGCATTGGGGTTATCAACATCACAGGCGGTGCTACGACTTGGATGCGTGTGGACGGTGATCCCCGTATGAATTATTTAGCCCACCTTGAATGGGCTGCAAACTCAGACGAAGTTGTCATTCAACAGCTCAATCGTCGTCAAAACACCAACCACATGATCATCGGTAATGTAAAAGATGGCTCAGTGAAGACGGTCTATACTGACAAGGATGACACTTGGCTTGATGTTGTCACTGATTTTCAGTGGCTTGATGATGGCAAAGAGTTTCTTTGGGTTAGCGAGCAAGGCGGCTGGCGACAAATATACCGCATTAGCCGCGATGGACAAAATATCGTCAATCTCACACCGGGGGCTTATGATGTTGTGAGCATTGTGCGCGTTGATGAGAGTGGTAACTATATCTATTTTAAAGCGTCACCTGACGACCCCCAGCGCATGTATCTTTACCGTGTGGCTCTAGACGGCTCAGGTACGGCTGAACGCCTTACACCCTTAGATCAAATAGGCTATCACGGCTACACAGTCAGCCATGATGGCAAATGGGCTTTCCACAGTTGGTCTAATCGCGACATGCCCACCAAAACCGAACTTATTAGCTTGCCAGATCACAAACTGGTAACTGGATTTGTTGAAAATACTAAATTGCAGGAGACTTATAATGGTCTCGCCAAAGGAAAAAGTGAGTTTTTCCAAATTGACAATGGCAGCGGTGTAAAACTTGAGGGTTATATGCGCTTTCCGCCTAATTTTGACGCTACAAAAAAGTATCCTGTCATTTTCTTTGTATATGGGGAACCCGCTGGTGCAACAGCCCTTGACCATTGGGCGAGTGATTTCGGGCCTATTATGATGGCGCAAAAGGGCTATATTTACGCCACGATCGATAACCAAGGCCAGCCTGTGCCTAAGGGCCGCACATGGCGCAAATCAATTTACCGCACGCTCGGCCTCACCAATGTCGACGATCAAGCAGGCGCCGTGAAAAACTTGCTAGCTGAACGACCCTATATGGACTCTGCACGTATTGGTATTTGGGGGCATTCGGGTGGCGGCACATCAACCCTGCACGCCATGTTCCGCCACGGCGATGTTTATTCCGTTGGTGTATCGCTCGCTCCAGAAGCAGATATTAGACTTTACGACAGCATATACCAAGAACGCTACTCTGGTATATTGCCCGACGACGCAGACTATTATGAAAAGGCAGTTGCACTTAATTATGCCAGTCAGCTTACGGGTAAGCTCTTACTTATGCATGGTACGGGTGATGATAATGTACATTATCAAAACTCAGAGCGACTGATTAACAAACTGGTGGAAAATAATATCAAGTTTGACTTTATGGCTTACCCAAACCGCACACATGGTATCCGTGAAGGTGCAAACACCAAGAAGCATTTGGCTACAAAAAAAATGGACTATTTTCTTATGAACCTACCAGCGGGTCCGCGTGATAGGTAATAGGTGATAACTAACCCATAAGAGCCCTGCTTTTCATGTTGGAAGGCGGGGCTGTTTTTTAAAGTTTAATGAAGATTTTACATCGGTATAAAATAAGTGCTGGGATAAAACAAAAAGCTGTAAAACCTATTGCCCATATCATCGATGCAAACTCCGGTACAAACCCAAGGCCGAGTAATCCTTCAAAAACCAATTGCCGCACTCCGAGGCCGTGATCGAGTGTGAACATAAGCACGTAGGATAGTGCATAGAGTACAATCGCATTACTGCCAAAAATGATCGCAAAGTTAAAAGCACGATGCGCGCCCTTGATATCTATTATATATATCAAACACGACAGTGCCATTGCCGCAGCACCTGATGTGAAAAGCACATAAGAACTGGTCCAGATATTTTTATTGATTGGAAAATATACATCCCAAGCAAGCCCCGCAAACATAGCAATTAAACCACTCCAAAAGAGCCACTTAAACTGCTTTCTTGATGGCCTATCACTCAACAAAAGTCGACCAACAAACATGCCGCTGATACAAGTTGCTATCGCAGGCAGAGTACTGATCAAGCCTTCTGGGTCCCATGTGCCGCGCCATAACTTTCCGGGTAGATATTGGCTATCAATCCAGTTTGCAAGATTACGCGCCGGCTCCAAACTTCCTACTCCAATTCTTGGCACAGGTACCAATAGCATGGCGAGCCAATAGCCAAGCAATAAAGCGACAAATACTTTAATCTCCAGCTTGGTGTTATTTTGCATATAGAGCAGAGCACATACAAAATAAACCACAGCGATGCGCTGCAAAACTCCTGCCCAACGTATATTGGTAAAATCAAATAACGGTAACAGACCAAGCAACAGACCAAGTGTAAAAATTTTAATTGAACGGGTAAAAATTTTATGGCGAGCCGCAGCCTTACCAATGAGTGAATTAGATTGTGATAGAACTATTGAAATACCCACTATAAAAAGAAAAAAAGGAAAAACCAAATCGGTAGGAGTGATACCATGCCACTCTGCATGTTTAAGCGGGGCGTAAATATGCTGCCATGAACCAGGATCGTTCACGAGGATCATCAGTGCAATCGTTAGCCCACGAAAAGCATCGACCGATAAAATCCGCTCAATTGGTCTTAAGGGACCTCTTGTTGCGATAGTCATTTCCTTCTCTCCCCAGATGCTTACACTATAAGTATGGTAGAAATTCTGGCCAATTAAACACTTTCTTTATTGCATATTCAATAAATCACCTAAATACTGTTTAAGTTAATATTACTGCAAATACATACCTCTAAAGGCTACCATATTGGACAAACAGCATCCTAATCATAATGACTATCAAATAAAGATATATGACCGCATAGCTGATATTCCAGCTATCGATTGGGACTATTGTGCTGGTCAACAAAATCCCTTTATCCTCCACGCATTTATAGATGCCCTTGAAGAAAGCGGTGATGTTTCCCCACGGACTGGATACTGGCCTCATCATCTTGCTTTATATAATTGCGCGAACGAATTGATTGCTGTCGTTCCCACATATATAAAAGATAACTCTGACGCCGAAGTTGGCTCTGATCTCGGGTGGAACATAGCGCATGACCGTATGTGCGGCCCTTATTATCCCAAATTGCAAGTAGAAATACCTTTCAGCCCAGTTCCTGGGCCCCGATTTCTCATCTCGCCTGACATAAATAAAAATGATGTCTACCCCATTCTACTCGCTCACCTAAAACAAATAGTGGTAAAAAAGGGTTTATCTTCTCTTCATCTCAATTTTATAAATGATGAAGAGAAACAATTTTTTGAAGAATCTGGATTGCTGATAAATATGGGAACACAGTTCGAATGGTCTGCACGTACTCAAAAATCATTTGATGAATTTTTATCTTCTCTTAAACCTACCAAACGCCAAATGATTCGCCGGGAAAGAAAACTTCTTGCAAAGGAAGATCTGTATATATCCACACTAACTGATGAAAGTATAACGGAAACTCTCATGGAACAGCTCTTCGTTATGTACAAAGATACCTATGAGCGATACGAGTCGAAAAGTTTTCTTAGCCAGAAATTTTTTCAAATCATTCAAAAGACCATGCCCAAATCTTTAGTGCTAATAGCGGCTCACAAAGAAGGAAAATTTATTGCGGGCACTTTATCTTTTGTTGGCAGTGATCGCCTTTTTGTGCAGCACTGGGGCTATAGAGAACACATAAAATTCCTTCATTTTGAACTATCATACTACCTTGGTATGAACTATTGTTTTGAACATAATCTAAGTGCTCTCTATGCTGGACCTGGAGGAAATCATAAAGCAAATAGAGGTGTCTTGCCTTTATCCACATATCATGCGCATTGGTTCCAAAATGCACCGTTTGGCGCCGCAATAGGCATCGGTATAAACAAGAAAGTCAGTGAGATAAAAAAACAGCAAAATATACTAAATGCCTCTTCTCCTTATATGGGTGGTTTGTAACGTGTCAGATTTTTCTTGCATCTTTCCCCTACAAAAGGGATGCCCAACGACTTCTTTATTCTTTTTACCTGATGTTGGCGGTAGTGTTTTCTATTCTCGCAAGCTGACTGAGGCATTGGGAAAAGAACCAAGTCTATATGGGTTTCGACTGGATCCAGAATTTGACTGGTCTCAACCTGAAAGAACTTTTATCAAACTTGCTGAGCAATTCGCAGATAACTTAATTAACTCAGATATTCCCGAACCCTACCATCTTATTGGGCATTCATTTGCGGGCTTACTTGCTTTTGAAACTGCTCGCCAATTAAAGATTAAAGGCGGTAACGTTGGTCTGGTAGCTTTACTTGACACCCCTGTTCCTGAACATATGCGAATTAACTCTAAAATTGAAAAATTGACATATGTACTAAGAATGATTGCCAACATTGCCTACTGGGTATGGCATAAAATCTTATCAGAGGGACTCCTTCAAACAGTAAAATTTTTCATCGGTAAAACAGCTGAGTTTATACGGCCGCATGGAGTGGAAAATACCAATATCTCTAAAAAAAAGACCAATCGCCTCACCGCTTCTGGTTATGCAACAATTGATTTAACACATCAACCAGAGTCCTACCGGATAATAATAGGGAATCTTTATAAAGCGATGACATTCTATCAACCCCTACTCTATGAAGGAGATCTTGTGGTTTTCAAGTCCAGAGTACAGGAGTTTTCAGAAGCAAATCCAAGCCATATGGGCTGGCGCCCTTATGTGGAAGGTAAGGTAAACACACATATTGTTGGCGGACAACATTTGGATATTATTCACAAAAATACTGAAGTATTTTCAGTTGCGTTCATATTAACCGATCTATTACAAAAGACTGCTTTAGACACTCAAAAGAAACAATATCAAGATCGGTAAGAAAACCTCATGACTAATGAACAATCCCTACCATCAGAATTTCAAGAAGCAATTGAACACTCGTTTAAAAACACCCCTGCTTTGAAGGTGTTTTTGCAGTTCGCTGATGATACCGCACTTACCTACGGAGAATTAAATACGCTGTCACAAAAGGCGATCAGCTTATATCGAAATATAGGTCTTGGTTCAAAGTCTCGCATACTTATAGCGTCTAAAAATGAAAAGCAGGTTTCTATTCTATTGTTCGCAGCACTGCGTGAAGGAATAACCCCTGTTATTGCCGACCCCGAAAGCGTGCCTACAGAAATTTTCAAAACTATTGAAGCCTCAAAACCTTCTGCTGTTTTTCTTGATGCACCATTATTCACCTCGTCCATTTCAGAGAAACTTCTAGCCGAAAAGATTAATGTTTTTGCTATCGACTCTTTTAACAGTGCAATCAGTACAGCTCAATCCTACAATAGCTTTAGCTCTGTTGTATGCGATCAGGATGAAGCATCCCCCACTCCTAGATCTAGGAACGACGATGTTGCCCTCATTATTTATACTTCAGGAACAACATCAAAACCCAAAGGTGTTCAGTTAACGTATCAAAATATTTCTGCACAAATGCACATGTTCAATAATAGTTATGGTTTTGATAAAAATGATAACCTATTGAATTTATTACCTTTGCATCATGTCGACGGTCTTATAAGGGGCCTAATGGTAGCCTTATATTTTAGCGCAACGGTTACACGGCCCAAAAAATTTCAAATCGCCAATCTGCCTGACATCCTTGGCAAAATCAAAAACACTAAAATTACCCACCTTATATTAGTTCCGACTATCCTTGCACTTATCGAAAAAATGGATGCCTGTTTTGATGACACATTCCAGCATGCTCAGTTTAAATATATTATTTCTAGCGCTGACCTCCTGCATGAAGATTTATGGAAACGCTTTGAACAACGCTTTAATGTCATGATTGTAAACAGTTATGGCCTTAGCGAAACTGTGTGTGATTCTCTATTTTGCGGACCTTTGGTAAGTACTAGAAAATTGGGAACCCTCGGAAAACCTGTGGGATGTGAGACACTTATTATGACATCTGACGGCAAGGAGGTTTCTCTTGGAGGGGTTGGTGAACTTTATATTCGCGGCCCCCACATCATGAATGGCTATTTCCAACAACCTGTTGAGACCAAAAATACATTCTATAAAGACTGGTTCAAAACTGGTGACTTAGTTAGCCAGGACTCTGATGGATTTATCCATTTTGAAGGACGGTTGAAAACTGTGATCGTATCAGGTGGCGTGAATGTCCACCCAGAAAATATCAATAGCGCGCTTTTGACACATAACAACATTTCACAAGCCGCAACCATAGGCATAAGTGACGATGTTTTGGGCCAGAAGATAGTAGCTTGTGTGGTGACGCGCCCTCTAAATTCCATAACCGAAAATGAGGTCATTAAATTTTGTCGTAACACCCTGTCTGCAGAAAAAATACCCCATAATATAGTATTTCTCGACACAATACCAAGAGTAGCATCGGGTAAAATCGATACCCAGACACTTTTGAAAATTGCCATAGAGAAACTTAATCAACAGGCTTTAGATGACGGCAATAATATGCCTGATGTTTTTACGATTGCTGCAAAGTGCTTTAAACTAAACCGAGACGATCTAACCCCAGAATCATCGCCTTATAACACGGCAGGCTGGGATTCCCTTGCTCACGTAAATTTTTTACTAGCGTTGGAAGATAAATTTAAAATAGAAATATCGCCAATTGATATCATTAACTTGAATTCGCTCTCTGATGCTTGTGATATCGTTGGTCAGAAAACGTAATAGCACGCAACTTAATCAGTTACCTTAGATATCATGCACTTTCTATTTTGAGGCTGGTGTCGATTGAAATATTGTTAAATTATCAAAAGTTGCTAAAAATTACCCTCTATTATAAGTGTGAATCAAAAGCGCAGTATGCTTTTTACTTTAATTTATAGCGCTGAATTTTACCGCTTTTTGTTTTGGGTAAACTATCAACAAAGACAATGGAACGTGGGTATTTATAAGGCGCAATAGTATTTTTTACATGTGTCTGAATGTCTCGGCTTAGCGTAGGCGATGCCTCTTGATCTGAGCGTAAAACAATATGTGCCTGTACAATCTGCCCACGCTCAGCGTCCTTGGCACCAATAACTGCACATTCTGCCACGCTCACATGGGTCAATATAGCCTCTTCAACTTCTGGGCCTGAAATATTATACCCCGATGACAAGATCATATCATCAGCACGTGCAGCAAAATGAAAATAGCCCTCCTCGTCTTGGCTAAAAGCATCGCCTGTCACATTCCATCCGTTCACGACATATTTTTTTTGCCTGTTATCGGCCATATAACGACAGCCAGTGGGGCCCTTAACGACAAGCGCTCCAACTGTGCCTCGTGGCACCTCTTCGAAATTATCATTAACAATTTTCGCACTATACCCTGTTACACAAGTACCTGTAGCTCCTGCGCGGGACTTGCCTAAGCGATTGGAAATAAAAACATGCAACATTTCGGTCGCGCCTATGCCATCCAAAATGGGAGCGCTCATCGTCTCATTCCAAGCCTTATAGGTAGAGGGAGATAACGTTTCTCCAGCAGAAACCGCAATACGAAGAGACGTCAAATGAGCAGCAAACTCGTCTTGCGCAAGCATAACCTTATAAGCAGTAGGGGACGTAAAACAGATAGTTGCGCTGTAAGTCTCTATATATTTAATCAGGTTTATTGGCGATGCGTCTTCAAGCAAAACGGCTGCCGCACCAAAACGTAAAGGAAATATTGCAAGGCCGCCAAGTCCAAATGTAAAAGCCAGTGGCGGTGAGCCAATGAAAACATCATGGTCGGTAACACCAAGAACCTCTTTTGCATACCCATCAGCAATGATGAGCAAATCTCTATGAAAATGCATTGTGGCTTTTGGCGATCCTGTAGTACCAGAGGTAAAACCAAGCAGCGCTACGTCGTCGCGTCCAGTCTCTACAGCCTTAAAAGTTACGGGTTTGCTCAAAGCCAATTTATCAAGATCGCCGTCATGGCCCAACTCTCCATCAAAACAAATAACATCCTTTAAAAATTGACTGGACTTAGCGCAAATATCCAATTCTTCTCGAATACGTTTATCGCTCAGTGCTAATTGAATTTCAGCCTTATCCACTACCTTTGTCAGCTCTCCAGCGCGAAGCATAGGCATGGTATTGACGGCAACGGCTCCGGTTTTTGTTACAGCAAGCCACGCAGCAACCATGGCTGGATTATTCATTGATCGAATGAGAACTCTGTTGCCCGGTTTGATGCCAAAGTCATCAACCAGAACATTAGCTATTCGATTGGACCAGTCTGTTAATTCTTTATAGGTACGCGAGCGGCCGTGTCCAATAAGTGCTACATGGTTGCCATAGCCCTTTTTCACCATAGTGTCAGTAAGTTCAACAGCAGCATTCAGTTTTTCGGGATATTGGAACTCTGAGCCGCTTAAGTTAAAGTCTGGCCACTCATTTTGAGGCGGTAAATTGTCTCGAGTAAAACTATCCAAATGTGCTGAATATACCATAATAGCGATTTTCCCTTTTAGCCTTAGTCTATAATGAGATTGTACTAAACTTTTAAAAAATGCATTACAAAAAGACCCCATAAAACTTTATCTTTGAATTTTATATCTATGGCACCTTATAAATTTTATCTATAATGCCAATTCCCTAAAAATGAACCAGTTAAAATATTATATATATTTGCTTCTTTATCAAAATTACATTTTATGCAACATTCATGTGAATTGTAATTTAATGAGATACAAAATGTCCAATAACTCTTTAAAAAATAGACCAGATGCCGCCAACTTCTTGCTTGAAGATTATCCACTATATAATCTAAACAGAACATCAGCGACCTATATTTCCAAAATGTCCGATGTGTTAAAATCCATCAATATGGATCAACCACGATGGCGTATTTTGATGTTGCTTAATGACAAGAACCCCAGCAATGTGAGCGAATTATCAAGGCGGTCTGTTACTAAACTTTCCACGATAACTCGAATTATAATTCGAATGGAAGATAAGGGGTTAGTAAAGCGGACAACTTGTCCAGTTGATGCCCGTGTCACACAAGTTCATCTTACTAAAGACGGTCAGGCTTTACTCGATTCACTTCATAATGTAGCCAGCCGCATCTATGAACGTGCTTTTATAGGCATTGATAACCAACAAATTGAAGATTTTATGGCAACATTAAAACATATTAGAGCAAATCTTACCGATGCACTTTGATGGACTTAATTGACATAGGCTGCTTTGCGCAAAGTTTATAGTCAAAGAGTGTCATAACAGTTTTGACACTTATTAGAAAATACTTGCATACTCACGTGAATTTGGTATCATTTCATCTGAAATAGTTTTGGAAGGGAATATGTATGACTGATTCTAGTACACTGTTAAAATTGCTCGCCAGCGGAATTGCCGATGGTGGAGTAAACGTTGTAGATCTTACACAGCCTTTAGAACCAAAAACTCCAATATTACAATTACCACCCGAGTTTGTGCAGAACCCACCCTTTGAGATTGAAGTCCTGTCAGAATATGACGAACGCGGGCCTGCTTGGTATTGGAACTGGTTTAAATGCGGCGAACATACAGGCACGCATTTTGATGCCCCCATTCATTGGGTTACTGGTAAAGATTATGAAGGCAACGCAACAGACACTATTCCCGTGGAAAAATTTATCGCCCCCGCCTGTGTAATAGATGCCGCTGCTGAAGTGGCGTTAAACCCCGACTTTCTTATCACAAAAGAATATATTTTAAAGTGGGAAGAAAAGCATGGACTCATTCCGGCTGGTAGTTGGGTTTTGGTTCGCTCGGATTGGTCAAAACGAACAGATCCTGTGAAATTTTTAAATGCTTCTGCCGACGGCCCTCATACACCTGGATGGCATCCAGAGGTAATACCTTTTCTTGCCAACGAGCGTGATATTCAGGGCGTTGGTGTTGAAACCGTTGGCACTGATGCAGGCCAAGCTTTTGGCTTTGATCCTGCTTTTCCTTGTCACACCTTAATGCATGGGGCGAATAAATTTGGTCTTGCTAGTCTTGTAAATTTAGACCAGCTGCCACCAACAGGTGCTATTATTATCGCAGCTCCTTTAAAAATTGTTCGTGGATCTGGTAGTCCCCTTCGTGTGCTGGCTTTAACACCTAATTCATAATAACTTTATAGGAAGCTATTATGGCTGAGCGTTCTTTTGCTAAAGAAGTCCAGAAATTGCGAACTGGAGCTGGGGAGGTTTTTCACGGCGAAGGCATCCTCGCAGTAACCAAAGGGTTATTGCAGTCTGGTGTTTCTTATGTTGGCGGTTATCAAGGATCACCGATCTCGCATCTGATGGATGTGCTTGCAGATGCGCATGATATTTTAGACGAACTTGGAGTTCATTTTGAATCTAGCGCTTCTGAGGCAACCGCTGGAGCCATGCTCGCAGCCTCAGTTAATTATCCTCTTCGCGGTGCTGTTACTTGGAAATCCACTGTTGGCACTAATGTCGCTAGCGATGCTTTAGCAAATGTCTCATCAGGCGGCGTAACTGGCGGCGCCCTCATCATTATTGGTGAAGATTACGGCGAGGGCTCTTCTATCATGCAAGAGCGCACACATGCTTTTGCCATGAAATCACAAATATGGCTTATTGATCCGCGGCCTGACCTCGGATTAATGGTTGATCTTGTAGAAAAAAGTTTTGAACTGTCTGAGGCCTCGAACACACCTGTTATGTTCCAAATGCGCATTAGGGCTTGTCATGTTCATGGCCAATTTCATGCTCGTGATAACAAACGACCAGAGATGTCACTGCGCCATGCAATGGAGAATTCTACGCGCGACACCAGCCGGATTGTTTTACCACCCGCCAATTTCTTGCATGAAAAAGAAAAGATACACGACCGATGGCCTGCGGCAGAGGCTTTCATTAAAGAGCATGCACTCAATGAATATTTTGGACCCAAAAAGAATGACATTGGTATTATTGTTCAAGGCGGTCTCTTTAATACATTAAACCGAGCACTTGAGCTCCTTGGCTTATCTGATAGCTTTGCTAACTCAACCCTACCTATTTATGTATTGAATGTAGCTTATCCACTGATACCTGACGAAATTTTAAATTTTTGTCGTGATAAATCATCGGTACTGATTGTTGAAGAGGGTCAACCAGACTTCATTGAGCAAAATCTACATGCAATTTTGCGCCGCGCAGGAATAGCAACCAAAATATATGGTAAAGATGTACTCACCACAGTCGGAGAATACACAGGCGATATAATCAAAGAGGGCCTACAATCTTTTTTGAAAGCAGCAAAACCAGATGTATTTTCTACCATCCAACAACTAGCACACCCACCCTTTGAAGCTAACAGTGGTGAGATGACGATCCCGCCTCGTCCAGCGGGATTTTGTACGGGCTGCCCAGAGCGGCCTGTTTTCACAGCCATTCAATTGCTTGAAGAGGAAATGGGGAAATTCCATATCAGTTGTGATATTGGCTGCCATCTTTTCTCTATTCTACCACCATTCAATCTCGGCAATACCACGATGGGCTATGGCCTAGGTTGGGCTGGCGCTGCTGCATTTAACACAGACTCTGACAAACGAACTATTTCGATAATGGGCGATGGGGGCTTTTGGCATAACGGCCTAACCAGTGGCGTTGGTAATGCTGTGTTTAATCAAAACGACAATATTTTAGTTATCGTCGATAATAATTATGCCGCAGCAACGGGTGGCCAAGACCTGTTATCATCGCGTGCGGATAATGCTACGCGCAGTACGGGGCACGAAATTTCAGATGCCGTAAAGGGTGTCGGCGTTACTTGGGTCAAAACCGTTAAAACATATGACCTTAAAGCCATGTACACAACCATTCATGATGCTGCTACGACTGATAAAAAAGGCCCAAAAGTCATCATCGCCCAATCCGAATGTCAGCTAAACAGGCAACGCCGTGTAAAACCAATTTTCAACAAAGCTGTTGCAGATGGTAAACGCATGGTACGGGAACGTTTTTATGTAGATAGTGAGACTTGCACCGGCGACCATGCCTGCATCCGCCTATCTGGTTGCCCATCCTTAACGCTAAAGTCAAACCCAAATCCACTGAAAAAAGACCCTGTTGCCTATGTTGACAATAGCTGCGTGGGCTGTGGGCACTGCGGAGAAGTTGCCCATGCAGCGGTACTTTGTCCATCCTTTGCTCGTATTGATGTGGTTATTAATCCAACAATGTATGATCGGTTTAAAAACAAAATTCGAACCAGTATTATCGAGGGTCTTCAGTCAAGACGGCAAAAGAAAATACACAAGAAAAACCATACCCATAAAATGCCAGAGTTTTCCCTATGACGAGTGCCGTAATCAGACCAATCACCATCTCTATTTCAGCCCTAGGCGGTCAAGGTGGCGCTGTGCTTACACAATGGATTGTTGATCTGGCTGAAGCCAGTGGTTTTTATGCGCAATCAACGTCTGTTCCAGGCGTTGCCCAGCGCACCGGGGCTACTATTTATTATGTTGAGCTTTTCTCTAAAAAGGTGGCAGAAGCCGCAGGCAAAAAACCAATACTTGCCTTAATGCCTGTACCTGGTGATGTAGATATTTGTATTGCATCAGAATTGATGGAAGCAGGTCGCGCGGTTGAGCGCAAATTCGTAAGCCCAAATGCCACCACGCTAATTTCTTCGACGCACCGTGTTTATGCCATTTCAGAAAAAGAAAAGCCTGGTGACGCCCGTGTTGATTCAAATAAAGTAATAGGGGTTATGAAAAAAGCAGCCAAAACATGCATCACATTTGATATGCAGGCTGCCGCTGATGAAACAGGCAGTGTGATTAGTTCTGTTATGTTTGGTGCACTAGCGGGCTCTCATGCCTTGCCCTTTCCTGCCAGTGATTTTGAGAAAACAATCCGCAATACAGGTCGTGCCGTAGAAACAAACTTAAAAGGCTTTAGGTTAGGTTTTTTCAGAGCTGAGAACGGTGATAAAAAACAGTCGCCCACAGCTAAATCTATAGAGGCCCCCGCTCAAGAGATTACAACAGAAAACTGGCATCAACTCATTGACTATCAAGATATGGCTTATGCAAATCTCTATCTAGACCGTGTGAAAAATCTTCAAAAATCTGGCCTTGCTGGCAAGGCACTAGCTGAGGCGTCACGTTACTTAGGACTTTGGATGGCCTTTCATGATGTCATTCGTGTAGCAGAATTGAAAACCCAAAAAGGGCGCAGTGCGCTAATTCGCAAAGAGGTACAAGCTAAAGACGACCAGATTACGAAACCCATGGAATATTTTCATCCGCGCTGGGAAGAATTTTGCGATATTTTACCCAAAGCTTTAGGCAAATATTTAGAAACATCTAAATTAAGTAAATGGCTACTCGGTTGGGCATTTGATAAAGACCGCCTTATTGGCACAAATACGTTAATGGGCTTCATTCCCCTATATCTTCTTGCGGGTTTGAAAGGTTGGCGTATAAAATCCTATCGTTTTGAGCGAGAAAATATCGCCATTCAAATTTGGCTTGACCTCTTACCACAGATCGCTGCCTGTAACCCAGAAGCCGCATTTGAGGTGGCACAATTGCCGCGTTTGATTAAAGGCTACGGCAAGACTCATGCGCGTGGTGCCGCGCGCTATGATGCCTTAATCGTACTCGCTCGCACGGATATGAAATCCCCAGACCTCGCTAAACACATCCGCAATGCCGTCACAGTAGCCTTATCTGATAACAGCGACGCAGCTTTCCATCAAGCAATGCAACAAGCATAAAAAATTAGATCAAAGTTAAGATGAACTTTTCGCCCTATTTTGTAATGTTGCAAAGGTGTGGTGACGCTTTGGCCGTGCCTTTTGTTGCCATTCTAGCTGTTGTGCTCGCGACTTTGATAATGTGGAATAAGCCTGCCCATTGCCAGCAATATATTGTTTTTCCCAATCGCCCACTTCTTGCTCAACGCCGTACCAAGCAGCGGCATGACGCGTAAAGAACGGGTTCCACATATGCGTGCGGCCTATTGCAACAAGATCAGCGCGGCGAGTGTGAAGAAGCGTATTAACCTGCCCAGCATCCGTAATAGCCCCCACAGCCATCGTCGCTACTTTAGGAACATTTCTAATAGCTTCAGAAAAGCCTGCTTGGAACATACGGCCATATGTTGGCTTTTGGTCCGGTACGGTTTGCCCTGCTGAAACATCGATAAGATCACAGCCTGCTTCCTGAAAGGCGCGCGCAATTGCAAATGTATCAGCTTCGCTAATGCCTCCTTCGATCCAGTCACACGCTGAAATACGAACAGCCATAGGTTTTTCTGCTGGCCATACACTTCTTACGGCTTGAAAAACTTCGAGCGGGAAACGCAAACGATTTTCAACCGACCCGCCATAGTCATCGTCGCGCACATTGGTCAAAGGAGATAAAAAGCTCGCTAAAAGATACCCGTGGGCACAGTGCAGCTCTAACATATCAAACCCTGCGCGCGCTGACCTCTCAGCAGCCTGCACAAAATCAGCTTTCACCCTGTCCATTTCGCCACGATCAAGTGCGTGCGGAATTTGGCTTTCACCTTTAAAATATGGTAGGGGCGATGCTGAAGAGAGCGGCCAGTTTTTAGCAGTGTCTTCAATAGGGTGATCCATATTTTGCCAACCCAACTGGGTGGAACCTTTTCGCCCGGAATGACCAAGCTGCATACAGATTTTTGTCTTAGTGTTCGCATGTGTGAAATCAACGATGCGCTTCCACTGAGCCTCATGTGCATCATTCCACATGCCGGGGCACCGCAGGGTGATGCGGGCTTGTGGTGATGGACATGTCATTTCCACATACATCAATGCCATACCGCCACGTGCGGCCCCGCAGTAATGTGCAAAATGCCAATCCGTGAGATTGCCGTCCTCATCAGCTGAATATTGGGCCATCGGCGACATCACCACGCGATTACGAAGCTCCATATCGCGCAATTTATATTTTGTGAACATCGGCGTAGGGCGACTGGTGCGATAATCATATCCTGTTTCTTCAAAGTACCGCTGATACCACTCTGTATCCGCCTTATCTACAAACTCAGGATCACGTAAAATAAGATTGTCATAGGTCACTGATTTTGATCTGCACATAACAACCATTGCAAACTGATAGGGATCCATATCCCACGACCTATCCATATGCTCAAACCACGCCAACGATACGTCGGCATTATGTTGCACAATTTGCGCTGGGATGCGGCGCTCTTTATCGTAAGCCGCAAAAGCCTTTTTGTGCCCATCAGCTTCTAGATGGGTGATAACCGCATCGTGCAAACCAATTGCACAGTCCATCGCGAGCTTAGAGCCCGACCCGATAGAAAAATGTGCTGAGGCCTTCGCGTCACCAAGAATAACCATCTTATTAACTGACCAGTTATTACAAAAAATACGTGGGAATTGACGCCAATAAGAACGATTAAGAATAAGCGGATAGCCTTCAAGTTCGTCTTCAAATATAGCTTCCAGCTTTGCAGCCGACCCAGGCTCATCAAACTCTGTAAAGCCATGACCTAACCAACACGCGTCAGACATTTCAAAAACCCATGTAGACCTGCCATGTTCGTATTGATAGGTATGTGCGCAAATAAGGCCGTGTTCTGTTTCTTTAAAAAAATATGTGAAATCAGTGAGTGGCCGCTCTGAACCCATCCAGCAAAAACGATTAGTTTTCATCGTAACACTAACGTCAAAACCATCCGGGCCTTTGTTTGCCTCACGAATGCCCGAACCAATTCCATCCGCAACCAAAATCATATCCGAACTGGCAAAACGCGTTTGAACAGTGGCTGGGTCAATGGCTGTCTCAAAATTCAGCTTCACGCCTAAATCACGACACCGTTCTTGAAATACAGAAAGCAAATGCACTCGTGATGTGCCAGCAAAACCATTACCGCGAGATTTAATCATATTCCCCTTATAAGAAATATTGATGTCATCCCAATATGCAAACTCTTCACGCATGCGATCATATGTTTGCTGGTCTCGACTTTCATATTCATCGAGTGAGCTATCTGAAAAAACAACCCCAAAACCAAATGTATCATCGGGCCGGTTTTGTTCAAAAATCTCAATATCCCAATCAGGTTTTGCCTTCTTGGTTAATAACGCAAAATATAATCCGCCCGGACCACCGCCAATCACTGTAATCTTCATGATATGCCACTCTTTCCATTTTGCTTAATCATTAGGTTTTAAAATACACAAAATTAGTTTATATGTAAAGCAATAGATAAATATACATTATTTTATTGCTACAATCTGTCACTAAATCTATATATTGTTGACTTTAAATATCATTTTATGTATATAATTATCCATAAAACAATACAATAGGAGCGCCTCTTCGTGAGCTTAAAAAATCACCACGCAATTGTTACAGGTGGCGCAACAGGAATTGGATTAGCCATCACCCGTATACTAGCAGATGCGGGCACGCATGTTACGATTGCCAGCCGCGATCTCGAGCAGTCCCGTCTGGTTGCCGCTAGCATGCAAAATGTAAAAGCGGTAGCCCTAGATATTACTAACCCTGATGCAATTACCAAAGTCTTTGCTGACATTGAACCTATTGATATTCTCGTTAATAATGCGGGTACTGCCAGCACGGCCCCTTTTCATAGAATAACACTTGATGACTGGAATGCGATGTTAAGCATCAACTTAACTGGGACCTTTCTTTGTTCGCAGGCCGCTCTTGCATCTATGAGACGGCGAAGTGGCGTACGAGCGACAGGGCGCATTATTAATATAGCGAGTACGGCAGGACTAAAAGGCTCAAGCTACACGGCTGCTTACACGGCTGCCAAACACGGTGTCGTTGGCATGACGCGCTCGCTGGCCATGGAGCTGGCGTCAACTGATATTACAGCCAATTGTATATGTCCGGGATTTACGAATACGGACATTGTTACCAATGCTATAGCCAACATTTCAGATAAAACTGGGCTATCAAAGGTAGAAGCCTTAGCAGAGCTCATAAAAGACAACCCTCAAAAACGGCTGATAGAACCAGAAGAAGTGGCAGCTGCCGTTTTATGGCTATGTCAAGAAACTAGCAAGTCCATCAACGGTCAGAGCATTGTTATTGCAGGTGGAGAAATTATGTAATGGATGATAATCACACAACAGATATTTCACGATCTAAACAAAGCCTAAGAGTATGGTTAAAGCTACTAGGTAGCACCAATCATGTGGCGAGCAAAGTGCGTGAACGCCTGAGGGTGGATTTTGCCACCACTCTGCCGCGCTTTGATGTGCTTGCTGAGTTATCGCGCCGTCCAAACGGCGTTACTATGGGGGAGCTGTCCTCAATGCTGATGGTGTCTAACGGCAATCTAACTGGCCTTGCTAAACGGCTACAAAATGACGGTTTAATCCTTCGTTCCCCAATGCCAACAGACAAACGCACACATATTTTGTTCATTACAAGCAAGGGTAGAACAGCTTTCAAGGCAATGGCTCTTCAACACGAAAAATGGGTGGAAGCCTTATTTAGTGATCTTGCCGATAAAGATATCACGGCCCTACTGACTATTCTAAGCAAGATAAAGTATGATGGCATGCAAACTAAAAATATTACGGAGTCTGATCTATGACATTTGATCCCACATCATTCAGTCCAAAGCATTTTCTTTGGGATTTTAAGAGCGGCGTAGCGATAGTCCGCTTGAATAGACCTGAGCGCAAAAATCCACTAACCTTTGACTCCTATGCGGAATTACGCGACCTGTTTCGCGAGCTTGTCTACGCTAAAGACGTGAAGGCTATCGTCTTTGCGCCAAATGAAGGCAACTTTAGCTCTGGCGGCGACGTGCATGAAATTATTGGTCCACTTGTCGCGATGAATATGGTTGAGCTTATGGACTTTACGCGCATGACTGGGGATTTGGTCAAAGCCATGCGCGGTTGCCCGCAGCCTATTATCGCCGCTGTTGATGGTATATCTGCTGGGGCTGGTGCGATTATTCCTATGTCGGCTGATATTCGTATCGCAACACCGCTTGCTAAAACATACTTCTTGTTTAACCGTGTAGGCCTAGCTGGTTGTGACATGGGGGCCTGTGCTATTTTACCCAGAATCATTGGTCAAGGACGAGCATCAGAGCTATTGTTGACTGGCCGCGGCCTTAGCGCTGAAGAGGGTTTATCTTGGGGCTATTTCAACAAAATTGTAGACGCAGATAGCTTGTTAGAAACCGCAACGACTATGGCAAGTCTTATCGCTGCGGGGCCAAGTTTTGCCAATGGCATGACCAAAAATCAGTTGAATATCGAATGGGATATGAGTTTAAATACGGCGATTGAAGCCGAAGCACAAGCACAGGCTATATGTATGCAAACACAAGACTTTGAACGCGCGTATAAAGCTTTCGTAAATAAAGATACGCCGGTGTTCGAAGGGAATTAATCTATGGCTGATATGACATTTTTGCACTGGCCTTTCTTAGAAGACCACCACCGTACTCTGTCGGTTAATCTTGAAGCTTGGTGTAAAACCATATTAGTGCCTTTCATTGATAGCCAAGACCCTCACGCGGACCTTGATACTAGTTGCCGTGCAATTCTCAAACTTTTGGGGAAAGCTGGTTTTACACGCTACGCTGTGCCAAAAGCTTATGGCGGAATCCATAAAAATCTCGACGTGCGTTCGCTGTGTATAATTCGTATGACGTTAGCATATTATTCTGGTCTTGCCGATTTTATCTTTGCTATGCAGGGTTTGGGGTCTGGCACTATCTCGCTGGTCGGCTCAGATGAAATCAAACAAAAATATTTACCTGGTGTGGGTGACGGAAGACTGTGTGCAGCTTTTGCGCTGACCGAGCCAGAGTCTGGTTCAGACGTTGCAAAAACACGTACAACCGCTGTGCTTGACGGCGATCATTATTGTATCAATGGTACAAAAACATTCATTTCTAACGGCGGTATTGCAGACCAATATGTGGTATTCGCCCGTACTGGAGAAGGTGAGGGCGCGCGAGGCCTGTCTGCTATAGTGGTCGAGGCGAACAGTCCCGGGTTTGAAGTGATCGAGCGCATCGAAGTAATTGCACCTCACCCACTTGCAACTATAAACTTTAAGGATTGCAGGGTTCCCAAAAGCAATCTTCTTGGCCAAAGCGGAGGCGGCTTTAAAGCTGCGATGGCAACACTTGATATTTTCCGCTCCACTGTTGGTGCCGCTGCTCTTGGGTTTGCACGTCGTGCACTTGATGATGCTACAAGCAGGGCACAATCCCGCACCCTTTTTAATGCGCCTTTGCACGACCTTCAGTTGGTGCAGGCAATGATTGGCGAGAGCGCCCTAGACGTAGACGCGTCTGCTCTGTTGATATTTAGAGCTGCGTGGGCAAAAGATAACGGTCAAGAACGTGTGACCCGAGAAGCCGCCATGGCAAAACTTTTTGCAACAGATCAGGCCCAAAAAGTGATTGATAAGGCTGTTCAAATATATGGTGGCATGGGTGTTGTTGTCGGTGTGAAAGTTGAGGAACTTTACCGCGAGATCCGCGCTTTACGCATCTACGAAGGCGCTTCTGAAGTACAAAAAATTGTCATTGCAAGAGCACATCTCGCCAACCATGGCGCCGGGCTATGAACAAGGTCTTTGAAGTTGAGCGGCTTGTTCGTCACGGTCACACAGACCCTGCCGGAATTGTTTATTATCCGCGCTATTATGAAATGATAAACGATAGTATTGAAGATATGTTTCGCGAGGTATTCGCTCGATCTTTTGGCACTATGCACCTTAAAGACTTTAAAGGTGTGCCCACGGTAAAAATGGAAACCCAGTTCCTCTCTCCAAGCTACTGCGATGATATATTACGCTTTTGTGTGCAAGTTATAAAGTTGGGCACATCATCGATGACATTAGAGATTACAGCTTATTGCGGCGAAGAAAAACGCTTAATCGCACATCCCACCCTTGTCTTTTGTGACTTGAAAGAGATGAAGTCGATTCCTTTTGATGATGAGCTACGACACAAAATTAGTAAGTATCTTATAGATGATTTAGCTCTTAACAAAAATGAAGATAAGGAAGACCTATCATGAAGTCACTTTTACCTGAAGGCTGGCCGCGACCAAAGGGCTATTCTAATGGAATAACCGTTGATGCTGGAAGGTTTGTCTTTGTTGCTGGTGTGATCGGTTGGGACGAGCACGAAATTTTTCCCTCCGATGATCTGGTAGATCAGTTCCGTCAAACCTTACTGAACACTAAAGCTATCATGGCAGAAGGCGGTGCAGGCCCTGAACATATGGTGCGCATGACTTGGTATATCACCAACAAAGAAGAGTATCTGTCAAAATTAAAGGACATCGGCGCTACATACCGAGACATCATGGGGAAAAACTACCCCACCATGGCCTGCGTTCAAGTGCTTGCGCTGATGGAAGACCGAGCGAAGATTGAAATTGAAACCACCTGTGTGATTGAAAACTAACGATACCCCCACTAACACTATAACAACTTCACCTTCAGCAAATAGCAAGATACCCTCGGCCCAATGCTGAGAGAAATATATGATTTACTTTTAAAAATAGATTTGTCATTTAAAAATAGACTTGTCATTAAA
>ERZ889078.1164-NODE-1164-length-21567-cov-22.835906_pt1 | contig 21567 bp, 22 predicted proteins | sample MGYA00521266_ERZ889078 | MGnify/ENA primary metagenome ERZ889078 (study PRJEB32303, sample SAMEA104408618) | aquatic metagenome | biome: Brackish water; feature: Pelagic; material: water | place: Baltic Sea | collected 2014-06-16T06:34:00 | depth 76,534 m ...
AATTATAGAGCAAGTAAGCTTGTTGTCTAATTTGGTATGGAATTATTGGGGATAGAAGTATTCGCTCAAAATACTTATTACGATGATAAAGTCTCTCAATTTGAGGTTTTAAAAAATGAAAAGCATATAAATATAATAATGTTAGGGGATTCCATTACCGATAGAGGACTATGGAGTGAATTAACAAATAGAAATGATTTAATCAACAGAGGCATCAATGGAGATAATACATTAGGATTGCTAAATAGATTAGAAGTTTTAAATACAAATGCGAAGCAAATATTTATTATGATTGGAGTCAATGATTTAGGAAGAGGCGAAAGTGTTGATTATGTATATTTAAACTATATTAAAATTCTTAATAAAATTAAAAGTAATAATCAAACTCCAATAGTTCAATCAATATTATATGTAGGAAATAATTTTCAAAAAAAACTCAATCCAAAAGTTGAGATAATTAATACAAAATTAGAAAAATACTGTAAAAATAGTAATATCAAATATATTAATTTAAACAGATTTTTAGCACCTAATGGATTTCTTGAAAGTAACTATACAAATGACGGCATTCATCCTAATGGTTTAGGTTATAGAGTTTGGAGTGATAATATTAATCAGTATTTTAATTCTGAAAATTAGTAAATCTATTGTAAGCAATAAGTAAATCCAACCTTAGCTTTGGAATGGCCCTAATACAAGCGACAAATTTTTAATCAGTTCAAAGCAATCAAAATATCATACTAATAGTTAATTTTTTTATCATATTTCGATAAAATTTCACCATGACAATAAAAGAAATAGATACACTAAACACTATCAAGAATGAAATATTATATTCACTCACCTTAGATAAACTATCGAATGTTGAGCTTTTAAAAATTATTGAAGAAACCATTGATATAGAAGAATTTGATTTATCCACTATTTCCGATTTTGATAAAAAGTTTTTAATAGATGAAGTTGAGGGATATATCAACACCAATACTGACTTCAACCGATTGGAAAATATTATAGAATATATCCAAAAAAAAGATTATCCTTTGGATGCTTTTTTAGGAGCAATTGATTATATTGAAAATGATTTAAACCTTATATCACTTACGCAACAAGAAGTTATTTATATAGCTGATGAATTAGAATTATCTATCTCAGAATACGAATATCAACTCGAACTACACAACCTTGAAAAAGAGTTGTCTTCAATAGATAACAAGTATAATGAGCTCGAAGCATTAGCCTATGAAAGTAATATAGACACTGTTGATATATATGCTCATGACGAAATAAAATCACTTATTGAAGATAAAAATCGACTTCTTGAAGAAATTCAAACTCTAAAAGACAATCACTCAAAGATTGACAGAGAAGCTCTCATAAAAGAAATTCAAGCTAAAAAATATATCTCTCCCAAAGAGCTTAATATCTTATTTCCAGATATGTCCATTTCCTCTCAACAAACATATAGAGGTAGATTAAGAGACAAAATTCCTTACAATCAAAAAAAGAAGAGAGGCAAAATCACTTATACAGTCTCCGAAGTTAAAGAATGGATAGAAAATCAGAACTGGAAACATAAGTAAAAATATATCAATTTGCCATACTTTCAACCCTCTTCATATTTTTTTTATACTATTACAAAATGAAAACAAATCAATTATCGCAGTTTAAAGTGTATAAAAATGTGTATATAATTAAACTAACACCTATTATTTCCTATATGCACGGCTATAAATAATGAAGATACATATAGATATAGAGTGGTTTTTGAATCCCGACCATTTGCCATTTATAGCAGGCGTCGTAAGTGGTAAATACGAAGAGGCGGGGCTTGACGTGGAGATTATCCAACCAGTCGAGCATTATGACGGTTTCGAAGATTTGAAGTCGGGAAAAATCGACATTCACGTAAACGAACCGCTGCATTTGTACGAACACCATTTTGATGGGATAAAATCGCTTGGTTGCTTTTTTGAAACCCGTGGCGGCGTGATGGTTCGAGCGGATAGAGTTGAGAAGCTCAAATCCAACGCCAAGATTAAAATCACCACTCCGGCTTCAAACCCGACCACAAACAAAATAGGTTTTGAGATTATCAAGCGTTACGCCGAGAAAAACGGTTTTACGATTGAGCGAGAAAACGTAGAGTTTGTCGAGACTGATTTTTGGCATATCTCCAACATGCAAAAAGATGAGAGTTTTGACGGGGCGTGGTTGTGTTTTTACAACTTTGAAGGCGTTGAGGCGGAGTTGCAAGGATTTGAGAATCTTTTTATAGACCAGTTTGAATCGCCGTATCCAAACTTTTCAGCGCTAGAACTTATGACGACTCAGACCGTTTTAGATGAAAAAGGCGAAGCCATCGCCAAATTCGTCGAAGTGACAAACGCAATGGCGAAATATATCCAGTCAAATAAAATCGAAGCGACGAGCATGTACTACGACTACTCAAAAGAGAAAAAAAGCGATTTGATGGATAAGATTATCGAAGACACTCTTCCTCGTTTTGAGATTGAGGTCAAAGCCGACGATACGCGATGGAGAGAACTTTATACATTTTTAGAAGAGTTGGAACTTGTGAAATTAACGCAAAAAGAATATGATGATATTTGGCAAACGCCTAAAATTTAAAAAGGACCTCAAGATGAAAACGTATGAAAAAACGACGCTTATAAAATGCGACGTTAAAGAGCTTTTTGATTTTCATCTTGACGTGGAAAATCTCAAGGTCATATCTCCAAAATACATTCAAGTCACTCTTTTAAATGAAAGTTTCATCCCTAAAGAGGGCGAAGTTTTGCGCCTTAAAACGGTGAAGAATTTTCTTACGATTATGTGGGAAGTTAAAATAGCCAAACTCCAATCGCCAAATCTATTGGTGGATTTAGCTATAAAATCCCCATTCGCGTTTTGGGAACACTCGCATATCTTTACGCAAAAGCAAGATGGATTTTGCGAACTTAGGGACGTCGTTGCGTACAAAGCTCCATTTGGAGTCATCGGGTCGATATTTGATTTCGTCATTGAGTACGAGCTTGATAAAATGTTTACGTTTAGACATAAAATCACAAAAGAGAAATTGGAAGAAAAATAATTCTTTAGATGAGGAAAAAATATGAGTTGTCAGAAATGTAGCGTACTCCCACAAGTGGAAGATAAAAGCGGGAACCTTCTTGTAAGTTGCGGCGTAAGCGAACTCGCCGATAAGATGGTGGAGTATCTTGAGAAAAAAAACTTCTCTTACGAGCGTGAAGATAGCCAAACTTTATGGGTGAGCGTGGACTCTTTTTTGACTACGCTTGAGGATATGTTTGCAAGCAATTTGATGAGTAAAATGGAGAGAGAAGCGATAAATTTGCTTTTTCTCGACATATCCGAAACGTTTACCCCATCAAAACTCACGCGCATCAAAACGCTGCAGCAGTACAAAGATTTGATGGGCGCGAAGAAGCTGACGAGCATCATAGACAACGGCGCGCTCACAACCCATTTTCAGCCAATAGTGGATATAAAATCAAACGCCATCTATGGTTATGAATCCTTGGCTAGAGGCGTTGACGAGGATGGTTCTCTAATCTCTCCGGATAAGCTTTTTAACTGGGCGAGAGAGGGAGACATGCTTTTTTATCTCGATAGAGCGTGTCGCGAAACGTCGCTCAAAACCGCGGCGGTAAAAAACATCCATTCAAAAGTTTTTATAAACTTTATACCGACTGCCATCTATGACCCAATACACTGTTTAAAATCAACGGTCAAGTGGGCGCAGCAACTTAATTTTGACCCAAAAAACATTATTTTCGAGGTGATAGAGAGCGATTACGTTGAAGACCTCGACCACCTTAGCGGCATCTTGGATTATTATAAATCGCAGGGCTTTATGGTGGCTTTGGACGACGTGGGAAGCGGATACTCTTCGCTTAACATGATTGCCAAACTCTTGCCAAACGTGGTTAAAATAGATAGAGCGATTATAGATGGAATCGATACAAACGCCGTGAATCAATCTATCTTTAGAGCGATAACCCAGATTGCCAAAGAGAACGGCATTATCGTTTTGGCCGAGGGGATAGAGAGAGTGGAAGAGCTTGCGTTTTGCGCCAAAGAGGGCGCGGATTTGGCTCAGGGTTACTATTTTGGCAAGCCATCGGCCGAACCAATAAGAAAATTATAAAAAGGATAGAGAATGTTAAAAGATCTAATTTACACAGGCATAGGCGCCGCCATGGTTTTAAAAGAAAAAGTTGAAGCCGAGGTCAAAAAGCTTGAAGAAGAAGGAAAGCTCAAAACCACGGACGCAAAGAGTTTTTTGGAGTCTATCGAGCAAAAAGGCAAAGATGAAGAGAAAAGATTCAAAGAGCAACTCAAAGCGACTCTTAAAGAGGTGATTGAGGAGTTGGGTCTCGCTACAAAAGCGGATCTGCAAAAACTCAAAGAGGATTTAAAATAAACTCTTTTCTCAATAGCCTAGGATACTACTCGCCATCGCGGGTGTATGGAGTTTTCACTTTTTTATTGACCATCTATTTGGTAATCAAAAAGAAGGAAAGCTTTTTAGGCTTTAAGCCATTAACGCCACTGCGACTTAAAGTGACAATTGTCGATTTGGGGGCGAGTTTCATTAAACTCGCTCAGGTTTTGGCGACTCGTTCGGACTTTTTTGACAAAGAGTATTTAGTCGAGCTCAAAGAACTTCACGACTCTTTGCCTCCAATGAACGAAGCGGAGTTTGAAGAAGTTTACAATAGAGCTTTTGACGAGAATAGTTTTAAAAGTTTTGAAAAAACGCCTATAGCCTCCGCTTCGATAGGTCAAGTGCACGTCGCTTACACTCATGAAAACGAAAAAGTGGCGGTTAAGCTTAGACGCAAAAATATTTACGCTCAGGTGATGGCGGATATAAAAATCATAAATTCTTTCAACGCGTTCTTTAAACCTCTTTTTTCTCGCTACACAAAAAACTCCATAGAAGCGGTGGTTAGCGAGTTTTCAAAGATGATAAAAGAGGAGGTGAGTCTCACGCATGAGCTTAAAAACCTTCTCAAATTCTCATCCGTTTATAAAGACGCCGGCGTAAAATTTCCAGTTCCTCGCGAGGCGCTTTGTAGCGACGACGCGCTTGTCATGAGCTACGAAGAGGGTTTTCGTTTTGACGACAAAGAGTCCATTTTTGAGAACAATATCGACTTTAAAGGCGTTATCGCCAAACTAGTCGATTTTTATACGACGCAAATGCTCATCAACGGCTACTTTCACGCCGACCCGCATCCGGGAAACCTACTCGTTTCCAAAGAGGGCGAACTGATTTTACTTGATTTTGGTATGGTCAAAACCGTGCCAAACAACTCGAGAGTAGCCATAATAGAGCTGATAAAAGCGGCGCATGAGCAAGACTACGAACGCTACGTCGCGGCGAACAAAAAGCTCGGAACCATCGCCTACGAAGCGCCAACGGCGCAACTCGCGGAGTTTACGGCAAAGATGTTTGAGATATTTTCAAACGACAACTTGAGCAGCGAGTCGATGCAGCAACTAGCCTTCGACGTGCTTGAATCGACGAGAGATTTGCCTTTTAAACTTCCAAGCGACGCGATTTACATCTTGCGGGTGAGCGCCATCATTGAAGGTTTGGGAACGACCTACATAGAAAACTTTAACGGCGTTAAAGACATCTTGCCGATTTTGCAAAAAAACGTTCCAAAAGCTTTGGGAGCCAAAGAGGGAATTATCGAAACGCTGATAGAGGAGATAAAAGATCTTCCCTTTATCGCTAGAGACTTCAAGAGCGCCATCAAAAAAATAAGTTCTGACGAGTTGCGAGTGGAGCTCTCAAACGACCAGCTTGAGTGGATAAAAAAAGATTTAAACGCGCAGGTGAAATCCTACGCGACGTCTTTCGTTTTTTTGCTTGGCGGCGTTTTCGTTTTACTCTATGAGAGAGATTTAAAAGAGTGGGCGGTGGGACTTTTCGCTTTTGGAATCGCGAGAATACTTTACAAATAAATATAAACCGACAAAAAGAAGCTACTAAAAAATCTAAAAATCTTCTATAATTAAATCAAAAATTATAAGGATTTTTAAATGCCACACATAGTTTTAGAAAACATAAACTCGACAAAAGAAGCTTACGAAGCGGTGCAGGCTTTTGCAAACAAGATAGAGGGCGGAATGCTTAAGGTGATGGACAAGTATATCAACTCCACAGAGCAAACGGCGCTTATTGAGGCTTTGGCGATTGAAAATGGCAAGAACCAAAACTTTTTTGTGCAACTCTCCCAAAAAAAATCGTCTCTCACGGTGAGACTTTTACCACTTACGGACCCTGAAAAAACCAATGGCGTCAAAACCATCATGGCGACTATCGCAAAACAGATAAAAGACTCCAATGAAAACGTCGGTTATGGAAAAAATAACTTGGAAGAGTTTCTAATACGCTAAAGGATTTACGATGCGTTACTTATTTTTAGCCGCTCTCGCGCTTATTTTTGCGGCGTGTTCTTCACCCAAGCCGGAGCTTGCGACGGTTGAGCGAGTGCAGATAAACAAATATCTCGGCAAATGGTATGAAATAGCGAGGTACGAGCACTCTTTTGAAGTTGGTTGTTCCGACGTTAGCGCTACCTATTCTCTCAAAGAAAACGGTGAGATTCAGGTGCTCAACAGTTGTACGAAAGAAGGTGGGATTCTCACTCAGGCAAAAGGCGTCGCCTACGCTACCGACGCGACAAACTCAAAATTGAAAGTGAGTTTCTTTTGGCCGTTTTATGGAGACTACTGGGTTCTTGCTCTTGATGAAAATTATACGTACGCCGTAATCGGCGAGCCATCGCGAAAATACTTTTGGATACTCTCTCGAACAAAGATTTTAGACGAACGAGTAAAACAAAACATTCTTTCGCAGATGCCACAATTTGGTTACGAAGAAAAAAAACTTATCTGGACAAAACAATAAATTAATTGACAAAATAGACATACCAATATTTTTGCTTATTGTATAAAATGGCGCTTATATATTCCAATTAAGGGGATTTTAGATGAATGCTTGGATAGAACATTTAAAAAACAACGATTATTTGAAACTGCAAGAGTTGGTTCAAAATGGCGAAGACGTGAATGAGGCTAATGAGTCTGGCGAGAGCGTGCTTATGTACGCCATAAGGAGTCATTGCGATTTCAAGGTGCTTTCCATGCTTATGCAAAGCGGCTCAGACATATACTCGCTTGACGATGAGGGCGTGAGCGTGTTCGACATGGCCATTACGTACAACAACGTCGTTATGGTGAACTACCTTTTAGACAAAGGCGTAGACGTAAACAAAACAGGGCGCAAAAGCGGTTTTACTCCTTTGATGTGCGCCGCGTGTTATGGGCGCAACGAGATAGTAAAACTGCTACTCGACAAAGGCGCGGATAAAAACGCCTTGGATAGAAAAGGTCTTACAGCCATGGACTTTTCGAGAAAGATGAATAAAAAAAGCGTTTTGAAACTTCTTGGTTATGATGAAAACTCGCCTAAAAACACTGGCTACGCAAGATGAAAATCTATAATATTTGAGGAAGAGAGTATGTTTTCAACAACGACAAAATTAGACGAAACTTGCCACGCGCAACCAAGGCCAACCGTTTTGCTCACATGCGCGGACAACATAATGCCACTCTCTTGGCACACTCCAATTTCCAAAGAGCCTTTTCGTTACGCCATCTGCGTTCGTGACGAAAACTATAGCCACGAGTTGTTGCTCAAACATAGAGAGTTCGCTCTAAATTTTTTGGATCACTCTTTTGTCCAAGCGCATCAAATAACTGGCGCCATTCATGGAAGAGGCGTTAACAAGTTTAAAGAGAGCGGTCTTAGCGAAAAAAAAGGCGCCAACGCAACGCTCATAGAAGAAGCGTATATGATTTATGAGTGTTGCGTCATCGACGTGCTCAATTACGGAGACCATGACGTTTTTATAGCAGACGTCAATCTCATTCACAATAAACAGAACAAAGACGTCTCTCCAACGCTTTTTATGGGCAGAGGCGCGTATGAGACGATTTCAAAAAATCCTACTCAAATAAAAAGGTAAAACAATGCAAGATTACATACCTACGGCTTTTGACTTTGACCCTGACGAACGCGGTCATTTTGGAATCTTTGGTGGAAGGTTCGTTCCCGAGACGCTTATGCCCGCTCTCCTAGAACTAGACGCGGAGTACAAAAAAATTCGTTTTGATAAAGAGTTTTGGTCACAAGTCAACTACTATTTACGAGAGTACGTCGGACGTCCATCGCCGCTTTACAGAGCCGATACTCTCTCTAAAGAGCTTGGCGCTGAGATTTATCTCAAACGCGAGGATTTAAACCATACAGGCGCGCATAAAATAAACAACACCATAGCGCAAGGTTTGCTTGCAAAACGCATGGGCAAAACAAAAATCATAGCGGAGACGGGAGCGGGACAACATGGGGTCGCTTCGGCTACGGTCGCGGCGCTTATGGGTCTTGAATGCGAAGTTTTTATGGGCGCCAAAGACGTCGCGCGTCAAGAACTCAACGTCTTTCGCATGAAGCTTTTAGGCGCGAAAGTGCATGCGGTCGAGAGTGGAAGCAAAACCCTCAAAGACGCCATGAACGAAGCGATTCGCCACTGGGTCACAAACGCGAGAGACACTTACTACGTCATAGGAACGGCGGCGGGCCCGCATCCTTATCCTCTAATGGTGCGAGATTTTCAAGCGATAATCTCCAAAGAGGCTAAAGAACAGATTTTAGAAAAAACGGGAGCGATGCCAGACATGGTTGTGGCGTGCATCGGCGGAGGAAGCAACGCTCTTGGAATGTTCGCGCACTTCATCAACGAAGACAAAACGCAATGCATAGGCATAGAAGCGGGCGGTCATGGGCTTAAAAGCGGCAAGCATGGAGCGAGTTTGGCGCTCGGACGTCCTGGAATTTTACATGGACAACTGAGCTATTTACTCCAAAGCGAAGATGGGCAGATAGACGAAGCTCACTCCATATCCGCGGGACTTGATTATCCGGGAATTGGACCCGAACACTCCTACTTGATGGAGCGGGGAAAAGTCATGTACGATTCCGTAACGGACGACGAAGCGATGGAAGCTTTTGTCTGGTTAAGCAGAGCGGAGGGAATCGTTCCCGCTTTTGAGAGCGCGCACGCCATCGCGTATCTAAAAAAGATTCCACACGCCGACATAGAGGGGAAAACCATCATAATTAGCCTCTCGGGAAGAGGGGACAAAGATATGACTCAGGCTATGGAAATTTTAAAACTTTAGTACGAAGGAGTCGGGTAATGAGAAAAAAAATAGGAATAATCATCGTCGCCCATGGAAGCAAAAGGGCTCAGTCGAATGAGGAGTTCATACAACTTGTTGAACAAATAAGATTGGACAACATAATGGATTTTGATGAAGTAAAATACGCTTTTTTGGAATTTGCGAATCCTTCGATTGAAATGACGATTGAAAAAATGAGCGCTTACCATATGGATGAAATATACGTCTATCCATATTTTTTAAACAGCGGCAAACACGTAGTTGTGGACATACCAAACGTTGTAAGTCGAATGAACGAAACTCATAAAAACGTACAAATCAAACTTACCACGCATTTTGGAGCCTCACACAGCGTTCCTTCGATAATATCGAGTGACTTAAAAAGAATTTTATATTTATCTGGGCGAAACGACAAAAAGCCACTACCAAATTAACGCAAACGGGGCTATACTTTGTAAAATAATGGAGGTGTGACATGAAAGTGGCAATTACGGGAGCGAGCGGGTTTGTCGGTTCGCGTTTAACTAAGACGTTTACAGATTTTGTAAGCATCGACAGAAACGACGGCGAAGAGGAAATTTTGTCCAAGCTTGAAGGCGTTGACGTGGTGTTTAACCTTGCCGGCGCGCCCATTGTGAAAAAATGGAATAAGAGATATAAAGAAGTGCTTGTTTCGAGTCGAGTAGAGACAACGAAAACTCTTGTAAACGCCATTAACAAAAGCGACGTAAAGCGTTTTATCTCCACTTCCGCCATAGGCGCTTATCCAGACGACGCTCCTTTTGACGAGACTTTCAAAGGGTACGGAACCGACTTTTTGGCGTCTCTTACAAAAGCTTGGGAAGCCGAGGCTCTCAAATGCGCAAAGCCTACCGCAATCATTCGTTTTGGAGTTGTTTTAGGAGTGGAGGGCGGGGCGTTGGCTCAAATGCTGACTCCTTTTAAAATGGGACTCGGCGGCGTTATCGGCCATGGAAAAATGATGACGAGTTGGATAGACCTTGACGATTTGGTACGGATTTACGAGCATATAATACGCAACGAGTTAACGGGCGTTTTTAACGCGACTTCGCCACAGCCGCTAAGCAATCGCGCTTTTACAAAAGCGCTTGGAAAAGTTTTAAAGCGTCCTACTCTTTGTCCTCTTCCAAAGTTTGTTTTAAAACTTCTCTTTGGCGAGGGCTCGACCGTTTTGACCGGTTCGAAAGAGGTTTACCCAAAAGCGCTGCTTGATAACGGATTTGAGTTTAACCATCCCGATATTGAGAGCTCTCTAAGACATCTGTTGCATAGAACAAAAAAATCTTCCACATAGACGTAAAGTTACTTTTAATTAAAATTTTTTTGACGTTAATGCTTTGCGTTGTTGCATTTTACTAAATATGGCTATAATCGTTCCATAAAAAAAGCGCGCTATAAATCGCAAAATGGGGTGTAGTCCATATGTATAAAAATTACAAGGGGCTAATTTTCGGAATCTTGGGCGCGATCGCGCTTATGATGAGCATCGTCGCGTTCATCAATCGCGAACTAAGCGAACAAAATCACGCCAATATGGATCTCAAATACCACATTGTCGCCGATAAGTTTCAAAGTTTTCAAAGAGGTCAAGAAACGCGCATCAGAATGATCGCGGAGCATCCCGCGGTTGTAGAGTATCTGCTCAACTCTTCACCTGAAGCTCAAGCGTCCGCGGAGGCGCTTCTCTATTACACCGCGAAAGCAAACGAAAACGTCATGCAGATACGACTTCTCTCTCCCGAGGGAATGGAACGCGTCCGAGTCGATAGAACGACCGAGAACGCCCTTGTGAAAATCCGAGGCGAGAAACTTCAGGACAAAGCCAAGAGAGACTACTTCATCTTGTTTAAGACGCTACCTGAAAAAAAAATAGGCTATTCCGTTCTGGATTTGAACGTTGAGCATGGCAAAGTGGAAGTGCCATGGAGGCCGACGCTTCGCATAGGCATGCCGGTATTTAAAGACGCCCATGAAGTTGGGGTGGTGATTATCAATTTTTACATGAATCCTTTTCTTAAAGACATAGAGGCTCTTGGACAGACGCGGCTTACGCTTATAGATTCACAGGGATATTACATCCTTCATCCGGATCCACAAAAAGCTTGGTCATTCTACAGAAATCCCCCTTTTAAAGATACGAACTTTTATCAACCATGGAGCGCTCAGAAACTCGACGCGCCGTTTTATGAAGGCGATAGCAACGTTTATCCAATCACTTTGTTCAACGCAGAGAAAACGCTAGCGGTTTTTTCACCGAAAATTTTTCCATCAGAACAATTCATACGCAAGGCGTTTCAATTTACTTTAGCTGGGATTGTCGCGCTTTTAATGGTTTTGGTTCCATCTATATGGATAATCAGAAAAATGATAGCCAATCTTCATTTGGAAAAGAGCAAACTAGACGAGCAAAACGCGTTTCTTGACGCAATATTGGAAAACGCCTTTGACGCGAAAGTTATCATCGACGATAAAGCCATTATCATTCGCGTCAATAAAGCGGCGCGGATTCTTTTTTCTTATGATAACAACGAGTTGGTTGGCAAAAACGTTAAACTTTTAGTGCCGGAGCCAGACCTGAGTCGTCACGACGACTACGTTCGCAACCACAGTGGCATGGAGAGTAAAATAATCGCCAACGAGAGAAAACTTCACGCTCTGGATAAAAACGGCGCGTTGATACCGATTGCTTTGGCGGTCACCCCGATAAGACTTGAAAAAAAGCTCTTTTTCATAGGCGTCATTCGCGATCTTTCTCAAATCTTCGAGCTTAAAGCCCAACAAAAAGAGCAAGAAATCATGATGCGTCAAGCAAAACTAGCCTCAATGGGTGAGATGATTAGCGCCATATCTCACCAGTGGAGACAGCCTCTCAACTCCATTGGGCTCATCGCGCAAGAGTTGTTTTATCTTCAAGAGGATGGCGAGCTCGATACCGCCACCATGAAACAAAGCAAAAACGATATTATGGCCCAGCTTCATTACATGTCCCAAACCATAGACGATTTTAGACAATTTTTCTCAAAAGACAAAGAGTTAAACGATTTTAACGCCATCGCGCTCATCAAAGAGGTTCAACGACTCTACTCTCCTCAGCTCAAAGCGCATACGCTTGGGGTTGACGTAGTTTGTCCCAACAAAGAAAAAGGGAGTGGAGAGTGTCCCGATATGGATCATGCGCATTACTCCATGTATGAGATGAGAGGTTATCCCAGCGAACTCAAGCATGTGCTAATCAATCTGCTTTCAAACGCAAAAGACGCCATTCTCAAGCTAAATCAATCTAGCGAGCAACAACGCCAAATTACAATTTTAATGTCGTTAAAAGACGAAACCATGATTTTTGAGATTTCCGATTTGGCGGGAGGAATCGACAAAGAGACCCTATCTCGACTTTTTGAACCTTACTTTACTACCAAAGAGATGGGAACGGGGCTTGGACTTTACATAGCAAAAACCATTACGGAACAATTTTTTCAAGGCACTTTAGAGTATGTGGACAACATGCAAGAAACGGATAAAGGAAGCGCCTTTGTCTTAAAGATTCCAAGACGCATCTTCAAAAATGACGACTAAACTATAACGATTAAAAGGAACATTCTATGCTAAATCTTAAATTGATGCTTGTTGAAGACGATGATGAGTTGCGTGAACGCCTTGGGAAGATTCTTACCCGAAAAATTAGCGCCGTATTTTTGTTTGCAAATCCAATGGAAGCCCTTGAGAAGTTTGAAGAGATTAATCCCGACATCGTGTTAACCGACGTTAAAATGCCTCAGATGAGCGGATTGGAGCTCATTGGCGCCATTCGACAAATCAAGCCTGAAACTCCCATTATCCTTGCGTCCGCTTTTAGTCATTCATCATACTTTCAACAAGCGATTCGACTCAAGGTAGAGCATTTTCTTATCAAACCAATAGACGTTGACGAACTTATCTCTGAATTTCGCAGAATAATGGATAACGTCAATCTTGATCTAAAGTTTACAACGCAGGAGAAATTAGTAGCGCAATACAAACGCATCGTCGACGTGAGTTGTTTGGTTTCCAAGGCGGACATTCACGGGAAAATCACTTACGTAAATGAAAAATTTTCACAACTCAGCGGATATAGCAAAAAAGAGCTCATTGGAGAGCCTCACAATATAGTTCGTCATCCAGACGTACCCTCTCTTTTTTTTAAGAATATTTGGGAAACGATTTTAAATAAAGAGATTTGGCAAGGGATTATCAAAAATCGCGCTAAAAATGGGCAAAGTTACTACGTTGAAACAACCATCGCTCCGGTTTTAGATGAACGCAATAACATTATAGAATTTATATCGCTACGCGAAGACGTGACAAAACTCATCGGCGCCATTGAAGACGCGCAACGCCTTGAAAAGGAAAAAAAAGATTACTTGGCGCTAATAGATGATAACATTATCAGCTCTTCAACGGATCTAAATGGCGTCATTACTTCGGTTTCCACTGCGTTTTGCCGTATGAGCCAGTATGCGCCTCAAGAGCTTCTAGGTCAAAGTTACCACCTTCTAAGAGACCCTCAAACGTCGCAAAAATTTTATGAATCTTTATGGCAAACAATAACAAAAAATGAAAAATGGAATGGCGAGATTAAAAACGTCGCCAAAGATAAAACGTCGTATTGGGTATTTGCCTCCATTACTCCCATCATGAATAGCGAGGGAATCAAAATTGGTTATACGGCTATCGAACAAAACATTACCGATAAAAAAATTGTTGAAGAACTCGCCATTAGGGACCATTTAACGGGACTTGTCAATCGATCGAGACTAGACGCCATTTTCGAATACGAAATCCCACAATCTCTACGATACAAAACCCCTTTATCCATTATTATGATTGACATTGATTATTTTAAAAGCGTCAACGATACTTATGGTCATCTCGTAGGAGATTTGGTCTTGCAAGAACTCAGCGCAATATTGAAGATTGATAAACGCGAAGCCGATACGGTGGGACGATGGGGCGGTGAAGAATTTTTAATTATTCTGCCTCAAACGGACATTAACGGAGCTAGAACACGAGCTGAAAAAATAAGATTGGCGACTCAGTCGCATATCTTCGCGTCAGTGGGAAGTCAAACGGTCTCCTTGGGAATCGCCCAACTTGAGCAAAACGATACGGACGCCAGTTTTGTCGGGCGAGCCGATAGCGCGTTGTACAAAGCCAAAAACATGGGTCGCAACAGAGTCATGGGGTGAAAAAAGAGTTGCGCATGGTCGTTGCGCCTTTGCTTGAAATTATAAACCGACAAAATACTCCTACAAAACAACTCTCGATTCTTCTATAATAAAATAAAAAATCGAGGCGCATTATGAAACGAGCAATCTTACTTATGAATATGGGAGGACCGAACAATCTTGACGAAGTTGAGGTTTTTCTTACAAACATGTTTAACGACAAACAAATTATCGGCGCTCCAAAGCCAATACGAGCGATGATAGCGAAACTTATCGTTTGGAGAAGAAAAGAGGAAGCCAAAGCGAACTATTCGCATCTTGGAGGAAAATCTCCTCTCGTTGGTTATACGCAAGAGCTGATTGAGAGCTTGAAGTCAAACGTAAAAGACGCTTCGATTCATATGGTTATGCGCTACACGCCTCCTTTTGCGGCTGAGGTTTTACAAAATCTTAGAGACGTGGACGAATTTTACGCCATTCCCATGTATCCGCATTACTCTTCGACGACAACGCTTTCGAGTTATGACGATTTGTACGAGACTTTTGACAAACTTCGCATTAAGGCGAGAGTGAAAACCATAGACGATTACTATAACGACCATTATTACGTCAACTCGATTGTTGAACGAATAAAAGAGAGTTTGGATGGTCAAGACCCCTCCGAGTTTGAACTTATTTTTTCCGCTCATGGACTGCCTAAAAAGATTATAGAAAAAGGGGACAGTTATCAAAAGCACATTCGACGCAACGTTTACCACGCTCGCAAGGCTTTGATGATGGCTGGAGTCGAGTTTCACAACACGCATCTCGCCTACCAATCGCGTTTGGGACCATTGGAGTGGATTAGACCTTATCTCGAGGACAAATTAAAATCCTTAAAAAAGAAAAAAGTTATAATTTTCCCCATCGCGTTTACGGTTGATAATTCCGAGACGGAATTCGAGCTTGAGATCGAGTATAGAGAAAAAGCGGAGGCGATGGGTTTTGTTGATTACCGAGTCGCAAAAGCGCCAAATTCTCATCCCGAGTTTGTGAAGTGTCTATCCAACATGTATGAAAACATGAAAGCCTCGTAAGAAGAGAAAAGATGAAAGATTACGCAGTGGTTGGTTCGGGCGTTGGGGGCAGTTCCATAGCCGCGTTGTTAAACGCCAAAGGTTACGACGTCGCTTTGTTTGAAAAAGATTCCAATCTTGGGGGATCGAGTTCCTCTTTTAAACATAGAGGTTATTCCTACAATACGGGAGCGACGACGCTTGCGGGATACGAAGAGGGCTACGTCGTCAAAGAGATTTTCGACGCCATGGGCTTCACTCCCGAGGTCATTGAAACCGATCCTTCCATCGTTGTAATTCAAAACGCGAAAATCACTCCAAGACACAAAGATTTTGAACGCTTTTTTGAGACTTTGAATCGCAACTATCCCCATGCGAAAAATAGAGAGTTTTGGAAACTCGTGTACGACTTAAACAAAGAGTTTTACAAGTACGACGGCTATTATTACTCAAACGCGAACGTCTTTGCCAAGATAAAATCACTCACGAGCTTTTTGCCTCTTTTTCTGAAGTTTCAAAAATATCTTAGAGGCGACGCTTATGGTTTTATTGACAATTTTTTTGGCGGTATCGATCAAGAGTATTGGCGATTTTTAGAATCGCAAATTCTCATAGTCGCCCAAGCGCCGGCCAAAGAGATAAACTTTTTGACGGCGGCGCTCTCTTTGGGTTACGCTTTTAGTAAAAATCATTATCCCGTTGGCGGTTTTGGAGCGCTGTTTGACGCTATGACGCAAAATATAAAAGACGTCTACGCCAAAAGCGAAGTTACAAAAATCGTTCAACGCGAAGGGTATTTTGAACTCTACTCAAATGGAGAACGCTTTGAGTCAAAAAAGATTATTCTCAATTCGACGGTATATGAGAGCGGGAAGTTGTTCTCTGAGGCAGACGTAAAAAACTACTATAAAAAGTACGAAAAGCTCGACAACCATCAAAGTTCTTTTATGCTTTACATGACGATTAAAAGCGCTAAAAAATTCCATCATCATTATCAAATCATTGAAGAGGAATTATTTCCACATACGTTGTCAAAAGCGCTTTTTGTCTCTTTTTCGGACGCGATGGATGATAAAATCGCGCCAAAAGGTCACTATAGCGTTACGGCTTCGATTCATACCGACAGTAGATTTTGGGACGACAAAGCGAGCTACAAAGCGCAAAAAAAAGAGCTTAGCCTCATACTGCAAAATTTGATTTTAGAGAGACTAGAGATTGACAAAAACGAGATTGTGGACTCCTTTAGCGCGACTTCAAAAACTTTTGGACGTTATATCAACAGAACGCAACTTGGAGGAAACGCCATTAGCGTTAAAAACTTTCTTCCTTTTTTGCCTGGCAACGACACTAAGGTGAAAAATCTGTATAATGTCGGTGACACGGTCTACGCGGCGCAGGGCTGGCCTGGCGTCATGCTTGGCGTCAAAAATTTACAAAGGTTGCTTGATGTATAACATCGCTTTACACATAAAATCGCTTGATTGGCTCTACATCCTTATCATTGGCGTCTTTTTTGGAATGTTTTTGTCATCGCTTGGGTATATTCTTTTAGAACGTTCTTGGTTACAAGGAGCAATCTTTGGAGTCATCATAGGCTTTACCATCACTCTCTTTTCTTTAGCGTTCATCTCTTATATGAACAAAAACATTTTGCCTAAATTAAAAGAGGCGTATTGGTTGCCTCTTTCCATACTTTTTTCATTTTTATCGGGTTTTGTAGGGACCGAGCTTGGAACTTACATAGCTAAGACAATTGGATTGGAACTTATACCGGCGTTTGAAAACGAAGTGGGGCTTATCTCCATCATCATAGGCGTGTTGACTTACATAGTCGGCGCTTTGCTCTATAGATTTGTCAAGATGCGCAACCAAAAAGACGTGATCGACCACGAGTACGTGCAGAGTCGTCTTCGTTCGCTTGAGACGCAACTCAATCCTCACTTTTTGTTCAACGCCCTTAACTCGATAGCCGAGCTAATTCATCAAGACAAAGACAAAGCGGAGATGGCGATCCTCAAAGTCTCCTCTTTTTTAAGAAACACAATGAATGAAAAAGCTCTGCTCTCCATAAAAAACGAGGTTAAAAACGTTGGTGAATACGTAGAGCTTGAAAACATTCGTTTCTCGGGCAAAATAAACTTCCACGCGCCAAACTCTTTTCCAAATTGGCAAGTGCCGAAGTTTTCCATCCAGCTTCTTGTTGAAAACGCCATAAAACATGGCTATAATCCCGCAAAAGAAAGTTTAAACATTTGGCTCAGTTTTGACGAAGCCAAAAAAATAATAGCCCTCAAAAACGATGGCTATAAAATGAAGACGCAAAAGTTCGGCATAGGACTTAGCAACCTCAACCAAAGAGTGGAACTTTTGTGTCATGGCAAACTTGAAGCCGTGCAAACCGAGACGCCGACTTTTTACATATACATAGGAGAGTGTGATGAAAATATTGATTGTGGATGACGAAGAGTTGGCAAGAGCGAGACTTTTGAGAATGTTAAACACGCTTGAGCTAGGCTTCGTTCGCGAAGCCACCAACGCCAACGAAGCCATAGAAGCGATTAAACAAGAGAAGTACGACGTCGTGTTTTTGGATATAAACATGCCTCAAACAAGTGGTTTGGAGCTTGGCTATGAGCTAAAGTATCTTGATCCACAGATCGCCATTATATTTCAAACGGCGTATGAAGAGCATGCGTTGAAAGCTTTTGACATTGGCGCCGTTGGCTATCTCGTAAAACCTTATTCGCTTGAGCAGGTCAAAAACTCAATCGAGCGCGTAAAGTTGGAACAAACAAAAGAGAAAGATTTGCGAATACTCTCTAAAAGCGGAGACAACTATTTGCTTTTAAAACCCCAAGAGATTCACTACGTAAAAGCCGACCTCTCAGAAGTCATGTTAAGAACCGCCAAAGGTTTTTCATACTTCGCCCAAAAAATATCCGACTTGCAAAAGAAGCTCGAAGCTTATAATTTTGTGCGCATTCATCGCTCTTATCTCATAAACATGGACGAAATAAAAGAGATAGAGACCATAGAGCAGAGTAAACTTCGTTTTACGTTTAGAAATTGCTCAGACTCCATAGAATCAAGCAAAGACGGAGCCAAAGCGTTTAGAGAGAAGTTTTCTCTTTAGGCGGGCGTCAAATCAAATTCGATAATGAAACAAGCGCCATCGTCAACGTTTTTTGCGTATAAGTCGCCACCCATTTCGTTATTGAGGATGTTTTTAGATACGTAGAGTCCGAGTCCCGTTCCATTGGCTTGATGTTTTGTAGTGAAATAGGGATCGAATATTTTCCCCATTATCTCTTGTGGCACTCCGCCGCCATTGTCGCAGATAGTGATTTGAACTTTATTTTGATTTTTTTTCAAACTTATCGTTATCAATTTGCCATTTTTGTTTTGACGTTGGAGAACGTCTTTTGCGTTGTTCAATATGTTGATAAACGCTTGAGAAAGAGCTTTGGCGTTGGCGTGGGAAGCCACTACCTTTTTTTCCAAATCCAAACTCGCGTCGATGTCGGAACTCTTTAAAGAGGGTTCCAACAAAGTGAACGTTTTGCTTATGAGTTCGCCAACGTCGAACGCTTCGTCATGCTTGTCGTCTTTAATCATATCTCTAAAATCGTCAATTGTTTTGGAAAGATAATTCACTTGAGCCATGGAGTCTTTCACAAATTCGTCAAATTTCTCTTTTGGCAAATCTTCCAACTCGTAGGAGACGTGTACGGATTGTATCATGATGGCTATGGCGTTGAGTGGCTGTCTCCATTGGTGCGCGATATTTCCAATCATCTCTCCAAGAGCCGCTAGACGGGAGTTGTTGATAAGAATGAGGTCTTTTTCTCGATTTTTCTCAACTTCCTCTTCGACTCTCGACGTCAGTTCCTCATTGAACTCTTGGAGTTCTCTGTGTTGAACGTTCATGACGTTTTGATTTTTTAAAAGCTTTTTGGAAAGTTGATTTAAACTGTTCGTGAGGCTTTTTATTTCGCTTATCTCGCTTTGAACGACGCTGCTCTCTCCAATGTTTTTGTCGAGATTTGATGAAAACATGGTTAAAATCCTGATGTCCTCAAGCGGTTTGTGAATGATTTTATAGATAACAATAGAGAGAAGTATCATAAAAAACAGCGCCACGAGCGAACCAAACAAAAGAAAATTCATTATTTTGGAGTACTCGAAGTCTTTGTCGATTTCGACTCGAATCCAATGCGGTTTCGTTTCGTCGCCCACAACGTTGTATATCGCGTACGAGTGGGCGTCCTCGTTTACAAACATCGAATCGTGATTGTTTATGGCTTCGTATTTTTTGTGTGGATTTAGAACGACGAGCGGTTCTTTATGGGAGTCCTTGCTTATTTCGATGAGAGCGGCGCGTTTCGCGTTGACGAGCGAGAGGGACTTTACCGTTTCTATGAGGCAAAACCTTCTCATGATGGATTCTATCTCCGCGTAATCGTCAAGCAAGAGATATTTGTCGACGCTTGCGGATAGCTCTTTGATAATAACTTTGGAACTATGTCGCATGCTGGCTTTGGCGGATTCGTTTTGAACGTATACGACAAGAGCGAAAATAATCAAGAAAGCTGCGATAACCGCCGAAGAGGGCAATATTATCAATCTTCCAAATAAAGTTTTTGGAAGAAAGAAGTTTTTAATCGTCGCTAACAATATATTTCTCAAGATTTAGTTTTTGAAGTTTTAAGTACTCCTTGTTGTAATCGGCGGCGACGGGATTTGGCAACTGTATGGAGTGAAGCAACTCTTTGTACTTTGGGTTCGAACCCATTTTTAAGATGGCGTTTTTTATGAGCCTCGCGGATTTTTCTGAAACTCTAGGATGAACGCAAAGAGGGTGAGGAGCGCTTGGTTTGGTTGTGTAGATAACGCTTAATTGAGAGGAGACGCTTGGAGCTTCTCGCATCAAAGTGTTGTTGACTCCGCCACCTGCCGGGTAATTTTCAAACAAGACGTTTCTGTATACGTTGGCGTGCGTTTTAAGATAAATGGGGGTAAAGCGTATCTTTTCCTCTTCCGCCAACAGCGCTCTCATGTAAAGCGACGCGCCAAACGCGTTTGGCGCGGGAAACGCCAAGGTTTTTCCATCGAGATCGGAAACCTTTTTGACGTTGCCCTCTTTTTTTACGACCAATATGCCGACAAGCGGTTTTTTGTCATGTACGATAGGCTGATATCCCTTCCATTCATGCGCCATAACGGCATGGTATGGATTCATAAACGCGATGTCCGGTTCGCCTTTTTCTAATCCCTTTTCAAAAAGAGGAATGCTCGCGTAATGTTTGAGCTCGAACTCAAAACCCGTTTGTTCGCCAAGCTCTTTTAAAAAAGCGCCCCATGTTTTTTGAATATGGGTGGTCTGCGTTTGGGGAACGATGGAGACTACGTAAGGCTTGGGAACTTCAGCGGCTTTACTCATCGAGAGGAGTATTAAAAAAACAAGAGTTAAGTATTTCATACGCTTTTTCCTTTATAGTTTGATTTTATCATAGACGCAAAGCATAATTGTCGCAAAACTATGTTGCAAAACAGTCGCAAAAGAATAAATTTGCTCCGTTATTCTATCAAAAGTTTATTGAGTTAAGAGATTTAAAAACACTTTAAGGTATTGTTTATTGAATTTACCCGTCATGGAGTGGTCTTTCATCATGATTTTCAGGGCGTCGAAAGTGGAGTGTTTTTCTCTGTAAGGCTTATCGTTCGTAAGGGCGTCGAAAACACTGCAAATGGAAAGGATGGCGGCGAAACCTCTGACGTTATCGCCTTTAATGCGATGAGGATATCCCGTGCCGTCAAGATTCTCGTGATGGTGTATGATGGCGTCGAGAATATACTGATTGTTGACAAAGTTTTTTTTCGCTATTTCGCTGCTGTAATAAGGGTGCTTGTGAACTATCTCCAACTCTTTCACTGTAAGAGCCGTCTTTTTCTTGATAATCGAGTCATTGATTTTTTTGACGCCAAGATCATGCATCAACGCGGCTTTTCCC
>ERZ889078.1166-NODE-1166-length-21528-cov-24.062357_pt1 | contig 21528 bp, 19 predicted proteins | sample MGYA00521266_ERZ889078 | MGnify/ENA primary metagenome ERZ889078 (study PRJEB32303, sample SAMEA104408618) | aquatic metagenome | biome: Brackish water; feature: Pelagic; material: water | place: Baltic Sea | collected 2014-06-16T06:34:00 | depth 76,534 m ...
GAATCCCACGAAAATACGAAGTCATTAAGAACGTTGCAAAAGGAGTCCCAAGTGCATCTATTTCGTAGCCGATTGATGCCATCACTACGCGATGAGAGAGAGCAACTTCATCATCCCCAGAAAACCACTCACTACTACGGAGCTTAGACATGAAAGCGAGTCTACTCATTGCATTGCATTGCATTTCATTTAAGTACCCTCGCGAGTAGTATTTTCCCCACTATGAAATCCTTAATAACCAACGGTGACGGCGCCGCTGAACTTATTGAAATTCCGCCTCCACTCCTCAATCCAGGTGAATTATTAGTGGCTCCAATCTTCATAGGGATCTGTGGAACGGACTTAGAGATAATCAGTGGGGAAGGCGACCCTGAATATGTTAAATATCCCGCCTCCCTTGGCCATGAGTGGGTTGGGCGGGTAATCGGCCACGGTGTGGGTATTGCCGAGCCAGCTATCGGATCGCGAGTTGTTGTTACAGGAATAATTCCCTGCAAAGAATGTTTTGAATGCAAGAATGGTAATACCAATCGCTGTTTGATTTACGATGAGATTGGATTTACTAGACCAGGAGCCGCTGCAGACTTAATTGCAGTACCAGCGTGGCTTGCGCACGTTCTTGATGAGAAAGTTTCTGATTCTTCAGCAGTGCTCGCTGAGCCAACTGCAGTAGTCACTCAAGCATTTATGAAATCTAGACCAAGGAATGGATCTAGAATATTGATTATTGGTGATGGCACTATCGGGCTAATTTCTGCAACTATAGCGAAAACATACAATCCGAAATTAATCCATATGATTGGTCTAAAAAAAGAGCAGGAAGATATCGCAGAACTTGCTGGGGTAGATGCATTTTTTACGGAGGCTACTAAAGAAAAGTACGACTTAATTATTGAAGCAGCTGGCTCTACAAGTCGAATAAGTGAATCCATAAGTCAATTAGTCCGAGGGGGCACTTTACTTCTGCTTGGCTACCCAGGAAATAAGAAGTTTGCTTCAATAGTTATTGATGACGTTATAAATGGAGACCTAAATATTATTGGCTCCTTTGGATCTTCTGTGATGGCCTGGGAAAAAACTGTCGAAATGCTTAATTCTGGAGTGTTGGATCTGGGGTATCTGGTAACTCATAAATTTCAACTTACTGAATTTAGCGATGCGATAGAGGCTCTGAAATTCGCTCCTGCTCCGCGTGGGAAAATAGTCTTAGTTATTTAATTAAGCGAATCTTCCAGATAGGCCACCATCGATAATCCAGTCAGCGCCATTCACGAAAGATGCATCATCGGTTAATAAGAAGGTAATTACTTTAGCGATCTCAATTGGTTGTGCCATGCGCCCCATAGGCTGGACTGCGAGCGCCTCTGCCCGCTTTTCAGGATTCATTACAAAGTAATCTTCAACCATCGGAGTCAAGGTAAAGCCTGGCAGCACTGAATTAACCCGAATACCGTGCCTACCTTCATCAAGTGCTAAGTTTCGAGTCAGACCTAAAATTCCAGACTTTGCTGCGGCGTATGGGAAGTAATTTGGGTAGGACATTCGAGCATGGATCGATGAAATATTTACAATTGCCCCTTTCTTGGCCTTGCGCATCGCAGGTAAGCATAATTTTGCGGTAACCCAGATACTCTTGAAATCTACATTCATAAAATCTTCCCATTGAGCTTCAGTCATCTCCACTGGGTCGTAATAAGCATTTCGTCCCGCATTATTTACAAGACCTTGGACCTCGCCGAACTCTTTGGTAATTGCGCTGTGCACCTCCTCCATCTGCGCAACGCTTCCGACATTTCCCTCGATAAAGAACGCTCGGTGTCCGCCAGCTCGTAGCTCGCCCTCATAGGCCTTACCTTTTTCCACATTTAGATCGCAGAATGAGACCTTTGCTCCCGCATCGACAGCATCTTGTACAACTGCGCGCCCGATTCCATCAGCGCCACCAGTAACAAAAATATGTTGATCTTTTAGTTTCACTGACTCTCCCTTGCAGCTGCAATTGCTGCTCTAAATTCTGATACGCGATTTGGAATTTCAGCAATTCCTCCAGAGGTGAGTGGGCCACCCAATCCAAAGCCAGAAACACCAGCTTTTACCCATGCCTCAATCGCATCTAGAGAAATTCCGCCAGTAGCCAACCAGGTATTCCCTGGAAATGGATCACGAACAGATTTTAAATAATTTGGGCCAAGCGAAGATGCCGGGAAAAACTTCAACATATCTGCGCCATAGCGCAGGGCATCTGCGACTTCTGTTGGCGAGGCAACTCCTGGAATTGAGACAAGTCCTGCTTGTTTTGTCGCCTCAATTACTTCTTGCGAAACATGTGGCGAAATTACGAATTTTGCGCCGGCATCTTTGCCAGATAGAACATGGGACCGAGTCATCGCGGTACCAAGGCCAACTTGAACATGAGTGTTGGCGGAATTTGAAGCAAATTCTTCGATCAAGTCGAATACTGCAGGAGTCGTAGTTGTAAATTCAATGGCTTCAACACCGGCTGCGATAAGCGCAGTGGCCGCAGTCCTCGCTTCATCGCTGGTTTTGGTCCGAATAATTGCGACTAGTCCGCTCGTAAAAGAAACTTCCTTAGACATTTATATCTCCGCTCACTTTAATGAATCTGGTAATAAACCACCGGCGCCAGAAACCATTCCAGCCCAGTCCCCCATCGTAGAGGCGACCATTGCTCCACATTTACTTCCCTGTGCAATGGCCTCTTGGATGCTAAGTCCAGCAAGTAAGCCACAAATAGTTCCGGAGATAAAAGCATCGCCAGACCCAACTGGATCGATGACTTTAACTTTTTCCGGCATGAAATTAAACCGCTTGCCTTCATGCATTACTCGCATTTCATCAGGGCCAGCCGTCATGATCACAGTCTTAATCCCCCGCGCGCTGGCTGCGGTGAGATTTTTCTCTGGATCTTTGGAGCCGAAAACTAATTCATATTCATCGACGCCGCCAGTAACTAAGTCCACATCCCTAACCATGGCGTTAAGAGTTTCTCTTGCTTTTTCCGGCGTCCAAAGTTTGCGACGAATATTCAAATCAAAACTAATTCCAACTTTCTTTGATCGTGCACTCTCCAGCGCAAATGCCACCGCGTCGCGCGCAGTATCTGAAAGTGCCACTGTAATACCCGTGACATGTAACCATCTTGATTGAGCAAGAAGCTCGATGTCGATATCTGCGGGCGCAAATGTTGATCCTGCGCTGCACCGGCGCAAGTAGGTATTTTCTAAGACTTCGATAGCGCCGTGGTTGCGGACAAGTGCGCCGGTATAATTTTCAACACGCAAGAAGTGCTTGCTGTTTATGCCGGCCGCTTCAAATTGGCCAGCAACGGCATCCCCCAATTGATCTCTGCCAAGTTTTGTCTGAAAATATACATCTAGCCCAAGTCGAGTAGCTGCTACAGCCACATTTCCTTCGGCTCCTGCTGCAGTCATCGCATAGGAACTTGCCGTTGCAACTGAATCGGTATCGACTGTCATGAAGAGAGCCATCGCTTCACCAAAGGTAAAAATATCTGGGCTGTTAGGCATTTTCTTGAGCCACACTCTCGATAAGTCTTAAACATTCTTCAATTTCATTTTTTTCTTTCGCTGTGATGCGCGATGTTGGATGACGACAGTAATCTGACTCGATAATTCCGCGCCGAAATAGTATTTGCTTCTCCACTGCAATTAGCAATTCCAAATCTGAAATCCAACTCGTGATCCAGGGAATAAAGGTATCCAAGCGGCGAATAAATTCCTTGCGATCGCCTGAAACCAAGGCCCTCTCTGCCCACTTATACAGATCTGATACGCCGCATCCAGGCTGAATTCCCTTCGCTCCGGCCGCATCACCTGATTCCCAAAATATTCCGCCCCAGCCAATTAGCGTCTCTACGCGATCATTTGTAATTTCCCTAACTTGCTTAATTGAGTCTCCAGGTGGATTGGACTCGCATTTTACAATTTTAAGGTTGGGAAATTCATCTGCGAGGGTTAAGAGCTCTCCCACATCTGCCATTCCGCCGCCCTGTGGCAAGTGCTGAATTACTACCGGAATTTTTACCGCAGCAAGAATTTCGGAGAGATGAAAGCGAATTTGCTCGGCGCTCGGTGAAAAAAATGATGGCGGCAAAATATTAATCAAGTCAGCGCCCATAGCTTCATAATCTTTAGCCCGTTTAACAGCAAGTTCGGAGGCATGATCTGCAACAGATGCGATTACCTTTAAATCTGATCCCTTTCGGGTCTCTAGAAGAATTTCCAACAATTTATAGCGCTCTGCATCATTGAGTTTTATATTTTCACTGGCAACCCCAAAGAAGAGGACCGACTTGCAGTCCAATGAGATTATCCAATTGGTAAGTGATTCAAAGCTTTTATAATCGACTTCGCCGGTTGCGGTAAAGGGAACACTCAATACCGGGCAGACGCCAGTGATTAAATCGCTCATCAGTAAGTGGCCCGACCGCCTGAAACATCGAAAGTGAAGCCGGTTGTAAATGAGCATGCTTTAGATGCTGCGAAAGCAATTATTTCGGCTACTTCGAAGGGTTCGCCAAGGCGCCCGACGGGAATTTTTGAGACCATATATTTTTGAACATCTTCAGCAACAGTTTCATTAATTGGGGTTCTAATCACTGCAGGGGCAACAGCATTTATTGTCACGCCAAAAGTAGCGCACTCCTTTGCTACTCCTTTTACAAATCCGATGACTCCGGCCTTGGATGCGTTATATGCCGCCATCCCAGGATTTCCTTCTTTACCCGCAATAGATGCCAGGTGAACAATCCGACCATAATTATTTGCCTTCATTGAGGGCATTAATTCTTGTGTCAACCAAACCGTTCCATACAAATTTATCTCTATTGTCTTCTGAAAGGCGGCCCATTCAATTTCCTCGACCGGTTTTCCGGTTGGTCCTGAGATTCCGGCGGAATTAGCGAGCGCATGAATTTGGCCATGCTCAGCAAGAATTTCACCAACCACTTTTTTCACCGCTGTTTGTGATGAAACATCTAAAATTTTGTATGTCGCCCGGCCTCCAGCGGAGGTTATTTCAGAAACCGTGCTCTTAAGTCCCGCCTCATTTAAGTCAAGACAAACAATCTGGGCGCCTCGGGCGGCAATAAGTTCGGCTGCAGCTTTGCCAATACCACTAGCCGCTCCGGTGACTAGGACTACCTGTCCCTCAAAACTTGTTAAGTCTTCTTTGGTCATTGGCTCTGGCTTCTCCATCTCAATATATAAGTTTCTTTGCAAACAGATAGTAGTCCAATGACTATATCCTTTATAGTTCCCACATGGGCCATGAGATGAATCTTAAACTTTGGGACGAAAGAGAATGTGAAGTCGGAGAGGGCCCGGTTGCAATAGGAGCCGATAATTCTGAAATTCTCTGGGTCGACATAATGGGCAAGTCCGTACATCGACGAAATCTCAAGACTGGCATCACTAGCACTTACCAAACACCTGAGCATGTCTCTTTTGTAATTCCAGCCGCTAACGGCTCACAGATCTTGGGAACCGCTAACGGCCCGGTCCGCCTTGAGGTCGATGGTTCAATTACTAATTTACCCAATCGCGCCAGCGCTGATGGCGCCGAGTTAAGCTTTCCTAATCGTTGGAATGATGCAAAGGTCGCGCCCGATGGCCACTTATTTTTAGGGAACATGCCTTATGAATGGGCCGAAAATGAAAGTGCTTGCGGCCTTTACCGACTTGATAAAGATGGCAAGAAATTAACCCGGGTTTTGGATGGCATTTGGCTAAGTAATGGTTTGGCCTGGTCTGGCGATGGCAAGAGAATGTACTTCATCGATACTTTAGCTAAATCGATTGACACTTTTGATTATGCCGACGGTGAACTGACCAATCGCAAAGTTCGCTGGCGTATTACTGATGATACCCAAGGACTGCCCGATGGAATGTGCATTGATGCTGAAGATGGAATTTGGGTTGCCTTCTGGAATGGCTCGTGTTTGCGCCGTTTTGATAAGGATTTCAATATAACCGATGTGATTGAGATGCCGGTACCAATGGTTACAAGTTGCGCCTTTGTTGGCCCAAATTTTGAGCAGATGATTATTACTACCGCCCACGACGGAGTTGCAGAACCGGGACTTGACTGGGGTAAAACTTTTATCTGCACACCGAAAATTTCAGGTGTTGCGCCGACGCTATTCCCAAACTAACTAATTTACATAGCTAACCAAAACTAGATACGAGAAGGAATGAAATGACCGAATCAAGTAACTGGCCCTCTACTCGAGATGCCGATGGCCCAATGAAGAAATCGATTTCACTCCTTACCAATCAGAATATTCAAAGCAGCGATGCCGATGGCCTACCAGAATCAACAAAACGGTTTGCCGATGGCTCTCGCTGGAAGATTGAGATCCCATCTGTTGAAGGCCCGTCTGCATTTAAAGTCGTACTAGAAGAGGCTAAGAAATATAAGTTACCAGTAGCCCGTATTTCACAAGGCTCTGGAATCATGATGCAGACCGATGCTGAAATTAAAGAGATGGTTGCAATCGGTAAGAGCGAGAATATTGAAGTCTGCTTATTCGTTGGCCCACGCGCATCATGGGATATCGGTAAGCAAGTTCTATCTTCTGCTGGCGGTGTAGCAAACCCAACTCTTCGTGGTGGCGATCAACTTCGCTACGCTGTTGAAGATGTTCTGCATGGTGCAGAACTTGGACTTCGTTCAGTTTTGGTTGGCGATATGGGTTTGCTTAGTGTTCTTGGCGCCGCAAAACGCAATGGCGATTTGCCAAGTGATTTTATTCTTAAAACTTCAGTTGCGATGCCTTGCAACAACCCAGCCACCGCAGCGCTTATGGTTTCTATGGGCGCATCAACTTTGAACCTTGCGACAGATCTTTCATTACAACAAATTGCCGCCATCCGCGCGCAAGTAGATGTTCCAGTTGATGTTTATGTCGAGGGTCCTGACGATTTTGGTGGACCAGTTCGACACTATGAAGTTGCAGATTTGGTTCGCGTTGCCGCGCCGGTTTATTTAAAGTTCACAGTTCGAAACTCTCCGGGGCTCTATCCTGCGGGCACGCATATCCAAGGTGTAGTCGAATCAACTGCTCGTGAGCGAGTTCGCCGAGCTTCGATCGGATATTCAATGCTTACTCGTTATGGTTATGAGAAATAAACCATGCCAAATTTATTAATCTTCGGATCCACTGGAACACTTGGCGGCGCTATTCTCGATAAATATCGCGAAGAAGGCTGGAAAATATCTTGCGCTGTGCGCAAAGTCGTCAATGACTCTGATATGCAACTCCCGCTTACTTCTTCTCAATTATCAGGCAAGTCATTTAATGCAGTGGTCTTTGCCCAGGGCGCCAATGTAAATGGCTCTGCTATGCAAACAGGAACTGCTGAGCTAAATGAGCTATTTGAAGCCAATGTTGTAGTTATCGCCGAAAGTATCTCCACTCTTATGGGCCAAGGCGCAATTGTCGAAGGTGGCCACGTAGCTATTTTAAGCTCGCTTTGGGAACAATTTACACGCCAAGAAAAATTTGCCTATTCTGTGACAAAAGCTGCAGTTGGCGGACTGGTCCGCTCTCTTGCTGTTGATCTTGGGCGCCAGAAGAAGATCTTGGTTAATGGAATTTTGCCCGGAATCATAAATAGCCCAATGGTTGCCCGCACGCTCTCCCCAGAGCAGGTGGCAAATGTTCTTGGCCAAACTCCAGGTGGCGAACTTGCCTCTCCAGTCGATGTGGCAAATAGTGTATTTATGTTTGCCTCCTCACTAAATACTGGAATTTCCGGACAGAGCATATTTGTTGATCGCGGATTTTCCATCGCCCGCACAATCTAACTATGGGCTCAAAACTCCTTGATGAAAGAACAGTTGTTGCCTACCTAAATAAGCGCGGTGTTATTCAGACAGAAGCCGAAGTCGAAATATTAACTGGTGGAGTATCTAATGTAGTTCTTGGAATTAAGAGTGCGACACAAGATCTCGTTTTGAAACAGGCTCTGCCGCAATTGAAAGTTGCAGCAGTCTGGAAGGCAGATCAAAGGAGGGCAATCGTCGAAGCGAATGGCATGAAACTTCTGCATTCAATCACGCCAGATAGCGTTCCAGATTTAATTGATGTTGACCCAGACGAGTTCACCTTGACGATGAGTCGCCTACCTCGTGAATGCACAGTATGGAAAAGTGATTTACTCGAAGGGGTAATCAAACCAAGCGTCGGTAAAGACTTAGGGCGCATCCTTGCAACCTGGCACAACTTTGGCGCCGATTCCAAAGAATCACTAGATGCCTACATGGAAGATTCCCTCTTCGACCAATTACGGGTAACGCCGTTCTATCGCGCGGTGGCAAAAGTGAATTCAGCGTTAGATTCTCGGATACAAGAGCTTGTCACTGAAATTACAACAGCAAAAATTACTTTAGTGCACGGTGATTTTTCGCCTAAGAACATCATGATTACTGAAGAAGCTAAGCCGATCGTTTTGGATTTTGAAGTAATGCATACCGGTAATCCAGTTTTTGATTTGGGATTTATTTCTGCTCACTTGCTCTGCAAGTACCTGCGTATCGAAGATTTGGATCAAAGAGCCCTTCTTCGCCAAACAGCTATTTCCTTCATAAATTCCTATACCCAAAGTTGCAATATTGTCGTAGCGAAGTCACTTCCCCATCATGTATCAGTGATAGCACTCGCCAGAGTTGAAGGAGTTTCACCAGTCAATTACCTAGACGATCTGGCTAAGGCTAGAGTTCAGAGCGTAACTAAGGCAGCTATTGCTGATCCCAATATTACTTTTGAGGGGCTATTCGCGTGAGTATTAAAAATTTGGTTGGGTATCAAGTTCTAGATTCCAGAGGCCGTCCAACCCTCGCGGTGACGCTCACTATGTCAGATGGTTCGATTCATACTGCTCGAGTTCCCTCTGGAGCATCTACCGGCATCCATGAAGCAAAAGAACTCCGCGACACCGATACCAAATTTGCAGAGAAATATTATGGCGGCAAATCTGTCTACCAAGCCGTTGAAAATATTAATAACACAATCGCACCACGCCTTAAGGGCCATCGCCCAATTCCTCTTGCGACAGATGGAATCTTGGTTGAACTCGATCACACACCTGACCACCATATTTTGGGTGCAAATGCCCTACTTGCAGTCTCACTTGCAGTTGCCAAAGCTGCGGCCCACACGGCAGGAATTTCACTAGCAAGATATTTTCAGCCTGAGGGCAAATTACTTATTCCAATGCCAATGGTAAATATTCTTTCTGGCGGCGCGCACGCAAATCGCACAATGGATATTCAAGATGTTTTAGTTCTTCCAAATGGTGCAACCTCATTTGCCGAGGCGCTCTCCTGGATCGTTGCTATTCGCGAACTTGCGGCAAGTAAGGGTGCAAAAGCCGGTTCGGTCACTCACTTAATTGCAGATGAGGGTGGCCTAGGAATCGCATTTCCAGGCATCGATAATGCTCTTGAGTTTGTAACTGGTTGTATAGAAGATCTAGGTCTTAACGTCGGTGCGCAGGTAAGCCTGGCAATTGATGTCGCAGCCGCTCAATTTTTTGATGGAACTAAATACAAATTAGCTACCCAGGATAGGGAATTTTCCAGTGAGCAATTTGTTGGCTTCGTAACAAAATTAGTCAACAATCATCCAATTCTCTCGATTGAAGATCCATTTGGTGAAGATGACTGGCAAGCATGGAGCCATTTCATGGAAAGTGCGCCATCCAATCTGCAAGTATTAGGCGATGATTTATTCACTACAAATGCTGCACGCCTGAAACGTGGAATTGAGGAAAAGTGCGCCAATGCGATCTTGATCAAGGCGAATCAAAATGGTTTAGTGACTTCTACTCATAGCGTTTTAAAAACTGCTCAGGCAAATAACTTCAAGACAGTTGTTTCAGCCCGAAGTGGCGAGACTGAAGATTCTTGGCTTGCTGATTTGGCAACTGGTTGGCGCGCTTCACAAATTAAAGTCGGTTCGACTCATGGCGCAGATCGCACCGCAAAGTGGAATCGGCTACTAGAACTCGAAGCAATCGAGGAGTGTGAGTTTGCAAGACCCTTTTAACTACAGATTAATTTAAATTCTGGATAAAAGTTAGTGCGAATGGCGTGGAACTGCGCTACCTGATGAACCATTTAAGAAATCAAGATCGGCGCCAAGGTGTGCCTGTTGGACCGTCTCGTAATAAAGTTTTGACCAACCTCTAGTGTGCTTAGGTGCAGGTGCCTTCCAAGCAGCTTTTCGCTTAGCCATCTCATCCTCTGATACAAGTAAATTAATTGAGCGGTTTGGAACATTTAGTTCAATGATGTCACCAGTCTTTACGAGAGCAAGTGGTCCGCCAATTGCAGCTTCTGGGGACGTGTGAAGTAAAACAGTTCCATAGGCAGTTCCCGACATCCGAGCATCAGAGATTCTAACCATGTCGGTAATTCCTTGTTCTAACAGCTTTCTTGGAATAGGCATATTTCCGACTTCTGGGAATCCTGGGAAACCACGAGGCCCTGCGTGCTTCAAGACAAGCACCGTATCTTTAGTAACAGCTAGATTCATATCTTCAGAAGCAATCAAATACTCTTCAATTTCTTCAAAGACAAGGGCCTCGCCGGTATGGACCATAAGTTCTGGCGTTGCTGCTGAAACTTTTAGGACGCAGCCATCTGGCGCCAGCGAGCCTTTTAGTACGACAATTCCAGAACCAGCCTTTTGGAATGGTTTTGAAGCTGGAGTAATTACATCAGCATTCCAAGATTCAGCGGTCGCAATATTTTCCCGAACCGTTTTTCCAGAGACCGTTATGTGCTCGGTATGCAGCATTCCTTCAATTTCCTTCATGACTGCAGGCAGGCCGCCGGCGTCAAAAAATTCTTCCATCAAATATTTACCAGATGGCATCAAGTTGACAAGAACTGGAACTTCGCGCGCAAGTGAATCAAAGTCATCTAGCTCAAGTTTTACACCGATGCGGCCAGCGATCGCAAGCAAGTGAACGACGGCATTTGTAGAGCCACCGATTGCCGCATTTACCTTAATTGCATTTTCAAAAGCCTCACGAGTCAAAATTGAAGAGAGCTTCTGATCGTCATAAACCATTTGAACAATGCGACGTCCAGCCTCTTGAGAAGTTGAGAAGCGACGAGCGTCTACGGCAGGAATCGCCGCGCTGCCTGGTAGTTGAACACCAAGTGCTTCAGTTACGCAAGCCATGGTCGAAGCAGTTCCCATTGTCATACAAGAACCATTTGATCTTGCTGAACAAGATTCCATCGCAAAGAATTCTTCAATACTTAATTTGCCGGCCCGAATTTGTTCGGAGTATTTCCAAACAGCAGTTCCAGAGCCCAGAGTTTCGCCCTTGTAACGGCCATTCAACATCGGACCACCAGTAATCATTAAAGTCGGAAGATCCACTGATGCTGCGCCCATCAACATTCCTGGTGGCGTCTTATCGCAGCCAGCAAGCAAGATGACACCATCGAGTGGATTTGAGCGAATTAACTCCTCGGTTTCCATCGCAAGTAGATTGCGCCAAAGCATTGTTGTTGGACGTTGAACTGGCTCACCAAGTGACATCGTTGGGAACACGAGAGGAAAACCGCCTGCTTCCCAGACTCCGCGCTTAACGGCCTCTGCAACACGATCGAGGTGGGCGTTGCAGGGATTTAGTTCAGACCAGGTTGTTGCAATTCCAATTACCGGCTTATCTGAAAATACCTCAGAACCGAAGCCCATATTACGAAATCGTTCGCGATAAATGTACCCATGCTTTCCCTCAGCCTTGAACCAATTTTCACTTCTCCGGGTAAATACTTGTTCGCTCATGTGCCCAATCTACTCCTCCGACAACTTCTGCGTCTAGCAAGGAGATTTCATTCATCTCACATTTTGGCCATTTTGAAATATCTAAATTAGGGGCTAAATTTCAATTCCTAGAAGCGGTTCAAAGAATTATTTACTACTTTTAAAAAGGGGAAGAAATGCGCATCGCACGCCTTGGAGAATTCAATAAGGAAAAGCCAGTTGTCGTTATAAATGACAGTGAGGCCGTCTTTGTCGACGATGTTATTGCTGATTGGAATCGTGTTGAGCTCGAAAATGGCGCGTTAGAGAAAGTGATAAAACTTGATCTATCCTCTCGCCCAAGAGTAAAGATCTCAGATTATCGACTTGGCTCTCCCGTCGCCCGTCCAACAAAGGCGATCTGTGTTGGACTCAACTACAAGCAACATGCCATCGAAACTGGAGCTACGCCACCGGTTGAACCAATTATTTTTATGAAGGCACCGGACACGGTTATTGGTGGTAACGATGATGTAATCATCCCGCCAAACTCAGTTAAAACAGATTATGAAGTTGAAATCTGTGTCGTTATTAAGAAGCGCGCGCTCTACCTGAAATCTCCAGAAGAAGCAGCTGATTACATCCTTGGTTATACGATTTCGCAGGATGTTTCCGAGCGCTACTGGCAGGTTGAACGTTCAGGTCAATGGGTAAAGGGAAAGTCATTCCCAACATTCAATCCAGTTGGTCCATGGATTGTTACTCCTGATGAATTGAAAGATCCGCAGAGCCTTCGTCTCTGGTGCACGGTCGATGGAGAGACACGTCAAGATTCAAATACCAGTGACATGATTTTTGATATCAATTACTGCGTTTGGTACTTGTCACAAGTAATGGAACTTCATGCTGGCGACATCATTAACTCCGGAACTCCACAAGGGGTCGGAATGGGTTTTAAGCCGGAAAAGTACCTAAAGGGTGGCGAAGTGGTTAAGACCGGAATTGATGGAATCGGATCAATTACCAACCACTTCAAAAAATATGAGGTCTAAGAGTTAGGCAAATCAGCCATCGAAGTCGAAAAGCTCCACCAGGATGTTGCAATTGATGTTGCGATAATCGGTGGTGGCCACCATGGTCTGGTAAATCGGTAGTAATACTAGAATCCAACCCGCAGGTTGGTGGCGCTACGGCAAGTGTTAAAGCCTTCCCAGAATTTGATGCCTATCTCTCTAGATATTCATATCTAGTCTCGCTTCTGCCAGATCAGATAGTTTCAGATCTGGGGTTAAATTTTGAGTGCATCTCTAGAAAGGTCTCTAGTTACACGCCATATTCAATTGGCGGCAAAGATGACGGACTCTATATTGCCTGCGAATTAGATCAAGAGAGCGCTAATTCCTTCACAAAATTAGACCATTCCGGAGATGATCTTCAGGCCTGGAAAAATTTCTACGGTGAGATTGCAGAATTTGCAGAGCGGATTGCGCCAACGATGCTCACTCCACTGCTCACCAAGAGCGAGCTTAAGAATCTGATTAATATGCCTAAAGTTTGGGATTACCTAATTGAGCGGCCGATTGGTGAAATAATTTCCGAGCGCTTTGCGAATGATGTTATAAAGGGAGTAATTGCAACTGACGCTCCAATCGGAACCTTTGCATCTGTATCTGACTTACAAGCAAATATCTGTTTTCTCTATCACCTAATTGGAAATGGAACCGGAGAATGGAAAGTTCCAAAGGGTGGCATTGGAGCACTTGTCGGTGAATTACACCCGGTAGCAACTCAGAGTGGCGTTGATATCAGAGTAAATTCACGAGTCACCTCAGTTGAGTCCAATTCAGCAGGTGTGCAGTTGACTTTAGAGGATGGATCTCAAATTAGCTCTAAGTATTTGCTTAGTAATGTCGCTCCCCAAGTGCTGGCAAAATTACGAGATAAACCAGCACCTAAAAGTCTTGATGGCTCGCAGTTAAAGATTAATATCCTTCTAACTAAGCTACCAGAATTAAAATCTGGAATTGATCCAAGGTTGGCTTTTGCTGGCACCTTCCATGCTCATGAAGAGTTCTCAGTTCTAGAAGATGTCTATCAGCAAGCAAAAGGTGGCGCCATGCCATCTAGGATTCCGATCGAGATGTACTGCCATACCCTTACCGATCCATCTATTTTGAGCCCTGAATTGCATGAGGCTGGTTATCACACGCTCACCTTATTTGGATTACATACTCCAGCAGCGCTATTTGATGCTGACAATAAGGCAGCAAAGCAAGCCGCTCTTACTGCTGCACTTGCTTCGTTAAATGATTATCTAGTAGAACTAATTGAGGATCTAATTGCGGCAATCGAAATTAGATCACCGCTCGATATCGAAGCTGAAATCGGGCTACCTAGGGGAGATATTTTCCACAAAGATTTAAGTTTCCCATTTCGCCAAGATGGTTCTAAGCCAAGTTGGGGAGTAGAAACAGATGACTCACGCATTTTCATCTGTGGCGCCGGTGCAATTCGTGGCGGTGGGGTTAGCGGTATTCCTGGACATAGCACCGCGATGGCAGTTTTAGAGATTGATCAATCATAAAATCTAGTAATTAGTAGTTAGTAGTTAGTTCTTTAAACTTAGAGCAGCTAATGCCCCATTAACAATCGATCCTGAATCCAAATCGTGCAATTTATAGAGATCACCGATAGTTCCGGATTGGCCAAACGAATCCACACCCATTGCAACTTGTGGCATTCCAAGTGCTGAACCCAACCAAGCGAGAGCATGAGATGCCCCATCATGGATTGAAACAATTGGCGCGCGCTCAGTAAATACAGGTCGCATCGATCCAGGGAACGATGGTGTGTGTGCAGTACGGATTCCTTGTTTTAGCGTTCGTTGCCACGATCCATATAACCGTCCAGGTGAAGTGATATCTACGACGTGTGCAATCACACCCTCGGATGCTAATTCCTTTGCAGCTTCTAAAACTTCTGGCATTACAGAGCCGGTTCCAGCTAAGTGAACAACGGGTGCATTTGGATCTCCAAGATTGGCTTCGTCTTCAAGCCTGCCATCGACTAAACGATATGCGCCTGCGAGTACTTGGCTACGAAGGACCGCTTCGCCTAGACGTTCACGAGCTTTAACAAATGGCATTTGATCGATCTGACGAGTTGTTAATCTAAAGTAAAAAGCGAGTTCATTTGGTCGCAAATCGGGAGTTGTATCACTCTTACTACCAGCTACATGTGCAATCGAATCACATAACAACCAATCAAGTGCCTGCACATATGCTGGTTCCATCAAAACTACACCTGGAATCTCCATTCCGACTGAAGGTGTAATCGTCGACTGATGAGCTCCTCCTTCAGGCGCCAGAGTAATTCCTGATGGGGTTCCAGTAATAATAAATTTAGATCCCGAATAAACCCCATAGATGAAAGCATCTAGACCACGTAGAACAAAGGGATCATAAACTGTTCCGATTGGAATTAGTGGTTGGTTTGAATGATCACCAGATAAACCAAGCATGGCCAGCAACATAAACAAGTTCATCTCAGAGATTCCAAGCTCAATATGTTGACCACTTGGACCCTCGGCCCACTTTAATATTGCATCCTCGTTCCAGCGCCGTAAATCTTTTGGATGGAAGACACCCGTGCGATTAATGAATCCGCCTAAATTTGTAGAGGTTGCAACATCTGGTGCGGTTGTAACTAAATATGGGCGAATCTTCTCATCTCGACTAATCTCAGTTAGCACTCGACCAAATGCTTCCTGCGTTGAACTAACGCCATCGCTCTTTAAATTTGTGGTAATTGGGATTACCGCATCAATTATTCCTGAATTTTCTGGCCGCAATAAAGCTGTTGAACGCTGCGCACAGAACCTTGCCGCCTGCGAATCTAAAGCAAATAGATTCCATTCATTTTCCAAGGTAAGTCCAATTTTGGAGCGAAGTTCATCAATTTGAACTTTTGACATTTGCGCCGAATGATTTCTTGGATCACCCGCAAAGGGAAGTCCCCAGCCCTTTAAAGTGTAAGCAAATACCACGCTTGGGCGATCTGTGATTCTGTCGCAAGCTTCAAAAGTTTCTAGTAGAGATTCAAGATTATGGCCGCCTAAATCGCTAAGGATTTCTATTAGCTCGATATCAGAATATCGCTCTAAGAATTTTGCGACGCCATCTGGCGCACCATCTAAAAACCTAGATCGAACTTCGTCAGCTTTCCGCGAAAAAAGCGACTGATATTGCTCATTTGGAATGTCATCAAACCATTCCTTGAAAACCGCAGAATTATCCTCTAGAAATACCTTCTTTAGTTTTGAGCCATATTTAACCTCATGAACTTGCCAACCTGCAGCTTCAAACTGAGAGCGCCACTGTGCAATACGAATACCCGGAATCACTCGATCAAGAGATTGGCGATTGAAGTCAACAACCCACGTCACATTTCCAAGGCCGTCAGTCGCTGGATCTGCAACAGCCTCCCAGATATTGCCCTCATCTAGCTCGGCATCGCCGATTAAGGCAATGAATCTGGATTCAGGGCGCTTGCCAAAGTGTGCATCAATATACCTGCGAGTCACTCCAGCAAAAAGTGGCGCTGCTGCTCCAAGGCCAACGGAGCCAGTTGAAAAATCAACGATATCTGGATCTTTCGTGCGTGAAGGATACGACTGTAATCCTCCAGCCTGACGCAAGGTAGTTAAATATTTCGCATCTAGATTTCCAAGGAGGTATTGAATAGCATGAAAAATAGGTGAAGCATGTGGCTTAACACTCACTCGGTCCTCTGCCGAAAGATACTTCATGTATAGCACAGTCATAATTGTTGTCATAGATGCACTCGATGCTTGGTGGCCACCAACTTTTAGCCCATCCATATTTGGCCGATCATGATTCGCATGATCAATCATACGCACTGCAAGCCAGAGAATTCTATTTTGAATCTCTTCTAGTGTTTCTAATTCCTTTGGATCAATCATCGTATTTACTTTAACTCCTTTCGAATCATAGGAATAAGAGCCTCATAATCTGAAGCGGTATTATAAAGTTGTCCCGAGATCCGCATAAAATATTGTTCGCTATCGCTATAAGTGGTTACTGGTACTTCAATTTTATATTCTGTTGCAATCTTCTCCTGAAGTGCAAAGCATCCTTCGCGTCCACCGCTCATCTTAAGTAATGGAACAACGCCAAGTGGAATCTCCTCCTCTCTTAATTGATCAGAGCTGATACCTAGTTCTTTCATCACTAGGTCGCGCCCATATCTCATCCGAGCAATGTTTGCTTTTCGTGCCCGTTCCCATCCAATATTTGCATAGAAATCTATTGCCGTAGGGGTAGCAAGCCATCCGGATAGATCGACGGTGCCGAGCATGTCCCATTGCAATGGATAGCTTTCGTGATCCTGCCACGAGACTATTAGCGGACGCATAACATCATTCCATCGGTCAGCAATCCTAAATACACCTGTACCCAGGGGAGCCGAACACCATTTATGTAAGTTACCAAACCAGAAATCTGCATCTAACTTATCTAAATCTAAATCAAAATTTCCTGGGACATGTGATGCATCTATGACGATTGCGATTCCTTTTGCGCGACATAGATCGCTAAGTTCTTGTACTGGAAAAGTTCGAGCCGTTGCAGAAGTTACATGATCAACAACGAACATTCTAGTTTTTGCCGTGAAGGCAGACTCGACCAACCGCAATACTTCGCCATCACTTGCTAAGCGCGGAATTTTAACTTCAACCAGCGAACCACCAGCTGCTATTACTGCCCGCTCTACGCTGTATGTAACTGCGCCATATTCATGATCTAGAACAACTGCTTCATCGCCAGGCTTAAAAGGAAAACCCCTCATGGTTGTAGAGGCGCCCTCAGTTGTATTTCGAACGAGCGCTATCTGATCTGGTCTCTGACCCAAAAATTTAGCAACTTTGCCTCGAGCCAATTGAACTGCTGGCATTGCTTCCCGCATAAAGAATTGCACAGGATTATTTTGAATGTGGTCTGACCATCTGGCTTGTTCATTTCGGACGATAGTTGGAACTGCGCCGAATGAGCCATGGTTGATGTGGTGGACAGTTGGATCTAAATTCCAATGTCCACGATATTCCTCGAGATCAAAATTCATCTTCAGCTAGTTCTCTCTAGCCTTTAACAATTCCGGCAGAGAGACCCGAGACCATGAATTTTGACATCAGCGCAAACATCAAAACTGTAGGAATGATTCCAATCATGACCGATGCAGCCAGGCCGCCCCAATCGATGTAATAGGCACCGATAAAGCTGCGCATCGCTACAGGATAAGTTTTATTGGAGTCAGAATCGATGAGTATCATTGCAAGAAAGAGCTCATTCCAGCACTGAACGAAAGAGAAGATAAATGTGGCGGCGATACCTGGGAGTGCGACTGGGAAAACAACTCTAAATAGCGCAGTAAATCGATTACATCCGTCAATTAGTGCTGCTTCATCTAGGTCCGGTGGAATTCGCTGCAAGAAGCCACGAAGCATAACTGTCGCGAATGGAATCATGCCACCTATGTAACATAAAATAAGTGCGTATAGCGTATTTAGTAAATTGATTCTTGACAGTAATAAATATAGAGGCGCCAGTGCGATCAATCCAGGAATCATCTGTGTAATCAGAAAGACCAACATGATCTGGCTCTTGCTTTTAAAGCGATACCGAGCCAGAGCATATGCTCCTAGCAGCCCGATAAAAACGACGAAGATAGATGCTGAAATTGAAACTACTAGCGAATTCTTGATATACGTACCGAATGCATATTGCTCAAATAATTTTCGGTAGCTATCTAAGGTCGAGTTCCCATGGGGATAGTAGAAATGCTTAGTGGTCTCAGTCTTTGCCCGAATTGATGTTAAAAACATCCAATAGAGTGGAAAGATTGTGAATATCAACCAGAAGGTAAGAATCGAAATTTTAGTTAGCTTGCCAAATACTTTAAACATGATTTAGACCTCTGATTCTTTCTCTAAGCGAGTTGCTAATAGGTAGAAAATACTGAAAATAAAGAGAATTGCTAAAATTAGAAGGGCCAGTGCGGAACCACTTCCCCAATCTTGATCGTAGGTAATTTTTTGAACTAGCCAAGATGAAAGAATGTGAGTCTGCTCATTAGGGCCGCCGGAGGTCATACCAAAAATGATATCGGGGAAATTCGTTATCCAGATAATTCTAAGAAGAATAATTAAAATCAGAGTTGGTCTGATGTAAGGAATGATGATTCTAAATAGGGTCTGAGCTCTAGAACAGCCATCTAGTTCAGAGGCTTCGATCATTTCTTTAGGGACACCCTGAAGAGCTGCCAAAATCATAATTACAAAGAATGTAACGCCATACCAAATATTCGCAATAATGACAGCGGCCATGGCCCAATTAGCGTTTGATAACCAAGGTATCGGCTTATCAATTACGTTCCATCCAAGAAGAATATTATTCAGAACGCCCAAATTATCATCAAAGATCCACTTCCAGATCAATCCCATAAGAAAGCCAGAGAGAGCCCATGGTATGAAAATTATTCCTTGATAAAGTCCAGAGAATTTAAATCGATTTCGTAGGTAAAGTGCGATGATAAATCCAATTGTTACTTGGAAAAAGAGTGAAACTGTGACCCATAAGACGGTATTTTGTATGATTCGCTTGAAATGCAGATCCTGAAAAATTCCTCGGAAATTTTCAAGCCCATTAAATTTAATATTTCCTTGGTCATATAGTTTGAAATTTTGAAAAGATAAATCAGCTGTTTTAAATACTGGATAATAGATGAAAATAGAGATCAATATCAATGCTGGAAGTAAGAATAGAAGTGGTCCTAGAAAATTTTTAGATTTCTTTCCATCTTTTCGAGCTACCTTGAACAAAGAATTTTGCATTATTAGGTCGCTCCTCTTTTCGCCATTAGGTGTTGCTACAAATCAATTTATCAACTAAGTCAAAATCTAAAATGTTAAATCGTGCTTATAAAACTATTTCATAGCGTATTGGTGGTCCTTTAGAAAAAGGACCACCAATACTTTATTGCTACAACTAATCTAAATTAATAGAAGAGTTTTACTTTTTGCTTGTGTTGATACAAGCACTGCCATCCCAGTAGGCAGCCCACTTCTTCAGCGCATCAGCTGTTGAAAGTGTTCCGGCGTACATTGACTGCATATCGGCATCAGCTTCTACGAAGAACTGACCGTAGCAAGCTTGGTTAACATCTGTACCATCTAGCTTGATCTCCTTTGGATCCTTACCAATCTTGTTGTAGATAGCCCAAGCACCAGTCTTGAAGAATGGGTCTTTAGCTGCACCAAGTGTGAAAGGTCCAACACCATATGCACGGGCAAAGCTTGATGCCTGTGGATCGGTTGAGATGAAGTCGATAAATCCAGCAGCAACGTTCTTGCACTTAGAAGCCTTGGTAACAGACCAGCCGGTACCAGATACATCTTGTGCTGAATATCCACCGGGACCCTTAGGCATTTGGGCCATAACCCACTTGCCATCTGCGAATGGTGAGTACTGCTCATCTACGATCTGGATAACTTCGTTATCTTGAATCAAGTAATTAGCGACTCCATCAACAAAGCCCTGAACCATCTCTGGGTAACCCCATGCGACAGATGCTGGTGGTGAAACGTCTTCCCAGATCTTCATAAGTATATCTAGCGCATCTTTTGACTTTGAGTTGTTGAACATTGAAGTTCCAGTTGACGGATTGAAGTATCCACCGCTGTTTAGATCTGGTGCGTTATAAGCACGGATTGCAAAGATTGCTTGTGTAAATGATGCACGAGCTCCGCGCATTGCATATACATAAGAGTTATCGGTCTGAATCTTCTTTGCAGTTAATAGATCTTCCCAGGTCTTAATTGCCTTGGCAGGATTCTTATATCCAGCGCTCTTGAAAGGCTCTACTCGAACGAAGGCAGCCTTTGTGTAATAGCCATTAGGAATTACATATGCGCTCTTTTTTCCAAATGATTGTGCTTGGAATTGTGAGTAAGGGGTCAGGCCCTTCCAAGATGCAGTCTTGGACATATATGGATAGATATTCGCTAATTGCTTGGCTGTCATTGCTTGCCCAAGGAGTGGGCCACCTGGCTCAACGATATCTACAGCTTTAGCTTGTAGAAGTTGTGTGATTTTTGCCGCTGAATCTGCTTGTGAGGGAGAGATAATTTCGATCTTTACTCCTGGATTAGCAGCTTCATACTGGCGAGCAAATGCATTTAGCAGTGGTGTACGTGCAGGTCCTGCAAAGAACTCAATTAAGCGAACTGTTACAGGCTTTGACTTGCTCGGAACGCATTTCCAAGTCTTGTTGGCAGCAGAAGCAGTGCTCACTGTTAACAAGCTGGCTGCAAGAGCTAACGCTGATGCCAGCGCGAGCGCCTTACGTGAAGCTATTTTCTTGATCAATTTATACCTCCGAATTAGGGGTTAGAAATCACGGTAAATTAGAAATCTGCAGGTAACCACTGAAATCTAATTGTTCAGGACTGCGTAACGATATGTCCAAAAACCAATAATGGCAAGGGTTTCTATGAGAAGTTCCAATTTTGTTATAACCTCGGGCAGAAAATTAAGAAGGTGACACAATTAATTAATAGGTTTTGTAGGGCTACTTCAAGGGTGAGTTCTAGGCGTTAGTAAGCAACGCCTGATGCAACCATTACATTGCCCCATGCTAAGTAATCTCCT
>ERZ889078.1167-NODE-1167-length-21527-cov-9.367269_pt1 | contig 21527 bp, 10 predicted proteins | sample MGYA00521266_ERZ889078 | MGnify/ENA primary metagenome ERZ889078 (study PRJEB32303, sample SAMEA104408618) | aquatic metagenome | biome: Brackish water; feature: Pelagic; material: water | place: Baltic Sea | collected 2014-06-16T06:34:00 | depth 76,534 m ...
GGGCTGGTCGTCGGGGATGGCGCCATCGAGGGCGGCCATGTCGTCGTGAAGCAAGGCGCGACGATCGCTGGATCGGAACGAAAACGCGGCAAGAAGCCAACGACGAGCCGCAAGACGAAGAAGGCCAAGGGCGACAAGGACACCAAGGCCGACGTGGCTGACAAGGCCGGGGCGACCGGCCGAAAAGCGACGCTCATCGACCTGGAGATCCCCACGATCGATCACCTCGATCTCGCCAAACTCGGCATCTCTGGACGGGTCTTGGGGTTCACTGACAAAGTCACCGGCGAGCTGCAGGGCACCCTCTCAGGATCCGTCTCGCTGCACTGGGAAGGCACCCACGAAGGCGCGCGCGGCAACATCGATCTCGAGTTGACGGACGCTGTGCTGCACAACCCAGGCGTCGCCATCGATCCGAAAGGTCCGCCGCTGCAGCTCAAAGATCTCCGGCTTGGCGTGGTCACCGTCAAGGTGCGCATCGACGAGAAGGGCCGCATCAACCTGCTCAAGTCGAAGCGCGGCGTGGACTCGTCCACAGCGGTGCACCTCGCTGGCGTCGACATCTTCGGCAAGGACCTCGAGCTGGTCGCTGAAGAGCGTGGTCACATCATCATCCCGCCTGGCCGCTCAGGCATGGCGCAGGCGCGATTGCAGGTGCACTTGGTGTTCGCCCTACCGAAGGCCAGCGACGAGGGCGCAAAATCGGGGAAAAAGACGGCAAAGGCTGGGGCTGGAAAGAGCGCTGGCGCCGACGACGAGGCCGATGGCTCCGGTCGGGCGTCGTGGAACATGGTTCGCGAGATGATGAACGGCAAGTTCAAGCGGTTCATGCGCTCTGGCTACCTCGGGATCACCTGCGCCGGGTCGCTCAGCCGGCCCGTCTGCGCGCCGAGTCTGCCGCAGGTGACTGTGGGCACCCGAAAGCAAGCGCGGAGTGAGGCGCGAGCCAAGGCCAAGGCGGACGGCGGCTCAAAGGCGAAGCAGGCGGCGGCGAAGCTGGAGAAGCAGAAGGCGACGCTCGCTGCGGCAGCCAAGCTCGCAGAGGAGGCCAAGCAGAAGGCCGCGGACGCCCAGAAAACCGCGGAGAAGCCGGCCGAGAAGTCGGTCGAAGGCAAGAAGGTGAAGTTCGAGCCCGCCGTTCGACCAGGCGCGCAGACGGCGCCGGTGCCGCGCACGGGGGACGAAGCGAAGCGTGGGGTCAAGGTCCAGCAGCGCAACGAGAAGAAGTCCGGCGATCAGGGCGATGAGGAGGACGAGGAGGAGGCCGAGCAGCCGCTCGAAGGCGACGAAGGCGACGAGGACGACGAGACCCAGGCCAAACGAAAGGCAGCGGCGGACAAGAAGAAAGCCCTCGCAAAGAAAAAGAAAGACCGGGCCGCTGGGGACGAGGACGGCGACGAGCCGGAAGAGGCTGAGGAGCGGGAGTAACGCGCGGCTTTTGCAGCCTGCCGCAAGGTGGTACATCGCCTGCCTCGAAGCCAACAGGAGGCACCATGCGCGGCATCTACCAGAACGTCCTTCACGCCATCGGCGACACCCCTCTCGTGCAGCTCAACAAGATCGTTGGCCGCCACGACGCCCGTGTGCTCGCCAAGCTCGAGTTCATGAACCCGGGCGGATCGGTCAAAGACCGCATGGCGCTGCACATCATTGAAGAGGCCGAGCGCTCGGGCGCGCTGAAGCCTGGCTCGGTGATCGTGGAGAATACGTCGGGGAATACGGGCGTCGGCGTCGCGATCGCGGCGGCGGTGAAGGGCTACCGCTGCATCTTCACGATGCCGGACAAGATGAGTCAGGAGAAGGTGCGACGCCTGCGTGCGTTTGGTGCGGAGGTGGTGGTGACGCCGACGGCGGTGCCGGCCGAACATCCCGACAGCTACTACGAGACGGCGAAGCGGATCTTTCGGGAGACGCCGAACGCCTTCATGCTCAACCAGTACCACAACAAGCTGAACATCGAGGCGCACGCGCTGAGCACCGGCCCGGAGATCTGGGAGCAGACCGGCGGCAGCTTCGACGTCTTCGTCGCCGGCCTCGGCACCGGCGGCACCATGAGCGGCGTGGCGCGCTACCTGAAATCTCAAGACCCAGACGTGCGCACGGTCGGCGTCGACCCGATGGGTTCGATCTACTACAGCCAGTTCCACACCGGCGTGCCCTCCGAGCCACACACCTACAAAGTCGAGGGCATCGGTGAAGACATGGTCTGCGGCGCGCTTGAGTTTGATCACATCGACGACATCATGCAGGTCAACGATCGCGAGTGTTTCCACATGGCGCGGCGCTTGTGCCGGGAAGAGGGCATCTTCGGTGGCGGCAGCTCTGGTGGCGCCGTGCATGTGGCCGCGAATCTGGCGCGCGAGCTGGGTCGTAACCACACGATCGTGGTGCTGCTGCCGGACTCGGGTGCGCTCTACTTGTCGAAGTTCTTCGACGATCAGTGGATGAAAGAGGGCGGATTCTTCGACGCAGAGCCGGCCGCCCAGTCTGTGGCCGACCTGATGCGGCGCAAGAGCCACGTCGTGTTCACGGCCACCGAGGACGAGACCGTCGGCGACGCGATGGTGCGGATGAAGCGCGAAGGCATCAGCCAGATGCCGGTGGTGGGCGGAGACGGAGAGCCCGTGGCGATGGTGCACGAGATCGACCTGCTCAACGCGATGCTCGACGGCAAGGCGAAGAAAGACGACCGCATCGGCGACCTCGCTACCGAGCTGCAGGGTGTCATCGCGCCGAGCGCCGGGCTCGATCAGCTGCAGGCGATCTTGACCCAAGACAACGTCGCGGTGGTCGTGGACCATGGCAAGTTGCACGGCATCATCACCAAGATCGACCTCATCGAGTACCTCTCGACGTTTGGCTGATCGCTCCGGGATCTGACGATTCGCGCCCGCTTCCAGCCCACAAACTCGGGCTTTTTGGAGATTGTTATGGACTGGACGACCAGCAAGTTTGAGACCCGCGCCATCCACGCTGGCCAAGAGCCCGACGAGAAGACGGGCGCGGTGATCGTGCCGATCTACCAGACGTCAACGTTCGCTCAGCCGAGCCCTGGTCAGCACCTGGGCCACGAATACACGCGGACCTCCAACCCGACGCGCGACGCCCTGCAAGAGGCCCTGGCGGCCTGTGAAGGCGGCGAATTCGGGCTCGCGTTCGCCTCGGGCCTCGCCGCGACGAACGCGATCATCGCGACGCTGAGCGCGGGCGATGAGGTCCTCGCGATGGACGACATGTATGGCGGCACGTTTCGCCTCTTCGACAAGGTCTGGCGCCGTCACGGCCTCCAGTTCGTCTACGCCGACTTGCGCGACACCGACGCGTTTGACGCCGCCGTCAGCGAAAAGACCAAGCTGTTGTGGCTGGAGACGCCGACCAACCCGATGATGAAGCTGGTCGACATCGCGGCGCTGGCGGAGAAGGCCCACGTGCGTGGCATCACGGTGGTCGTCGACAATACCTTCGCCACACCGTACCTGCAGAGCCCGTTGGCCCTGGGCGCCGACATCGTCGTGCACTCGACCACGAAGTACATCGGCGGCCACAGCGACTCGGTCGGCGGCGCGGTGGTGACGAGCGACGAGGGGCTGCGCGACGCGGTGATGTTCAACCAGAACGCCTCCGGCGGCACGCCTGGCCCCTTCGATTCGTGGCTGACGCTGCGCGGCCTGAAGACCCTCGCCGTGCGGATGGAGCGCCACTGCGACAACGCGGAGCAGGTCGCGGCCTTCCTCGAAGCCGACCCGCGCGTCTCGCAGGTGATCTATCCAGGCCTCGCCAGCTTCCCGCAGCACGATCTGGCCAAGCGCCAGATGACGCGATTTGGCGGCATGGTGTCGATGGTCCTGCAGGGTGGCATCGACGAAGCGCGCGTGTTTCTGGAGACGGTGCACGTCTTCTGTCTGGCGGAGAGCCTGGGTGGCGTGGAGAGCTTGATCGAGCATCCCGCGATCATGACCCACGCCTCGATCCCGGCCGAGAAGCGCGCCGAGCTCGGCATCTCGGACAGCTTGATCCGCCTGAGCGTCGGCATCGAGCACATCGACGACTTGCTCGCCGACCTGAAGCGCGGCTTGGACGCGGCGTTCGGTCCCCTCGCCACGACGGGACGGTGACAGCGCACGCCTAGGTGCCGACGGCTCAGGTTGCCAGCTTTTTTTTCACGATCAGTAGATCGGACCAGCGCTCCGCGCGTCGATGCTCTTGCGGTGGCCTCGACTCGCCTTGACCGGTGTCCTTTGTCGAGCGTGGGCACCACGATCCGCATTGTCGGCGCGAGCGCTGAAAAAACAGGGCTCGCAGGTCGGCCATGCGTTGCTTGACGAGAGCGAAGACCGGGACATAGCATCCCGTCGCTCTCGTCCGCGAACAGCGCGACAGAGGCAGCGTCTCAGCTGCTGTTTGAGTTCAAGACACCTCAAAGGAGACCCATGAGCGGCGGTAGCATCCTGGCACTCATCGGCAGCGCCCTGGCCCTCCTCGGCCCCATCATCTTGCCTTTCATCTTCGTCGACGAAGAGGAGATGGCGTTCCACAGCTACCAGGTGCTGACGGGTCAACTGTCGCTGGTGATGGCTGTCATCATGGGCGCGCTGGCGGCCGTGATCCTGCAGAAGCGCAAGCAGAAGCTGGGCTGGTTCGTCGCGATCCTGTCGCTGGTGCAGATCGCCGCGATGGCCTACACCTACCAGAACGTCTGGGCGCTGACGCCCTGTGTTTCCGGCGGTCTTGGCCTCTGCAACACCGAGACCGGCGGCTTGATCGACCAGACGTTGGTGACCCTGGATTGGGGTCTCGCGATGGTGGTCTTCGGTGCGATCATGGGCGTGTTCGGTGGCCTCGCCGCCGTCGCCGCGCACCCTGAATACGAGAAGAGCGCCCGCTTCCTGAAGGTCATGCTGACGTGGGAAGGCACGATCATCTACGAGAAGGTGATGTTCGAGCCGGGCCCCGTAACGATCGGTGAGAACGACGGCAACACGTTCCAACTCGCCGCGAAGGGCCTCGAGAAGCACACGCTGTTCACCCCGGCGACGGGCGAGGCTTGGACCCTGAAGGTGCCGTCCGGCGTCACTGGGCAGCTGAACCTCGGCGGCGAGACCAAGAATCCGGCCGACGTGAGCGACGTGGAGATCAAACGCGGCGACGCGGGTGTGCTCAGCTTTGAGAACGACGTCGACCTCGTGTTCGCGTTCACTGGCGCAGAAGCAGCCGTGATTGGTGGCTCGAGCGATCGCGGCAACGTCGCCTTCGCTGTGTCGTTCTCCATCTGCGCCGCGCTGGTGTTGGCGTTCCTGACGACCGCGCTGCTCAATCAGAAGGCGCACACCCGCAGGGCTGTCGAAGAGAACCTGGAGCGGCGGCAGCGCGAGCTCATCGAGGTCACCCTTGAGGAGCAGGAGCAGTCCGACGAAGAGGAGCTAGAGGGCGAAGACGAAGACACCACGGCCAAGAAGGCCGATGGTGAAGAGGGCAAGTTCGGCGACGCTGACATCGACCCAAACAAGCAGTCCAAGGTGCCGAAGCTCGACGGCAAGATGGTCGACAAGATCGACGTCAAGAACCTCGGTATCGCCAAGGTGCTCGGTGGCCAGCAAGCGCTAACCGGCGCGCTGGGGACCATCATGGCGGGTGACACGGGCGCCTTGAACTCGAAGATGGCGGTCGCGATGTCGGGTGAAGGCGGCGAGCTCGTCATCGGCCACGGCTCGGGCGGCATGGGCTTCCGCGGCACCGGCTCAGGCGGCGGCGGTACAGGTGGCTATGGACGTATCCACGGCCTAGGCTCGATCGACACCGGCGGCGGCACCGGTCGCAACGCCAACATCGGCATCGGCCGCAAGAAGCGAAAGAAGGTGGCGAAGCTGAAGCTCTCGGGCGGACGCTCCAGCGGCGGTTGCGACAAGGGCGACATCGCCAAGAACGTGCGCCGCCGGGCCGCCGCGCTGCGGGCCTGCTACGAACGTCAGCTCATGAGCAAGCCCGACCTCAAGGGCAAGGTCACGGTGCAGTGGACGATCAATCAGGAAGGCGCGGTCACGCGGCCGAAGGTGGTGACCAACACCATCAACAACCCGAGCGTGACGGACTGCGTCATGCGAACCATCAACCGCATCCGCTTCAAGAAGCCGGAGGCTGGCATCTGCGTCATTCAGTGGCCGTTTGTCTTCGCTCCGGGCTAAGCTACGGCTAGTCTCACAAACGACAACGCCAGCCTCAGGGGGCTGGCGTTGTTCGTTTTGGCGGGGCTGGTTGTGCCGGGGCTTGATCCGCTGTGGAGCGGCGGCTGTTAGGACTTAGTCGCCGCGTCGCGGTGGGCACAGTCGACCTTCGTGCATCGGCCGTACAGCACCATGCGGTGGTCGACGAGCTCGAAGCCGAGCCGGACGGCGACCGACTCTTGGAGCTGCTCAATCTCGGCGTTCTCGAACTCGGTGACGTAGCCACAGTCCCGGCAAATGAGATGATCGTGATGCGAATCATCGTCGCTCGCCACCTCGTAGCGGGCCGTGCCATCGACGAACGTGTTGGTGTGCACCAGATCGAGCGTCTCGAGCAGCTTGAGCGTCCGGTAGACGGTCGCGTAGCCCACCGAGCCGTCGCGCTGCCGCACCAACTGATGCAGCTCGTCGACGTTGACGTGCCCGCTCTGCGCGAAGAGCACATCGGCGATGAGGCGGCGCTGCGGGGTGAGGCGCTGCTGATTGCGCGAGAGCTTGCGTTCAAGCTCGTTGCACCAGTGTTGGAAGCTATGGGTCAACAGAGACTCCTGGGTGATGAACGTACAGGGTCTCGCAAAGCGCGGCGGGTCTCAAGCGGCGCGCGCAAACGTTGTGGGATCGCGGAGTCTTGTGCTGCAGCTGTGTGGACCGGTCAGCGCTTCGCGTGCTACACCCCGTGCCCCGCGAAAACGCGGCCGAGCCGACGGATGGATCCGTCTCGAGGACCGACATGGAACTGATTCTGCTGGCTGGACTGGCCGCCGTGTGTGGTGGGCTGGCGATCCTGTTGTGGACCAAGCTTGGGCAAGCGACAGACGCCGGGAAGACCGCGTTGGAGCGCGCTGAGAAGGCCGAGGCTGAGGCGCAAAAGCAAGCCGCACGGGCCGATTCTATGAAGCGAAAGCTCGAGGTGGCGGGCGAAGAGAAGGCCACCGCCGCGAAGAGCTCGGAGAAGGCCAGCGCGCGGGTGAAGAGTCTGCGGGACGAGTTGAACAAGGCGATCTCCGTCGCGAGCAAGTCGACGAAGGAATGCACGGAGGCCGAGCGCCGGGCCCGGACGGCCGAGCGAAAAGTCGAGGAGCTGTCGTCGATGCTGTCGGTCCGCGGCCCAGCCCGCGAGGTGCGAGCCGCCGCGCCAGAGCCGGAGGCCACCGCGCCCGCCGCGCCCGCACCGGCGGCGGTGGTCGACACCAAGGCCGCCCTCCGACTCGCCGAGTTGAACGCAGAGCGAGACGCGCATCGCCTTGAGATGGAGCGGCTGAAGACCGAGCGCGAGACGGCCCGCCAAGAGCGTATCGGCGCTGAAGAGCGGGAGGAGATCATTCGCCTGCGCGCCGAGCGCGAGAAGTATCAGGAAGATATCTTCAGGCGTGAGCGCATCCTGCGAGCCGGGATCCGGATGGATCGCGACAACCACCGCGCCTACATCGTGACCAAAGGACAGCTCGATCTTGCGCTCGACGACCTGTATCGCATTCGTCATGGCAAGGAGCGGCCCACGCTGGATGAAGCCCGCGAGGACGAAGCCCGCGAGGAGGCGAGAGCCGCCGCGCGCGCCGCCAAGCGAGAGGCGAAGCAGGCACGCCGCGCGGAGGAGGCCGCAGCGGCAGCGGTCGTGGCGCCAGCAGCCCTGGAGACCGCGGCTGCCGAGGACGTCGACACCACGTCTGAGACCCCCGCCTGGACACCAGAGGTCGCCGAAGCCACAGTCGAAGCCACGGCCGCCGAAGCCACGGCCCGTGCAGACGCCGACGCCCCAGCTGACGCTGAAGGCGACGCGCCGACCGCGCCCACGGCGGTCGTTGACGCACCCGCGGCCATGACGGAAGCGCCTGAGGCGACGGTGCCGGCAGAGGCGGGGCCAGAAACGACGATGAGCATCCCCAGCACAGAGGCATCCAGCGCAGAGGCATCCAGCGCAGGGGCATCCAGCGCAGGGGCATCCAGCGCAGGGGCATCCAGCGCAGAGGCATCCAGCGCAGGGCCATCCGGCGCAGAGGCATCTGGCGCCTCGTGAGCGAGATCGTCACGCTCGCTGACGCCCCCACGGATCTAGCCCTCCAAATCGTCTCGGTCGAAGACGCGGGCGCGATCACCGACCGGCTGGTGGAGTTTGGCATGACGCCCGGTGCACGTGTGGAGATCCTCCGACGCGCGCCATGGTCAGGCCCCCTGCTCGTGCGACTACGCCACTTCGTCCTGACGATGCGCCCTGACGCAGCGCAAGCGGTGTGGGTGCGTCCGGAAGAGGGGAGCACCCGTGGCTGAGATCGCGCTCGCCGGCAATCCGAACACCGGCAAGACGACGTTGTTCAACGTGCTGACGGGGCTCAGCGCCCACGTCGGCAATTACCCCGGGATCACGGTCGATCGGCGCTCCGGCACGCGCGTGGTCGCGGGCAAGATCTGGAACGTGCACGACCTGCCAGGCACCTACAGCTTGGTGGCTGCGAGCCCTGAAGAGCAGATCGCGCACCACGTGCTGACCGGGCGGTACGGGGACCCTCGATTCGACGTGGTCATCGTCGTCATCGATCCGCTCAACCTGGCGCGCAACCTGCTGCTGCTCCTGCAGGTCGCCGAGTTGGGGCTGCCTGTCGTCGCCGCGCTCAACATGATGGACGCCGCTGAAGAGGCGGGACTCGCGCTTGAGGTCGACGACCTGCACCACGCCCTCGGCTGCCCGGTGGTGCCGATGGTGGCGAGGCGGGGCGACGGGCTGGCGGCGCTTGAGGCTGCCGTCGTGAGCGTGCTGGCCGACCCAAGCCGCGGCCGCGTGCGGGCGACGGAGTGGCCACCGATCGTGGATCGCGCGGTGGCGGCCGTGCAGTCGGTCCCCGAAGTGGCCGAGCGCGCGCCGCGTCACGACGACGCGCTGTGGTGGGTCGCGTCGCGGCCGGTCGTGCTCAACGACGAACGCCGCGGCCTCGGCGATGAGGTCGCCGAGGCCCTGCGCGCAGCCAATGTCGATGTTGTGCAAGCGCGGCGCGCCCTGGTGCACGCACGCTATGCTTGGCTCGATCCGTTGGTCGAAAGCGTGAGCACGCGCCGGCCACGACCACCGAGCTGGACGGAGCGAATCGACGCGCTAGCGCTGCACCCGCTGCTGGGCAGCCTGATCTTCCTCGCCGTGATGGGCGTGCTCTTTCAGGCCGTATTTGCGTGGTCTGACCCCGCGATCAACGCCATCGACGCGAGCGCGTCCGCAGCGGCGACGTGGCTGGGTGGACTGCTGCCGGCGGGGTTTCTGCGCGACGTGCTCGTCGATGGCGTCCTAGCCGGCGTCGCCGGCACCCTGGTCTTTGTGCCGCAGATCACGGTGCTGTTTCTCGGCATCTCCCTGCTCGAAGACACTGGCTATCTCGCACGAACCGCCTTCCTCATCGATCGCGTCATGCGCATGGCTGGGCTACCGGGCAAGAGCTTCGTGCCTCTGCTGAGCAGCTTCGCCTGCAACGTGCCCGGGATCATGGCCGCGCGAACCATCAACAGCCCCGCCGATCGGATGGTGACGATGCTCATCGCGCCCCTGATGACCTGCTCCGCCCGGCTCCCGGTGTATGCGGTCGTGATCGCGGCCGTGTTCTCCGGGAGCGCCCCAGTTCTCGGGTTCCTGTCCCTCGGCGGCCTGCTGCTGACGGCGATGTATCTGCTCGGCATGGTCTTGGCGCTGCTAGCGGCGTTTGTGATGCGTCGCACCCTGTTCAAGGGCGAGAGCGCGCCATTGTTGCTGGAGATGCCGCCGTATCGGCTGCCGCGCGTCGGCAACGTCTCCCGTGTGGTGTGGCGGCGTGTTCGCCACTTCCTGACGGAGACCGGCTCGATCATCGTCGCGTTGACGGTGATCTTGTGGGCGCTGATGACCTTTCCCCAGACGACGCTGCCGCTGGTGGAGCGCGCGCCCTTGGAGGCCGCGATTCAGGCCGAAACGGTGGGCTCTACGGCACACAAGCAGGCCACCGCCGCGTTGGACCACAGGGTGCAGCGCGATCAGCTCGAGCGCAGCGTCGCGGGCCGCATGGGCAAGGCCATCGAGCCCCTAATCGCACCCCTGGGATTCGATTGGCGCATTGGCATCGGGCTGATCGGGTCTTTTGCGGCGCGAGAAGTGTTGATCCCAGTCATGGGTCAAGTCTATGGCCGCGGCGCCAAGGTTGAGGATGAAGACGAGCTCAGCGCCGCCGTCAGTGACTCACTGGTGCGCTTCTCTGGCATGACCCCGCTGGTCGGGCTCTCGCTCATGGTCTTTTTTGCCGTCGCGATGCAGTGCATGAGCACCGTCGCGGTGTTGCAGCGCGAGACGCGGTCGTGGCGGTGGCCGATCTTCAGCATTCTCTACCTCAACGGGTTGGCGTACATGCTCTCGTTGTTGGTGTACCAGGGCGGACGCGCGCTCGGGTATGCGTGAACCGTGCAAGCACCCGTCGCCTCAGATCTCGGGACCGCGCTCAACGTACTGGGCGCGCTTGTTATCGTGGCCGCCGCCGTCTGGTGGTTGGTCCGACGCCGCGATAGGCCCTCCTGCGACGTGGCGATCGCGCCGGAGCCGACCGTCAAGATCGCGACCTCGCAGCTGGCCCTCGGCCGCAAACGGACACGCCCCGCGGCGCCACATCCAGAGCCCGGGCACGGTCCCGGTCCCAGTCCCCGTCTGGGTCCCGGTGCCAGCCCAAGTCCAGATCCAACTCCGGGCCCAGGTCGAACCGACGCGACCTAACGCGTCGTCTCGGTGTCGGTGGCCGCGAACGCAGCGGCGGCGGCGAGCCACGCCTCGTCGGGTGAGCCGCCCTGGAGCTGCACGGTCTCGGCCGCGGTGATGGCGACCCGAAACGTGGCAGACGGCGCGTGCCCCAACCGTTTGAGGTCCTCTCCCGTCACCCACAGCTGCGGTCGCCACTGCGCGATTGGCGTCTCAAGGCGAAGGCGCCGCAACGCACGCAACCACGTGCGTGCGCTGTGAGGCCAGCCAGACGGGTCGTTGTCGGCCTCTGCGATGAGCAGCCGCAGCGCGGCGTCGGCGTGCGGCTCACGCAACAGCCGCGCCGTGCCGGCGTCCGTCGCCCGCACCGCTGGCAGCTGCGGCGCGCACAGCGACGCCAGCAGCACGTCGGCGATACGCCAGATGTCCCGCAACATACGGGTCTCCGCCGTCGAGAGGCGCAGGTCTGCGGCGATGCCTTCTGGAAGCGCGCCACCGGTGGGCCGGGCCGTCCACAGAAACCCGGCGAGGGCGAGCGCGAAGGGCAAACCCACAACCGCCGGCAAGCTGTCGCGGGACGGCGCGAGGTTCGTCTCGAGGGAGGCCCAGTGCACGCCGTCGCACAGCGCCCGAAGGCGGCGCTCCGTGCGTCTGAGCCCGGGATCTTGGGCTACGAGCGCCGGCCACAGCGTCTGTGCGAGGCCGAGCCGCGACAGCAGCCGCACCGCCTCGCCGGCATGTGGCGGCTTCAACATCCCGACGAGCTCGGCGTGCACACGCTCGCGGCTGATCTGCCCGAGGCCATCGCGCAGCCGCATGATCGCGGCAGCGGTCTTGGTCTCGATGTGCAGGCCAAACCGCGCGGCGAAGCGCACGGCCCGTAGCATGCGCAAGGCGTCCTCTGAGAACCGCAGCGGCGGTTCGCCGATAGCCCGCAGGTGGCCGCGCTCCAAGTCCGCGATGCCATCGACCCAGTCGATCACCTGGCCACCCGACGGCGCCAGCGGGTCGAGCAGCAGGCCGTTGAGGGTGAAGTCGCGGCGCAGGACGTCCTCCCGCGCGTCGGTGAACACCACCTCGGTGGGGCGACGGCCGTCGGCATACGGACCGTCGACCCGATACGTCGCCACCTCCGTCTCCTGCAGCTTGCCGCCGCGCTTGAGGAGGACCCGCACGACGCCGAAGGCGACGCCCACCTCGACCACTCGATCAAAGAGCTCGCTGACGTCGGTTGGTCGCGCGCTGGTGGCGACGTCGTAGTCCTTCGGGTCCAGGCCGAGCACGAGATCCCGCACGCAGCCGCCGACCAGGAACGCGCTGTGACCCGCAGCCCGCAGTGACGCGATCACCGCAGTCGCCGCCTGCGCCTCCGGGGTGTCGGGGACCGCGACCGTGCGCTCGGCAAAGGGTTGAATCGGCGACGGCTCGGCAGGATCGCCCGCCGTCGTCGACGTCGCTGTGCGCGAAGATGACGCCGCCGTGGTGGACAAAGAGGAGGGCGACGATGAGGGCGACGATGGCTTCATGGCGGTCGCAGTATGCCGGTCGGCTCGCGCGAGGTCACGCGTCCTCCCAGCCGCCCATTCCAGCTGCGGCGGACCGGCGGCGCAGCCCGAGATCTGGCCGAAAAGTCGGGGCGGCGGCAACAATCCCGCCTGATCGGCGCGCCATGCTTGGACGAAGCGCGGGGGGTTGTTTATAGTTCTGACGGGGCCGTGCGCGGCGGCCCATAACGTCTGCAGCAATCGTAGCCGCCCCGGCATCCGGGGATGCGCGATGTGCCAGCCGCCGGGAGCCCTTTATGGCCTTGTTCGATGCTCGTTCGCCCCTCCTTTGTCGGGGCTGTATCGCTCTGTTACTACTCGGGTTAGCTGCTGGCGGCTGCAGCCCTGAGCCGACCACCAGCACGGACACCACCCAGGCAGACGCCGGCTCGGATGTCGAAGACGTTGAGGTCGTGATCCCGACCATCGACCCCACCCTCACCGCGGAGCCGGCGATCGGCAACGTCCCGCTTGAGGTCACGTTTACGCTCGATATCGGCCAAAACGACCCCGACGATTTCCTGATCGGCTGGGATTTCGGTGACGGTGACAAGATCAATCCGACCGCCGACCAAGACTCGTCCAAGCTGCTCGTGGTGCAACACACCTTCAAATACAAAGGCGTCTTCCCCACTCGCGCGACGGTGACGTGGAAGAAAAACCTCAAGGTCAGCAAGACCGTTACCAAAGAGATCGACGTGCTGCGGCCCTCCGATCTGAGCCTCTCGGTCATCGAATTGTTGACACCAACGTCCGTATTTCCGGGCGATTCGGTGGAGCTGACGTTCGACATCCGCAACGACGGTGAAGCGTTCACGAAGGAGTTTGAGACCTGCTACTACCTCTCTGCCAACGAGACGGTCGATGCCGCCGACACCCTGGTGCACACCGTCAAACACCCGGATGGCATCTCCGCAGGCGTGAACGGAACAGCGAAGATCAGCTACACCAAGGCCGCGCCGCTCACGTTCAAAATCCCGCAAGACGTCAAGGACGGCAACTGGATCATCATCGTCAAGACCGACTGCACCAACGTGGTTCCGGACTTGAACAAGCAGGATAACGAGGGGTTTGCGACAAGCCTCATCCAGATCGACACCGTCGTCTTCGCGCCGTCGGACCTCGTCGTGACCGCGCCAAGCTTCGACGGCACGCCGTCCTACTCCCCGGGCGACAGCACGACGTACACCTTGCAGCTGAAGAACATCGGCAAGGGCGAGGCCAAGAACTTCAACTTCGGCGTGTTTCTGTCGAAGGACAAGACGCTCAACTATGACGCGCAAGGCGTTCCCGCAGGTGCCGACCTGGAGGACTACCTCAACAACAAGAACAAGGACATCCAGCTGACCGACTCCGCCAACTCGAAGGTGCAGGTGCTCGGTGGCGGCGCGAGTCTGCCGATCTTTCGCGGCTTCGCGATGCCAGATGTACCGGACGGCACGTACTTCCTCATCGCCAAAATCGACACCAACAACACCGTGTCGGAGCAAGACGAGACCAACAACACGGTGGCGTCGGACAACACCCTCACCGTCAAGAAGATCGCCATCACCGGCACCAACCTCAACCTCATCGACATGACCGTCAGCCCCAAAGCGACCTACCTCGGTGGCACGGTCTCGGTGAACTGGCACGTCAAGAACGACGGCACGCTGCAGACCCCCATCTTCGACGCCACCGTCTTCTTCTGCCCTACGCCGTCGCTCTCGACGACCCAGTGCGTGATCAACAAGACGAAGACGACCATCCCCGCGCTGGCGGTGGGTCAAGAGAAGAAGGGCATCGTCGCGATCACGATCAACATGCAGACGCCGGTGCAAGACTGGTACGTCTACTTGCAGCTCGACCCGGACAAGAAGGTGAAGGAGCTCAACGAGGGCGACAACACCAAGGCCGCGCCTGCGCTGAAGGTCACCGCGACGGCGAACATTCAGATCAAGCCGGAGAACGTCGGCTACCACCCCGCCACCATCGCCGCCGGTGAGGTGCTGAAGTTGAGCCACAAGGTCGTGAATACGGGCTCGACGGGCTCCTCGCAGACCACTACGTACATCGTGATGTCAGCCAATAACAACATCTCGTGGGGCAACCTGAGCCAGCTCACGGTCGTCGAGAAGGTCACCGAGCCGGGCGTCGAGGGGCAGGAGGTCGGGTTCCGCAGCGCGAGTTTTGTGGTGCCGTTGGGCCTCGATCACAAGATCAAGAAGTACTACGTCGGCGTGGTGCTCGACCCTGAGATGAAGGAGACCAAAGACACGCACACCGACAACGCGCTCGGTGCGACGCAGGTGTTGGAGGTCACGGGCACCAAGGGCGGCTGCTATCAGGACAGCTTCGACGAGGCGATCAACAACGACTCGAAGGGCAACAGCACCGCGATCAAGGCAGGCACCTACAAGGACTTGGCGATCTGCAAGGATGAAGAGGACTGGTTCGTAGTCGACGTCGCGCAGGGCCACTCGCTTTTTGTGACGGTCGCCAGCGAGGACATCCTGTGGACATCGCCCGTGCCCTCGGACATCGACATCGACGTCTACGGCCCCGACAACAAGCTGCTCGACTCGGTCAAAGGCATCGGCGCGCTGAAGAAAGCCGTCGCGCTCACCGTCGCCAAGGGCGGCAAGCACTACCTGCGCGTCTACCCGCACTCGCCCGCGGTGCGCTCGCACTTTCAGCTGATTGTTCAGGTCGATCCGCCGCCCGCCGGCACGGATCTCTTCGCGAACGGGCTGTCGGCGGGGCCGAGCTCCACCTTCCCCGGCGGGTTGGTGAAGACGAAGATGCAGCTGACCAACGTCGGCGCGACCAAGGCCGGCGCGTTTATCGTGCGTTACGTGCTGTCGACCGACTCTGTGATCGATGACAAGGACACCAAGCTCAAAGACGTCGCCGTACCGGAGGGGCTCGCAGGCGCGACGAGCACGGCGGTCGCGACGAACCTCGTGCTGCCGATCGTGAAGGGCGGTAAATACTACATCGGCGCGATCATCGACCCGGACGGCAAGGTCACGGAGTCCAATGAGAGCAACAACGCGGTGACGTCGAACACCATCCAGCTCAACCCCACGATCACCTGTGCGACCGACGCGTTCACCGGCAACCACACCGTCGACGACGCCGCGCAGCTCGCGCCGCAGAGTAAGGTCTACGACAAGCTGAACGTGTGCCCGGGTCTTGAGGACTGGTTCGCGCTGAAGCTGCCGGAAGGCAAGGCGTTCCACGTGAAGGTCAACTGGACGCAGAAGAAAGACGCCGGGATCATCGGCGTTCAGATCGTCGACAGCAGCGGCACCGGCGTGCTGGCGGGCTCGGCGAATCCGCTCAAGACGGAGGCCTCGCTGCCCTACCTGCAGGTCGGGGGCACGTACTACATCCACACCTACGTGCTGCCGATCGGCAGCAAGCCGCCGCAGCCGTACGACTATGGCATCGAGGTGACGGTGGCTGATCCCGATCCATCGGACGTCTGTATCGCTGATGCCTACGAGAGCAACAACAGCCTCGAGACGGCGCAGGAGCTCGGCTGTGGCTTGGCGAACATGACGCTGTGTCTGGGCGATGAGGACTGGTTCTTCCTCGACCTGGCCAAGGATGAGCAGGTCAAGATCAACTTCACCCACGCTGGCGCTGGCTTTGAGTTCAACCTGTACGGCAACCCCAAGTTGCCGGCGCTGCAGAAGCTGAGCGACAACGGCACCCTGGATTTCAAGGCGCCGAGCGCGGGCAAGTACTACATGCAGGCTGTGTACAAAGTCGCCGGCAAGAAGCCGACGGGCAGCTTCGCCTACGTGCTCAAGGTCGACGGCGGCAAGGGCGTGGATCTGTTGCCGACGATCAAGAGCCTCTTCCCAGGCCAGGTGATTCAGGGCGAAGACGCCTACCTCACGATGAACGTCAGCAACGAGTGCAAGGACGACGCACCTGACTTCCACTACGGCTACTACTTCAGCACGGACGCCAAGCTCGACAGCGGCGACGTCCTGATGTTGGAGAAGAAGCTCGTCGGAGGGCTCAAGGCGAAGACGAACAAGGACGTTGACGACAAGGTCGCGCTGCCGGTCGGCGCCAAGCCAGGGCCGGCGTACGTGATCGTGAAGGTCGACAGTAAGGACGAGGTCAAAGAGAGCCAGGAGCTTAATAATACGGCCTATGAGGCGCTTACTGTGGTGCAGCTGTGCTTGGCGGATGCGCTTGAGCCGAACGGCTCGCCCACCATCGCGAAGCCGTTGACCGTAGGCACCGCCGGCGATCTGAGCCTGTGCCCCTACGAGTTCGATTGGTACAGCTTCGAGGCGGCGGCCGGCGAGACGATCACGCTGACGGCGACGTTCGTCCACAAAGACGGCGACCTGGACATGCGCTTGTACGAGGTCGCCAAGTTCGGCAAGGCGGTCGCCACGGCAGCCACGAAGGGAGCGCCGGAGCAGATCGTGTTCACCGCGACCAAGACGACGAAATACTTCGTGCGCATCAACGGTTTTGCCGGCGCGAGCAACGCCTACAGCCTCTCGTTCTGCAAGAAGGTGGGGGGCGCGTGTGTCGACTGCCTCTCCGACCAGCACTGTAGCGCCAAAGATGCGTTCTGCGCGACGGGCGGCATCTGCAAGCTGATGGACTGCACCGTCGGTGATAACGGTGGCTGCAACGACGCGAACACCTGCACCGCCGATGTGTGTGTGGCCAAGGAAGGCTGCACCAACACGCCGGTGAAGGCTGGCGCTGAGTGCGCGGACGGCGACCTCTGCACGCTCGGCGAGAGCTGCGACGCAAAGGGCGCATGCACAGCACCCGTGGCTGAGAGCGTGAAGACCGATGCCTGGCTCGCAGGCGGGCAGGCCGGTGATCTCATCGCGATCGACGGCACGCGACAGCTCTTTGTGGGTTCGGAGACGGACACCAAGGGTGTGACGGGGGGCCACGCCGAGGTCTACGAGAACGGCTCCGTGCTGTGGGCGAGCCACCTGACCGAGACGGGCTACGGCGCGGCGCACTTGGCGTCTGCCGTGACCCGAGCGGGCGTCAACGAGGTCGTCGCGGTGGGCTGGCTGAACAAGGCGGCACCGCTCGCAACGGGCGTGACGATGACGCTGCCCCACGCTGCCACAGGGGACGCGGCATGGGTGGTGCGCCTCGACGGTTCGACTGGCAAGGCCGTCGCGTCCACAGTGTGGGCGGGTGGCGGGCTCAACGCGGTCGTAGAAGCGGGCGCGGCCGGCTTCGTCGCCGTCGGATGGAAAGCGACCGGTAGCAAGAGCGACGCGCAGGAGGCGTGGGCCATCCACTTCGACAGCGCTGGCAAAGTGTTGTGGCAGGCGACCACGGGTGGCCTCGGCGACGACAGCTTCACGGACATCGTCGCGGCGCCAGCTGGCGGCTGGTACGCCATCGGCACCGACGGGACAGCGACCGGCGCCACGAGCGGTCTGCTGAGCTACATCGACGCCACGGGAAAGATCGCGTGGAGCCAAAGCTATGCTGCGGCGAAGGGCAACGCGCGCTTTTGGGCCGTAGACATGGCCGCAAACGGCAACTTGGTCGCGGTTGGATCCAGCGACGACGGCGGTTCGGCGCTCCTCGGCTGGGTGGCGTGGTTGTCCAATGCCACGGCGAAGACGGCGGCCACGCTCACGGCTTCGCAGTCCTACCCTGGCACGACGCCACAGGACGCAGCTTACAAGGGCGCGACGCGGGCGTGGTTCACCGACGTCGTGGTGCACACAGACGACGGGTTGACGGTAGCGGGCAGCACAGGCGCGCTGAGCGGCGCCAAGGGTGGCCTCGACGCCGCCGTGTGGACCATCGCTGCGGATAAGAAAGTGACCAAGCTGCAATCCTGGGGCGGCAATGGCAACGACGTGATGGTCGCGGTGCACTCCGCGATGGGTCAGGTGCGCGCGTTTGGCACCACGCTGGCTGACCAAGTGACCTTGTCGCAGTGGTTCGAGGCGCTGGTTTCGCCGCCCAAGGCCAACTGCGACGACGCCAACCCGTGCACGGCGGACGCATGTGCTGCGAAGACCGGCTGTAGCCATGTGGCCGTGAAAGACGGCACCGCCTGCGGTACCGGGCTGACGTGCGGCGCCGGTATCTGTAAGTAGCGCGCTCATGCGGGGCTAGCGCCCGCCGATCCATGCCCGCCGATCGCCCAAATGAGGGGGGTCGGCGGTGCTGTATGCGGAGGATCCATGGCTCGAAGCAAGCGACGACGCGGATTTCATCGGCCGGCGATGGCGACACGTGGCGACGCGGCCGAACGCGTCGGCTTGGAAGGCGCAAGCGCTGAGGCTGTCTGGCGGCAAGGTGAGGGCGTTGAAGAGCAGTTCGACTACGAGGCTGCGCAGCTGCTCTACCGCGAGGCTGTGCGGCGCGCAGGCGCGACAGAGGGGCGGCATTGGCTCACCCAGTACGCCGCGTTTTTGGTGGAGCGCTATGGTCAGTTTCCGGAGGTCGCGGCTTGGCTGGACGACGCTGAGTTCGATCCGACCGATGGCGCGGACAGCAAGGGCGGGTTGACCCTGCCGAGGCTGGTGCTCACCGCAGCGATCGAAGTGGGCCACCCGCGGGCGGACCCGCTCGATGCGCAGCTCGCGCGCGAGTTTGGTGAACCAGAGAGCGTCGGACGCCTAGCCGACGCCCTGCTGGCAGGCGGTCAGGAGCTGCAAGCGCAAGCGCTGCTTGAGCAGCACGAACCGAGGCTGCCCGCGATCTCGCGCGGCGCGGAGCTGCTGCGACAGCTGCGCGTCGGCCGTGACGCGGCGTGCGAGGCCGCGCTGGCAGGGGTAGACCAAGCCCTCAGCGCCCGTGACCCGACCTCCGCGCGAGCGGCGCTTGAAGCGCAGCGCGCGACTTGGTCGGAGGACGCGCGCTACAAGGCGACCGAGGTGCGCGTGGCGACCGCGGAGCGCCGCCAACAAGCCGAGGCTCTGCGTGCGCAGATCGAGCTGCACCTCGACGCCGATGACCTAGCCGGCGCGCTGGTTGCGGCGGAGGCGCTCAGCGCCCTCAATCCTGACAGTGACAGCGACAGCGCGACATTATCGGCTTTACAGCGGCAATTGGCAGCGCAGAACCTGTCGCACGACCTAGCCGCCGCGCTGGCCCTGACGCCAGCTGACCGGCTCGCCGCCCTTGTCGCGGTGTACGGGCGCTACGGCGCAGACGTGGTCGTCCCCGCCAGCCTGCGCTCGGCCTGGGCGCTGGTCTCGGCCGCTCACGACGCCTTGCCGGCTGATCTAGTGGCGCGCGGCGCAGGGCAGTTGATGACGATCTCACTCCTGCGCGATGCCCTCGCAGCCGACGACCTCACGGCCGTGGCCCGATTCCTTGCGGACCTGCGAGGCGCATGGCGGCAGGTCGAGACGGCGCAGCGTGCGGTGGCCATGCTCGACGCTGCCGCGCGACACCAGGCGCAGGCCGAAGACGACGCGTGCGCCAAGACCGTGCGCGCGCAGCTCGAGGCGGGCCAGCTCGACGAGGCACGCCAGACCCTCGATTCGCGCGTCAGCCAGCTCGCGGGCGGCGACCAAGGCGGCAGCGCCGTCATCAAATCTCTCCGCAAGGAGCTCGACGAAGGCGTCCGACGCCGTCAACAGCGCGAGCGGCTCGCCAAGGACGTCGGTCGCAACCTCAAGGCTGGCCGTCTGTTCGCAGCCAGGCGGGCGCTAGCGACCTTGGAGGGGATTGACGAGCTGGGCGAACAGCTCGCGGAGCGCTGGCGCAGCACGCTCGACGACCGCTGCCTGAAGGAGCTCTGCGCCACGCCAGTGCCGCCATTTGGCCTGAAGCTCGCCGAGGCGCCGATCGCGAGCGCCGTCGTCGATCAGCGCCTGCTCGTGGTCCAGGATCGGCTGTGGTTGTCCGTCAACCTCGAGACCCGCGGGTTGGCGCCTTTTCAGCTGCCTGAGAGCTTTCCGTTGGATGCAACGCCGTCGCCGCGACTCGGTAGCCGCGAGGGGCGAGCGCGGCTGATCGGCCTGAGCGCAGGCCGCCTGATCACGATCGAACAAGACGTCGGCGCCGCGCCCGAGGTCACCAACGCGCGTACCCTCAGCGAGCTGACGCGGGGCGACGGACGGGTGTTGTCGTGGGCGCTGGAGCCAGACGCCGATGTGTTGTCGTTGCTCTTCGCCAAAAATGGCGACGGCGGCAACCCGATCTTGATTCGTGTGGATGCCGACACCCTCAACGCGATCTCGCACGATCGCGTCAAACCCGCGCTGGCGAGCATTGTCGGCGTGCAGGGCGCGCCGGAGTCCATGCTCGCCGTGTCCACGCCAGAGGCGCGACGCCGTGGCGGGTGGGCCGTGGCTCGTCTCGGCGCGGCGCGCGGTCCCGAGCAGACGTGGAGCCAGGAGGACGTCGCAGAGCCGGTCGCTGGATTCAGCGCAGCGGTGGCGTGGCCGGAAGAGGACCGGATCTTCGCCGCCTACGACGCCTTCGACATGTTCGACACCAACCAGGTTCAAAAAACTCCGTCTCTGCTAGTGCTTCGTGGTCCCCGCATCGTCTTTGCGTCCTCCGATCTGCGCAAACGCTTCGCGCCGATGGCGCGCATCTTCATCGATCACGCCTGGACGCTCGACCCCGCAGCGGGCCGCCTGTGGTTCGCCGCGCTGCCGAGGGAGGACCACGACAGCAACGACGCCATGTTGCTCGGCGTCAACGCCCGCAGCCTGCGGCCCGACCCACCTGTGCCGTTGGCCGGTGTCGCGCGGGTGCTCACGATCAGCGCCACGGATGACGGCGCCGCGGCTTTGTGCCGGACGCACGAGGGGCGGCACGCCGTCGCGCGAGCCAGTGTCGACGAGCGCGGCCGGATTTCGTTGACGATTGATCCACTGCCAGTCTAACCTGCTGCGCCTTTGGGACCTGCGGGGCCCAACACGCAGCGCGCTGTCCGGCGCAAGCTGCGCAGAATCACAAGAAACTTGAACGGAGAGAAAACACCATGGGTCAGGGAAGCAAGTCGATCAAGATGCGTCAGAAGGACAACCGCCGGAAGATGGTCGCACGCAAGAAGCGCCAGATCGAGGCGGCGAAGGCCGAGGCGAAACAGGCGAAGAT
>ERZ889078.1169-NODE-1169-length-21517-cov-7.094260_pt1 | contig 21517 bp, 15 predicted proteins | sample MGYA00521266_ERZ889078 | MGnify/ENA primary metagenome ERZ889078 (study PRJEB32303, sample SAMEA104408618) | aquatic metagenome | biome: Brackish water; feature: Pelagic; material: water | place: Baltic Sea | collected 2014-06-16T06:34:00 | depth 76,534 m ...
CGTATGCGGAGGCGTCGCATCGCTTTCGCGCTGGGGAGTGGGACGTTGATTTCCCTCTTGGCACCTTCCGTCCCGGAGGCGGTTTTGTGGCGGGTTGAGGGCGGCTGACTGTGGCGGCCGCGCGCGATGGCACGGCGCCAGCGTGGCGTGGCTACAGCGGTGAATGCGGGTGAACCAAGCGGGGCTCTGCGAGGAGGTAGGCGAGTAGCGGGGGTGATCGTGAGTAGCACGCGCGGGCGTGGATGGAGACGCACGCGCTCGGGCGGGACGCAAGGGTATGCGCCGCGAATCGCCTGGCACGTATCGAGGGGCTACTTGCGGCTACTTGCAGATATTCGCGCTTGGCCAAGGCGTCAACGCCGGTCCGCCTGCGGGCATCACCACCGCGTCGGCCGTGGCCATGCATTTCGCCGCCTCGCCGCTCGGCACCAACGTCAGCGCCTTCATCGGCCCGCCCAACACCTGAGGGTCGGCGCACTCGTCGTCGATGCACTTGACCTTGTCGTCCATGTCCTTGTGACCAGGTCCGATGTGGAAGCAGTGCGCCTTCGGTTCGAACGGGATCATGAAGTGATGTTTGAAGCGGCACAGCAGCGAGTTACCGCCGAGGATCTTGCCGCTACTCTCGCAGCTCGGACTGATCTTCGGCAACTCCTTCATGAAGGCCACGCACTTATCATACCCGTCAAATTGTTTATTCGGACCCGTACAAAACTGCTCGTGATACGCGCAGATGTCCGCGATCCCGACGGTGCTCGACAGCGTTCCGAAGTGATAGAAGCTGCTCACCATCTCGGGCACCGCCGTCGCTTTGCCAAGCTGTGACGGCGCCTGGCTGACCAGCGGGATGTCGATGGAGCGAATGGTGGTGTTGCAGCCAGCGAAGCCAAACACCATCTCGTAGTAGCCGTCAGCGGTGGTGAGGCAGTCCAGCGAGCGCACTGAGAGGCGGCTGCCGGTGATGACGGAGGAGCCGTCGGGCGCGAAGTGCAGCATGCTGTCTGCGGTCTGGTCGCTCGCCACGGTGAGGTGCCATGCGTTTCTGTTGATGTCGGGCAGGATGATGGCCAAGTACTCGACCATGTTTTTCATGGTCTTGTAGCGGCCAATGCCGTACGGGACGGCGACGTAGGGGGTCTTTCCGTCCGCGCTGTCAGGGTCGAGCACGACGGCAAACTCAGCGAGCAGAGCGTCGTAGTTGACGCATCCCTTCGCGGCGCCGCCGAACTTGTCGAACCACGCCGCGAAACCAGCGGCCGACTTGAATCGTAGCGCGTCGATCTTGGCGTCCGATTGTGCGCAGCTGCCGCCGTTGTAGGTCTTCGCTGCGCCGGAGTTGACGCCGGAGGCCGTGACTGCGGCCGCGCAGTCGGGCGTGGGCACTGGAACTTTGAGCGCAGGACAGAAGGCGTTGAGGCCGTTCACGAGGGTGTCCAACTGATCCTGACCCTGCGCGCCAACACCCATGACAGATCGCACAAGCGGCGAGCAGGAGCAGGCGTCATTCTGGAACTTGACGAAGGCTTGACAGCATTTGGCGGACGGGGCCGTCGGCGACGCAGCAGTCGGGCAGACGGGTTGCATCGCCCCGAGATCAGCCAAGCAGAGGTTTGAGTTGGTCGCCGGCTCTGTGACGGTCTCCGCCGATGCGTCGGTCTCCGCTGATGTGTCGGTGGGCGTCTTCGCCGCAGGTTCGTCGGCGGCGGCGCAGCCGACCGCAGCGGAGAGGACTAGGCCAGCGAGCCCACAGGCCAGCGTTGATGAGAGCTTCCGGTTCACCGCACACCTCACGAGATTTAGTTGGCGTTCACAACAGGGGGGGGGATTGATGATGAACCTTACGACCCGGGACGTCGAGCCGCGTCGCACCAACGCGCCCGGCGGCCATCCGATTGTTCGGGCGCCTGAATCTCCGCGCGTGTCGCTTCGATGGCGATGCCGCGCCTCGTGCGACGCCGGCAGAACGAAGGCGCTCGGCGTCTAGGGCCAACTCGGCGGCGTGAATCCACCGGGGAAACAGGTGGTCATGGTCCGAATCTTCGGTACAAATGACGCCGCCGGCAGGTGCGGTTTCGTGCTGATTAGAAAATGGTGCGGGCTCAGCGGGTCTTTGCGCGCGAACTCGAACGTCACAAACCACACCATGGCATTTTCGGGCGGCAACACGGTCGTGACATCACATTTGAACGTGTTGCTGGGTGTGCTGCACTTGAGTTGAATGTCGCCGTATACTAGGCCGCCATCGGTGGACCACCAGAGCCTCGCGTCAGCTAGCGCCCAGAGGTCGGTATTGTACGCCGGCGCGGTGGCTCCCACCCAGGTCGCCGCGCCCACCTGCTGCATGGAGGCCCACATGTCGTGGATCGAGCTGTAGGCCTTGTCGATCTTGAAGTGCGATGCGAACCAGGCACGCTGCGCACCTTTCGCGGCCATGTCGGCGCGCTCGGCGATCTTCTTGGCGGACTCCACACCGCTGATGGCGTAGCAGCCATGGTCGAAGTTCGCGACGATGGCGCGATTGTGGTCGCCGTTGATCGCGTTCAACGTGTCGAAGGTCTTCGCGTCGGCGGTGAGCGGAAAGAACTCGTCGGTGCTGCCGTTGACCAGAAACACCTTGGCGCCGGCGTTGGTCCACGCGACAGCGGGATCGATGAGCTCGGCGATCAGCTTCTTCCACCTCGGCGATTGGACCGTATATCCGGCCTTCTTGAGCAACACGTGCTGCCAAGCGTCCGGCGACTTGGTGGCTTCGTCCCAAGCCAGCGTGGCTGACAACGGCACCGCCGCTTTGATGCGTGAATCCTGCCCCGCGGCTAGCCAAGTGGCGACGCCGCCCGCGGAGTAGCCAGTCATCCCCAGCTTCTCCGGGTCCACCTCGGCGTGGTGCGCCAGGCACGTGAGCGCCCGCATCCCGGCGACGGTGTGGCCCCAGAACCAGCTGCCACGTACGTCAGGGATGGTGTCGAACATGCGCTTGCCCTCGTCGTGGCCTGCAGGCAGCCCCTCGCTCGTGTTGTTGGCCGCGTCGCCGCCCCCCGGTCCGGTGTACGCGATCACAAAACTGCCCGTGCGCGACGCTACGCCCGCGGCGTCGCTCAGTTTGGCGTGTCCGCCGAGGCCGTGCGCTTGGACGATGCCAGGCCGCTTCCCTTGCACATTTTGTGGCCGCGCCGCGAAACCCCGAATTTTGATGGGTTTGAGCTCGCCCCCGATCGACTCCCAGCTCATGTAGCTGACCTCAAACGTGTTGAGGAGCACATTGTCCAAGACGATGTTGTCGGTCTTTTTAAACGTACAATTTGCCGTGCTCACGTCGGTGATCAGCTGCATGTCCCAGGTCTTGGTTGGGCCGGGTTGACCGTCCGCGGTCCTGGCGGCGTCCGTCGTCACCGGAACGTCGGCTGAGGCGTCTGTCGTCGTGTTGCCTGAGGCGTCTGTCGTCGTGCCAACCGGGTCATCGCCGTCAGCCACAGCGCTGTCCGCCTCCGGGGCGTCGCCAAGCGCTGTGGTGTCCGTGACTGCATCGGCGGACACGTCCGTCGTCGCCGTCGATTCAGGGCCGTCTCCAGCGCAGCCGAACGCGGTGGTCGCGGCCAGCAAAAGCCCCGCAAAAAGCTTGAAAAGTAGGGCCATGAGCAACCTCGAGTCGCGCGTTGTTCGCTTCTGAATCGACAGTGTACACCTTTGGGCCCGGTACCAAACTGCCGTGACGCTGCCGCGATACGTGCCTGGCACGTGGGCCACGATAAGTGCCTGGCACTTATCGTGGCGGCCGCCCGCCTCTCAGGGCGCTTGGATCTCCGCGCGCGGCCCCCCTGTGGCGAGGATCGCGTCGACAGCGGCGGCGATGCGCTGCGGTTCATCCAGGGCATTGGGCCAGTGCGGCGCGAGTCGCAGCCAGCCGTCCGGGCAGGCACACGAGATACCGTGCCCGGCGAGCGCAGCCCACCACGCTGGTGCGCCCGCGTGGCCGGGCGGCTGCAGACTGAGCGTGCCCGATCGACCTGCAGGATCAGTCATTCGAGCACTAACAAACCCGCGCGCGACGAGCAGCGGCTCCATCGCGTCATGCCAGGCCTGCACGTGGTCGTAGATGGCGTCGATCCCGATCTCCCGCAGCAGCCCGACGCTCGCCTCCAGCGCGGCGATGCCGAGCACGTTCGCCGAGCCACCCTCGACCATGCCGGCGCGTTGCACGATGGGGCGGTCGTAGCGCAGCAGGCCTGGTCCTTCAAACAGAAAGCTGAACGGCTCGTCGTGGCTGAGCCAGCTCGCCACATTCGGCCGCAACGCCGCCGCGCTCTCCGGCGCCACGTACAGCACACCGGTCCCCTCGCTGCCCATGAGCCACTTGTGGCCCCCTGCGCTGAGGTAGTGAACCCCCGCCGTTTGGACATCGATCGGCACCACGCCCAACCCCTGGATCGCGTCGACAAACAGCTCGGCGCCAAACTCGGCACAGAGCGCACCAAAGACGCCGATGGGCATGTGCTGGCCGGTCGCGAACTGCACCTGGCTCACCGCCACCAGCCGGATCCCGCGACGCAGCGCGGCCTCGAAATCTGCCAGCGCCGCCGCGCGGTCTAGTCGAAAGTCCTCGGCGTCCAACCACACGATCTCCAGGCCGTGGACCGCTGCCGCGCGCTGCCAAGGCGTCACATTGGCCGGAAACTCGCCGCGAAAGAGCAGAATTCGGTCGCCGCGCTGCCAAGGGAGACACAGCGCGATGTCCGTCATGCCAGCCGATGTGTTGGGGATCAGCGCGACGTCGACCGCCTCGGCCCCCATGAGCCTGGCCAGCGCGTGGCGCACTCGGTCGCGCCGCGCCATCTCGACGGGAAACTGGGCGACGCCTTGCCGGCCGTAGCCGTCAAGCGTGGTGATCACCGCGTCTCGCACGGCCGCGCTTGGCGGCGAGATCGCGGCGTGATTGACGTAGACATCAACGTCTAGGGTCGGAAACAAGGCCCGACTGCCCAGCGTGGGCTCATGCATCGCGACTCCTCGGAAAAAACCACGGTGCGCGGTTCGCCCAGTCGAGTTACCCACAACCAGGTCGAGAAGTTCAACCGGCAGGTCATCTCGCGGCCCGTTCTCGCGGCCCGTTCTCGCGGCCCCTTCTCGCCACGCCTGCCGAGCGCTAGGATGCGGCCATGAACGTCGACGCGCGTCAGCCAGATCCGCCTCCCCTCCCAGGGGCCTCCGCGCCGGATTCGCCGCCTACACGGTCGTTTTGGACGGCGTTTGGACCTGGTCTGATCTTCGCTGGCGCCGCGGTCGGCGTGTCGCACCTGGTGCAGTCCACGCGGGCTGGCGCGGTCTACGGGCTGTCGCTGCTGATCGTCGTGCTGCTCGCCAATCTCCTCAAATACCCGGCGTTTCGCTTCGGTCCGCTGTACGCGGCCGCCACGGGGCATTCGCTGCTCGAAGGCTATCGTCGACAAGGCCGCTGGGCGCTGGTGCTCTACGCAGTGCTGACCGTCGCGACCATGTTTACGGTGCAGGCGGCGGTCACCGTCGTCACGGCGGGGCTCGCCAAGGCTATCCTCGGCGTCGACACCTCTCCGATCGTGCTGAGCGCGATTCTACTGGCCATCTGCGGCGGCTTGTTGGGGTTTGGCGACTACAGCTGGCTCGATCGCGTCATCAAGGTCGTCGTCGCCGTGCTCACCGTCTCCACCCTCATCGCAGCGGCGTTGGTGGTGCCGAAGGTGGATTGGGCGGCGATGCGCTGGCTGCCTAGCGCGGACCTGTTCACAGGCAAGCAGTTGCTCTTTGTGGCGGCGCTGGTGGGTTGGATGCCATCAGCCATCGACATCTCGGTCTGGCACAGCCTGTGGACGCTGGCTCGGCGTCGCGACGCGGGCAAAGCGACCGTGCGCGACACCTTGCTCGACTTTGACATCGGTTACATCGGCACGGCCGTCTTGGCCCTCTGTTTTCTGCTGCTCGGCGCTGGCGTCATGCACGGCAAGAACGTGACCATCGCGGCCGGCGCGGGTGGGTTCGCCGCTCAGATCATCAACCTGTACGCCGAGACCTTGGGAGAATGGGCGCGACCGGTCATCGGCGTGTGTGCCTTTGCGGTCATGTTCAGCACTACGCTGACGGTCGTCGACGGCTTTCCACGCGCCCTCAGCGTCCTCGCAGCCCGATTTCGTGGGCCAGAAGCGCCGGAGCGCGCCGCCGAGGAGCTGCGCGAGACCCGTCGCGCCTACTGGTTCAGCCTGGTGGTGCTGGCGCTGGGTAGCCTTGTGGTGCTGATGGTCTTTCTGAAGTCGCTCAAGGCGATGGTCGATCTGGCCACCACGCTCTCGTTCCTCACCGCGCCGATTTTGGCTTGGCTCAATCATCGCGCCGTCTTTGGTGGCGACGTTCCCGCTGAACACCAGCCTGGTCAGGGGTTGCGGCTCGCTTCTTGGGTGGGTATCTGCTTTCTCGGCACCTTTGCGCTGCTCTACCTCTGGCTGCGCTTTCTGACCTGATACGCCGACCTCGACTCTCCTGGAGCGCCATGATCTCTCTTGCGTACGTACCTGGGCGCCGCCTCGCCGCCGTTCTACCTGTCGCGCTCGCCGTGACGCTGCTCGCCGTCGCCGGTTGCGGCAAGCGCCCCGCGACGTCGGGCGTTCAGCCGGTGGCCCAGCCTGCGGACCAACCACCTGTGCCGGCGCCTGCGACCGATCCCGAGGCGCCTGCGGCAGCCACACACGCACCGACCGCCGCGACGGTGACGCAGGCCACCCCGGGCGCCAAGAACGCCAAACCCCGGCTGATCCCGCGCGCCGAGCTGAACCGAATCCTCGCCGCCCTCAATGAGCCCGTGTTCTGGCGCGCGGATCTCAACGGCGACGGCCAGCCGCAGGCCAACGAGGTGTCCGTGCTGTGGTCCCGCACCACCACCGGCAACGCCGCGGACTGGATTAAGTTCGTGCGCGAGAATCGCTTCGGCGTGCAGTGGGCGCGGGCCTACAACCGGGCGCGCTTGGTCTACGTCGGTGGCTGGCCGTGGCGGGACTTGCCGGCGGCGGAGACGGCGCGCCGCAAGGCCGTGATGCGGGAGCTGAACCAGGGACGTCCCACGGTCATCAGCACCGATCTGCGCCAAGAGCCCGCGTATGTGCGCACGTTTGTGGACCACATGGCCAAGGTCGGGCGCTACATCGAGGTGCTCCATCGCCGGCAGCGCGGCGCGACTGGGCTCGACAAGGCGATCGTGGAGCGCGACCTGCCGAGCATGGCGCTCTTCGCCCGCAATCAAGGGCCCTGGTGCGAGGCGCCCGAGACGGAGAAAGACGCCACCTGCCACGGCTCGCCAGCGATGCCGCCGAAGCGCTCGGGGCTCTATCCCATCGCGCTGCAGAAGGCCGATCCGAAGTTCTGTGAGACGCTTGCGAAACACAAAGACGCCAAGCAGCTGCTCTCGCCATTCGTGGTGGTGCGCTACGCAAACGCCGAGAAACCGGGCTCAAAGCCAGCAACGGCAGCAAAGCCAGCAACGCCCGGCGCGTCTGCGAAGCCGGCCGCCGCCGCCACGCGCGACCTCATCGCGGTGCCGTATCCCAAAGCGTTCCCCGACGAGAGCGAGGCCATCGCGCGTGAGCTGATCGCCGGCGCCGACGCGATGGGCGCCGACCCCAAAGAGGCCACCCTCGTCGCCTACCTCCAGGCCGCCGCCAAAGCTTTCCGCGACAACTCCTGGCCGGACGCAGACGAAGCCTGGGCCAAGATGGCGCGCAGCCCCAGCCGGTGGTACCTGCGCGTTGGCCCCGACGAGACCTACTTCGAGCCGTGCAACCGCAAGGCTGGCTATCACATGGTGCTCGCGCGCATCGATCCGGGCTCCGCTGCATGGAAAGCCAAGCTTGAGCCGCGCAAAGACGAGCTGGAGGCCCTCGTCGCCGCCGCCGCTGGCGCGCCTTATGTGGCACGGAAGATTACGTTCCACTTGCCCGAGTTTATCCACATCGTCCTGAACGCGGGTGACAGCCGCAGCGCCACCGGCGCCACCGTGGGCCAGAGCCTGCCGAATTGGGGGCCCGTCGCAGACCAGAGTCGCGGCCGCACGGTGGCGATGACCAACCTCTATACGGACAATGACAGCCGCGACACGCTGAAGCAGCAGACCGCGTCGGTGTTCTGCGCCGCGACCCAAGCGAAGCTCTCGTTCGACTCCGCGCCGCAGACCATGAGCACCGTCCTGCACGAGGCTGGCCACAATCTGGGCCCGAGCCACGCCTACAAGGTGAACGGACAGACCGGCAGCGAGCGGTTCGGCGGGCCGACGGCGTCCATCCTGGAGGAGCTGAAGGCGCAGACCATGGCGCTGGCGTTTAACCCGTGGCTGGTGAAGAAGGGGCTGATCACCCAGAAATTCGGGCGCTCCGCGTGGTTGCGTGACGTCGCCTGGGCCTTTGGTCACATCTCCCGAGGCATGACCACCAGCGACGGCAAGCCGAAGGCGTACTCCCAGCTCGCCGCGGTTCAGGTCGGGCTGCTGCTGGAGGCGGGCGGGTTGGTCTGGCAGGCGAAGGAGAAGGCGGCTAACGGCGCCGACGTCGGTTGTTTCTCTGCCGATTTTTCGAAGTTCGAGTCTGGCGTCGCGGCCATGGCGACGACCGTGTACGGCATCAAGGCGCGCGGCGATGTGCCCGGCGCGAAGCAGCTGCTCGGCCGGTTCGTTCGTGAAGACACCCCGTTCGCCAAGCTGCGTGAGACGGTGCGGCGCCGGTGGTTGCGCGCGCCGCGGGCGAGCTTTGTGTATTCATTGCGGTACTGAGCGTGTTACGCCCCAGCTCCGTTCGCCCCGGTCTCCCAAGGTCGTCCGCATGACAGCATCCCGCAGCCCAGTTTTTGAGCGTTCGCACGGCACCCGGCCACTCCTCGGGCTTGGTGCGGCGCGTTTTGGCGCGGCGCTGTTCAAGGCGCGAGGCCAGTTCACGCAGAGCGACACGGTTACGTCCGACGGCGTGCGTCTCGCCACGTGGGTGGGTGGCGCGCCAGCTGGGCGACCGGTGGTGCTTTTACATGGCTTTTGTGGCGACCACGCGGCGATGCGGCCCCTAGCGCAGGCCATCGCGGACCGACGCCGGGTGGTGCTGTATGACGCGCGTGGTCACGGCAAATCCGGCGGTTTTACGGGATCTGCGCGGATGCGCACGCTGGCGGAGGACCTGCTCACCGTGTTGGCGGCGCACGCCCCGAACGGCGCGGATGTGGTGGGGCTGAGCATGGGCGCTCAGACGATCTTCGAGACGCTGCGGATCGCCGGCGCTGGGACGTTGGGCCGATTTGTGTTCATCGACCAGAGCCCGCGCATCGCCTCCGGTCCCGACTGGCCGCACGGGCTCTTTGGTGAGATGGATCCCGTCGAGCTGCAGCGTGTCTTGGCGGAGATTCGGGCGCAGCCGCGGCGTTTGGCGCAGGCCTGGCTTCGGGGGCTGTGGCGGTCGGATGAGCACTTGGCCATGAAGCTGCTGCTGTCGCCGTCCATGCTGCTGGGGCTGCGGCACGTGCCCGAGGCGACCCTGCGGTTGGCCGACGACATGTTGCAGCAGGATTGGCGCCACGAAGTGCAGCAGCTCGCGCACCCGACGCTGCTGCTCTACGGCGGTCGCTCGATCTATCCGGGCGCAGGGCATTGGATGGCAGACGCGCTGCCGCATGCTGAGCTGGCGTTCTTTGCAGAGAGCGGTCACGCGCTCGTGCTCGAGGAGCCCGATCGCGCAGCTCGCGCGCTGCGCCGCTTTCTACTTGCGTAGCGACAGCCCCAACTTCTGGCACGGAAAATGGGCGATAAAGTCGAGGTTTTGCGCCTCGAACCCGCCCGGCTCCGCCACGCTCCGCCACCCCACATGCCGCTTGTAGTCCGCCGCGATACGCGCCATGGCGGCGCCATTCGCACACCGATCCAGCACGCCCACGACCATGCCGGTCCGATGCATCCCGCCGCCACAGTGAACGTGCAGATGGCCCGTGGGACGCTGACCGTTCGGCCGCAGCAGCGTCTGGTTGATGAGCTTGGCGACGCTGGCGGACGCAGCCGCGCGGCTGCGCAGGTAGGTCGCACGCAACTCAGGCGCCCGCGTCGTGTCCTTTGCGTCGTGCCATGCCTTCCACGCATGCCGCATGTCGTCGCGCCAGCCGCCCTTGGTGGCGTGCAGGTACGTGCCGCCGGTGGTTGTCACCACCTTCGCCTCTGCGTCGTCGAGATCTGCGGTGACCATCTCTCCGTCATACAAGTTCAGCACGTGGCGCACGCCACCCTGGTGCACCAAGCCGTGAAAACAGGATCCTACGCTCGCCGGGTTGGCCGTGTAGCCGCTGCGCACGAGCCAAAGCGCCCTTCCGTCCCGTGTTTTCAGGCCGCTGAGGGGCAGGGCGGCGGCGTTGTGGCGCTGGCCGGTGACGGTGAGGCTGCGAATCGTCCACCAAAATACGGCGCTGCGCACGGCCTTCTCCAGCGTCGCGCGCGCCTGCGGGTCGTCGGGCAGAGAGGCACCGTGCCGCTGGGCGGTTTTGAGCAGATCCGCGGTGATTACACGTGACATGGGATAGGCCGTGGCCGACCACAGCTGCCGGGCGTTGCAGGCCGTGCCAGCCAGCGGGCCGAGTTGGCGGGACGCCGCTGGCGTCAAGTGCGCCGGTGCGCTGGTCGCCGCGGATCCACAGCCGATCAGCAGCTGCAGTCCGACCGTGATGAGCACAGCGCCCCTCACCTGCGCCACCGCGACATCAGCGGTTGCCCGCGCCGCGCTCAGCCGCTTCGCCGGCCGCGAGCTGCCGGCTTGAACGCGCAAAGGCATAGGACTTCGCGTCGTCGCCAGCTAGCGCATACGCGAGACTCAGGCCCAAGTGCACGTCGATGTGGGTAGGCGCCAGCGACAAAGCCGCCAGAAAAGGCTCAATGGCCTCGATGGGGGCCTCCTCGTTTGTCAGCAGCGCCCACGCGTAGTTGAGCTGATCGGCGAGCGACTTCGGATGTTGTTCGGCCAGCAGCCGGAGCTGCTCGACGGCGTTCACGTCATCGGAGTCCGGCGAGAGGGTCTGGGGGTGGCCGGTGTTCACAAAATGGACCAGGGCCTTCTTCCGATCTGGGTCCAGATCGTCAAACCGGAGCAGGAAGCCGTTGTCACGCTCCGATTCGCCATGCACCACACGCGCGATGGTGCCGCTGACGATGACCTCGGCGTCGGTCTTGGGGTGAACGACGGCCACGTCGATCGGCTGACCCGGAAAACACGGGATATTCGATCGCAGAAACACATTGGCGACGCGCAGTCGGCGTTCCATGAACTGCCTGAGATGCTCTTCGTCACCGGGCCGCACCGTGATGAACAGGCTGGTCGTCGTCTTGTCGCGCGACTGGATCTCCGCCGTTGGCGCGCTGACCTGCGGTCTGGCCGCGGGGGCGCTCGTCACCACTGGACGCGTGGCGCGGCCGCCGGCGCCCGGATTGGCGCCAGCGCGCACCTGGCCGCTCTGATCTGCCACAACCGCGGGTCTTGACGCGGCCAGCGGCGCCGCGGCGGCCGACGACGTCTGTGGGGACCCTGCCGCGGACGACCCTGCCGCGAAGGCTTGGGCGACGACGGCGGTCCCGAACGGGCTCGCCTGTGCGACCGTCGGCTCTGGATCGGGACGGGCGCCGGGCGCCGATGGCCCAGTCGGCGCGACGACGTTGGCGCGGGGCTTGTCCGGTTCGGCTGCGCGCTGCGGCGGGCCCGCGCGTTCCTCAGTGGCAGCAGCGGCAGCAGCGGCAGCAGCGGCAGCAGCAGCAGCAGCAGCAGCAGCGGCAGCAGATTCTCGACGCACAACCGGATCAGCCGCCCCGCCCAGCTGCAATCGGATTGAATTCTCGGGTAGCGGCGGCGGCGTGCTGTGGCGTGGCAATGGCGGCGCGGCCTCGTCCTCGCTCAGATCGCCGGCGTCATCAAAGTCATCGAAGAGGCTGTCGATCGCGGACGAGCCGGGCATGGCAGGGGCCGTGGCCGAGGTTGACAGCTCGGAGACCTCGTCGTCGATCAGGTCGCCCCAATCGGACGGCGTGCGCGCTCCACTCCTGGTCGTTCCCTTCGGCGCGAGCAGCTGCGCGATCGGATCGTCTTCGTCGAAGATCTCGTCCGATGCGCGTCGCGGCTGTCGTTGACCAGCGTCAGCCATGGGCAGCACGGGTGGCGGCGGCGCTGCTCTGTCGGGTCTGTTGCGCTGACGCGCCGCGCCAACCAGCGCCTCACGAGCGAGTTCCACGAGCTCGGCGGAGGTCGCCTCATAGGCGGTGGCGGTGGCGTCCACCTCGACGCGATGCGCGATGTTGGCCGGCGCTGCGGCGAGCCCCGGGTCGGCACCAGAGCGCCCCGCCGTGAGCACGTTCAGCACGTCAAGCGCGTCGTCTGGCCCATCCAATTCGAGCCCGGACTCCGACACAGCGCGCGTGCCTGTGTCTTCCAACGCGATCGCGGTGTGGTCCCGCGTATCTTCTTTGGCCCGCACCGCGACCTGTCGCCGCTGCGGGGACGGGGACTTGTGCAGCACGATCGGCACCTTTGGGCGTTGGTGCTCGAACGTGCCCCGAGGCGCAGGCATCTCCATCACGAGCGACGCCGCGAGGTCTGGGTTGTTGGCCGCGTGGTACGTGACCATATTGGGGCGCTCTCGGACGTTGCGCCCGGTCGCCAGCACAAACGCATCCCACTCCCCCGCAGCTTCCTTCGACATGACAAAGAACTCGATGCCCATGCCCGCTTCGTGGCGGTCGTCGTCCTCTCCCTCCACCACGCGCCGCACATGGCCCATGGCGTCGATGACGTTGCCGGTCGGCATCTCGATCTTCATCTGAGCGATGCGGTGCGCCGGGATTGGATCGTCGGTCGCCACAAAAATGCCGCGGCGCGAGACGTCCAAGGTCTTCATCTCGCACCACCCGGCGGGCGTGCGGACTTGAACGGAGAGGTGGATCGGGTGCCGGGTGAAGAAGCGCTTCTTGCCGAGCATCGTAACCTCTAAGAGCCGCCAGGGGGCGCGCGAGTTGCTCGGCGGAGACTACCGCTGCGTGAGCGTGAGGGGAAGCCGAAGCCAGGATTCACGGGCCCGACGACATCGCCGGCTAGTTGGTCGTATCGACGCGACGGAGCAGCAGCGCGTCCACGCGATAGTCCCAAGCGAGTCGGTCGTGGAGCTGCAGCCGCCACGGCAGATCCCGCTCCAGATGTTGCAGGGCGAGCCCGTCGAGCACACCCGGTAGCGCGGCGCCGGTGAGACGCCCGGCGATGAGCCACGGGAGATCGCACGCCAGCGGCAGACCGCGGTCAAGCCGGAGCGAATCGGCCGTAATCTCGGGCTGAAAGTGCCACGGCGAGCTCACGAGCAGCGCGCCGTCGGTCTTGAGCATCGCCTCGCATTGCCCCATGACCGTCCACGGATCCCGCACGGAGTCGACGACGTTCAGCGCGATGATCACCGCGAAGCTGTTGGGGCCAAAGGGCGGGTCGTGCGCGTCGCCCAACACGAGGTGGGTGCGGGCCAGGCGTCGCTGGACGTCCGCTGGCAGACGCAGCGGCCGTCGCTCTAGGGCCCCAGGGCGGCGCAACACACCCAGGCGCGGCTCCGTCGAGGTCGCCATCGCCGCGCCCGCCAGCAGCCATGGGTGACTCTCCAGGCACACCACGGTTCGCGTCGTAACCGGCTTCGACCCGTCGCCTGGCGTCGCGGTCCAGGCCTCGGGCAGCGCGAGCGCCTCGCCACCGAGCGCACCACCGAGCAGCAGCACCGGGCCGGGCGGCAGATCATCCAGGTCGTCGAGAAAAGCGCGCACCCAGCTCAGGTCGGGCTGCGGGACGGGTGGATCGAGATAGGCGCCGAGATGCGCAGGGCCCCAGGTCCAGAGCGATTGCGCCCACGTCGCGTCATCCTGGGACAAGGAGGCGAGCCAGTCGGGCTGGTCCAGCGCCGCGTTGTTGAGGTGCGCGACGGTACGCCGCAAGTGCTCAGCGATGCGCTCGTCGCGGTGTACTACGTGGATCTGGCGGCCCCAGGCCGGGACGCTGGGCCACGCGTGGCCGCACTGCGTGCAGGTGCCGTCGGGAGCGAGGGGGGTCGATGCGCGGGTGGCGGCCGCAGCGTGAGGAGACCCGTCAACGGCGCCGCGACAGCTCGGGCAGTGGAGGTCCATCACATTGGCTCCGTCACATTGGCTCCATCACATTGGCTCCGACACTGAGTTGCGCTGGCGTGACCCAAACCCAGGGTCATGACGCAAACCAGCGGCAACCCGGCAAATACAGGCTTTCAGGAGAGCAGTCGAATCGCCTTTTGAACACCCGCGGCCAGCGCGTCGAGGTCGCCCCGGTTGTTATACACCGCGAGGGAGGCTCGTACGGTGCCCGGGATGCCGAAGAAGTCCATCACCGGCTCGGCGCAGTGATGCCCCGTGCGCACGGCGACACCTTGCTGATCGAGCAGCATGCCGACGTCCGACGGATGCGCGCCGATCGTCCCGTCCAGCACAAACCCCAGCACACCGGCCTTGTTGGGCGAGGTGCCGATGAGGCGGACGCCGTCGATCTCCTCGAGCAGCCTCGTCCCATAGGCCAGCAGATCGGCCTCATGAGCGGCGATCAGGTCCAACCCAAGCGCAGACTGCCATCGCAGCGCCGCGCCCAGACCGATCGCGCCCGCGATGTGCGGCGTGCCCGCCTCGAGCAGCGCAGGCAGCTCCGCGTAGGTGCTCTTCTCAAACGTCACGCGGCGAATCATGTCGCCGCCGCCGTGCCACGGCCCCCCCGCCTCGAGCAGCGCGCGCCGCCCCCACAACACCCCAATTCCGGTCGGAGCGAAGACCTTGTGGCCCGAAAATACGTAGAAATCACAGCCCAGCGCGGCGACATTTACCGGCCCGTGTGGCACCGCCTGCGCGCCGTCTAGCAGCACCTTGGCGCCGACCGCGTGGGCCAACTGCACCATCTCGACGACCGGATTGATGGTGCCGAGGGCGTTGGAGACCTGCACCGCCGCCACCAGCTTCGTGCGTGAAGAGAGCAGGGCGGCGAAGGCGTCCATGTCCAGCACGCCGCGTGTGTCAAAGGGCGCGACCTTGAGCGTGGCGCCGACGCGCTCGCACAGCATCTGCCAGGGCACGATGTTGGAGTGGTGCTCCATCGCCGTAATCAAGATCTCGTCGCCCGGGCCAATGTGTCGCTGCGCCCACGTGTTCGCGACGAGGTTGATCCCCTCCGTCACCCCGCGCACGAAGATGCACTCGTGGAGCTCGGGCGCGCCGATGTAGGCCTGCACCGTCTCGCGGGCTTGCTCCAGCAGCGTCGTCGCGCGCTGGCTCAAGGTGTGCACACCGCGGTGCACGTTGGCGCAGCAACCGCCGTAGTAGTCGACCAGCGCGTCGATGACGATCTGTGGCTTCAGCGACGTCGCGCCGCTGTCGAGGTACACGAGCGGCTTGCCGTTCACCAGCTGGGCCAGCGCCGGGATCTGGGCGCGGATCGACTGAATATCCAGGCGCTGAGTCGGCAAATCGGTCGTGCGAGTGGGCTGCACAGCTGGTGCGGAGCGCGGCGCCATCAAAGTCCCGCCAAGCGCTGCGTCAGCTCGTCTCGCAGCTGCTGCTGCAGCGCCGGCAGGGTCACCTTGGCGACGATCTCGCCAGCAAACGCGAAGATCAACAGCCGTCGCGCCTCCTCTGTGGGGATGCCGCGTGAGCGTAGGTAGAACAGCGCGTCGTCGTCCAGCTGACCGACGGTCGCGCCGTGCGAGGCGGTCACATCGTCATTGTCGATCTCCAGCTGCGGTTTGGTGTGGACCGTCGCGCGGTCAGACAGCAGCAGGTTTCGGTTGAGTTGCACGGTCGCGCAGCCGCTGGCGTTCGGGTAAATCAGCACGTTGCCGCGAAAGATGCCCGTCGCGCTGTCATCTAAAACACCCTTGTAGTGTTCGCCACTTGTGGTGTTGCCTGCAAGGTGATGAATCGCGCTGTGATTGTCGAGATGCTGCGCGCCGTGGCCATGATAGAAGCCGTCGAGCTGACACGACGCACCCGGCTCGGCCAGGAACACCTCGATGTCGCTCCGGCCGATCGCGGCACCAAACTGGGCGACCTGAGCTTCGTAGCGGCTGTCGCGCGCCTGTCGGACCGCCACTTTGGCGAGGTGGAACGCGGCCTCACTCTGGTGCTGCACCTGGGTGTGCCGCAGGGTCGCGCCGGCGGCCAAGTCGACCTCGACGACGTGATTGCAGAGGTGAACGCCGCCGTCCGGCGAGAGGTGGCGCTCGACCAGGCTGAGTTCGGCGTGATGGGCGAGTTGAATCAACGACCGACTCTCGGTCGCGCGCGCCGCTCCGTCGTGCAAGTAGCGCAGCTCCACCGGGCCCGCGATCACCACGTTGGCGTCGAGCAGCAGGGCGACGCCGCGGTCAAAATCGGCGAGATTCCGGGCGCTCAGCGCGTCCTCAAGCCGGTCGATCGGCGCGATGGTGCCGACGGTGTCGGGCGTCGAGAGGCTCAGGTCCACGACGGACAGGCCCTCCGGCACGACCGATAGCGCTAGATTCAGCCGTCCGTTGATCAACACGAGCGTGCCAACCGTGCCCTCGAGCGGCGTCACGTCGAGCTGCGTGGCGGGCATCGCCGCGTCTGTGGTCTCGCCGCTGGGCACAACGTCGCCGGGCACAACGTCGCGGGGCACAACGCCGTCCATCGCGCGCGTCATCGGACGCAAGCTGGTGTGTTTCCACGACTCGAGCCTGCCAGTGGGCAATCCGGCCGCCAGCCACCGCTGCTGGCCCACCGCACGGCGCTCTACCAGCGTGGCGAGGGCCGCCGGCTGCGGATCTTTGGCAATATGAAGCATCATCGCTACCACCTAGGCCTGCTCGGCGCGGATCCAATCGTATCCACGGGCTTCGAGTTCTAACGCCAGCTCTTTGCCGCCCGACTTGACGATGCGGCCGTCCAGCAGCACGTGCACCCGGTCCGGCACGATGTAGTCGAGCAGCCGCTGGTAGTGGGTGATCATCAAGATCGAGCGCGTCGGGTCGCGCAGCGCGTTGACGCCGGCGCTCACGGCTTTGAGGGCGTCGATGTCCAGACCGGAGTCCGTCTCGTCGAGGATCGCCAACTTCGGCTCCAACATCGCCATCTGCAGGATCTCGTTGCGCTTCTTCTCGCCGCCCGAGAAGCCGTGGTTCACGTCGCGACCAGCTAGCGTCGGGTCCATCTTCACGGTCTTGAGCTTGGCGCGAAACAGCTTCAGGAACCCGACCGCGTCGAGCTCCTCCTCGCCGCGATGTTTGCGGATGCTGTTGAGCGCCTGCTTCAGGAAGACCTTGTTGCTGACGCCGGGCACCTCCACCGGGTACTGAAACGCCAGAAACACGCCTTCGCGGGCGCGTTCATCGGTCTCCATGTCCAGCAGGTTCTTGCCGTCAAACGTCACCTCGCCGCCGGTTACGTCGTAGCCGTCGCGGCCAGCGAGCGCGTAGCTCAGCGTGCTCTTTCCTGAGCCGTTAGGCCCCATGATGGCGTGCACCTCGCCCGTCGGGATGTCGAGGTCGAGGCCGCGCAGGATATCTTTCCCGCCAACTTTCACCTTGAGATTTCGGATCTGTAGCATGATGCCATCCTGCGTAGTTATCTGAAGTCTTGTAGAATTTTCGTGTGCCGATTGAACTGATGGGGCGCCGCGTGGATCAACCCACTGCACCCTCGAGGCTCACCTCGAGCAGCTTTTGGGCCTCGACCGCGAACTCCATCGGCAGCTCGCGGAAGACGTCTTTGCAGAAGCCGTTGACGATGAGATTCACCGCGTCTTCGGCGCTCAACCCGCGCTGCATGAGGTAGAAGAGCTGATCGTCGCTGATCTTCGACGTCGACGCCTCATGCTCGACCTGCGCCGTCGGGTTATGCACCTCGATGTACGGCACCGTGTCTGCGGTCGCGTTGCTGCCCATGAGCAGGCTGTCGCACTGCGTGTAGTTCCGCGCCCCAGCGGCGCTTTTGAGCATCTTCACGGCGCCGCGATACGTCTGCTGGCCGTGTCCGGCGCTGATCCCCTTCGACACGATCGTGCTGCGCGTGCCCTTGCCGATGTGGATCATCTTGGTGCCGGTGTCGGCCTGCTGGTGGTTGTTGCTCAGTGCGACGGAGTAGAACTCGCCGACGCTGTGGTCACCCTGCAGGATGCAGCTCGGATACTTCCAGGTGATGGCGGAGCCGGTCTCGACTTGGGTCCAGCTGATTTTACTGTTTTTACCGCGGCATAGACCACGTTTGGTGACGAAGTTGAAGATGCCGCCGACGCCGTTCTCGTCGCCTGGGTACCAGTTCTGCACCGTCGAGTATTTGATGTTGGCGTCGTCCATCGCGATGAGCTCGACGACCGCGGCGTGCAGCTGGTTCTCGTCCCGCATCGGCGCGGTGCAACCCTCGAGGTAGCTCACGTGCGAGCCCGCCTCGGCGATGATCAGCGTTCGCTCAAACTGCCCCGATTTCGCGGCGTTGATGCGGAAGTAGGTCGACAGCTCCATCGGGCAGCGGACTCCTTTCGGGATGTAGCAAAACGATCCGTCCGAGAACACCGCCGCGTTGAGCGCCGCGTAGTAGTTGTCGGTGTAGGGCACGACCGTACCGAGGTGCTTGCGGACCAGCTCGGGATGATTCTCCACCGCGTCGCTCAGCGGTCCAAACAGCACACCCACCTTGCTGAGCTGCTCCTTGAACGTCGTGACGACGCTGACGCTGTCAAACACCGCGTCCACGGCCACGCCGGAGAGCTTCGAGCGCTCGTGGAGCGGCACGCCGAGCTTCTCGTACGTCTTCATCAGCTCATCGTAATCGGCGCGCTCTTGCGGCGTTAGATCATCGATGTTTTTAATCTCTTTAAAGCGAGGTGCAGAGTAAAACGTGATGTCTTGCAGGTCGATTTTGGGGTAGTGAACGTGCGCCCAGGTGGGCTCTTCGAGCGTCAACCAATGCGCGTACGCCTTGAGTCGGTACGCCAGCAGCCACTCGGGCTCGTTCTTCTTGGCAGAGATGAAGCGAACGGTGTCTTCGGTGAGGCCGGGCGGCAGCGAGTCCGCTGCGATATCCGTGACGAAACCAGCGTCGTAGCCGCGATTGGCGAACTCGGCGATGGTGTCTTCGGTCTGACGCGCGGCGCTGCCCTCCGGCGCGGATGGCGTCATGGGTGCGTTGACCTGCGTCGCGTGCGCCACAGCTGGGTTCGTGACAGCTGGGCTCGTGACAGCTGGGTTCGTGACAGCTGGGTTCGTGACAGCTGGGGTCGTGACAGCTTGGACCGGGACAGGTGGGGTCGTGAGCGATGTGGGCGATGCCGTGGGCAACATGGACTCCTCGTCTTGGGGGGGCGGGTCGCGCTGGTGCGGCCGACTGAGGTGCTAGGAAACAGGGCGCCGATTCAATCAGGACCGATTTGGTCCTCTTTCAAAGGCTAGCGGCGCTTTCTGCTGTGTCAACCGAGATCTAGGCAACGCCGGGCGCCGCGCGGGCGGCCGGCTCGGGGCGCGGGGTAGCCAAGGGCGCGGAGTGTGGACGAATCCGGCGATTTTGTCACCGGAAAAACTGCGTTGCAGCGGCGCGGCGCGTCGGTCAGCGCTGGACGTAACCCAGCGCCCGGGCCAAGCTCCCGCCATGAACAAGCTCCTCATCGCGATCGTGGTGGCCATTGTGCTCGCCTTTGGCTCCGTCTTTGCCTTTGAAGGCCAGATGGCCTCTGTGCATTGGCTCGGCGAATTGTTTCTGCGCGCGCTCAAGATGATCATCGTGCCGCTCGTCATGCTGTCGATGATCACGGGCGTCGCCGGCCTCGGTGATGTACGCAAGCTAGGTCGAATCGGCGGCGTGACCGTCGCTTATTACGCGGTCACGACGTTTGCGGCGGTGGTGCTCGGCACGCTGCTCGTCACCTTCATTGAGCCCGGCGTTGGGCTGAGTCACGTGGGGCTGGAGGTCCCGGCCAAGGTGGCCGCCAAGCAGGACATCGGTATCACCGACATCATCCTCGGTTTTTTGAGCAACAACGTCTTCGAGTCCATGGCCAACATGCAGATGCTGCCGCTCATCGTGTTCAGCCTCGTCTTCGGCGGCGTGCTCTCGACGATGGGAGCGCGCGGCGCGCCGCTGCTGGCGGTGTGTGTCGCGGGCAACGAGGCGATGATGAAGATGGTGCACCTGATCATGTGGGCGGCCCCAGTCGGTATTTTCGGGCTGATCGCTGGGCGTTTTGGCAAGGCCGTCGGCGCGGGCGGGATGGACGCCTTCTTCAGCCAGCTCGCCGGTGTCGGGATGTACATGGTGACGGTGCTGATCGGGCTGGCGATCCACGGTCTCATCATCCTGCCGGCGATTCTGTGGTTGGTGGGGCGCAGGCGTCCGGACCAGTACGCGAAGGGTGTCGGCGCCGCGCTGCTGACGGCGTTTTCGACCGCATCCTCGGCCGCGACGCTGCCGATGACGTTGGAGGGCGTGGAGGAGAACAACGGCGTCGACCCGCGCGCGGCGCAGCTGGTGGTGCCGATGGGCGCGACCATCAACATGGACGGTACGGCGCTGTACGAGGCGGTGGCGGTCATCTTCATCGCGCAGGTGCTCGGCTACGACTTGAGCTTCATGCAGCAGGTCCTGGTCGTCATCACCGCCACACTCGCCGCGATTGGTGCGGCGGGGATCCCGGAGGCGGGGCTCGTGACGATGGTCATCGTGCTGCGCGCCGTCGACCTGCCGCTGGAGGGCGTCGAGCTGATTCTCGCGGTGGACTGGCTGCTCGACCGGTTTCGCACGACGGTGAACGTCTGGGGCGACGCGGTGGGCGCGGCCGTTGTGGAGCGTGTCGCGTTGGGTGGGCGCGCGGTGACCGCCGACCCCGAAGTAGCGAAGTAGCGGCGCTAGTGCCGTCGATCCAAAGTCCCTTCCGGGTTCTTTCCCGCTTCATGATTAGTCACCCGAAACATCCGCCAGCATCCAACCGAACTGAGAGACCAGCATCTCGACCAAGGCGGGCATTTGGCTTCGCATGGGCGTTGAATCCCAGCGGCCGACGTGGGCGGGAAACTCCAGCCGCCACAGGTGGACGCCCTCGCGCCGCAGGCGTGCGTGCGGCCATGCGTCGTCGGCAGGCCCCGATTCAATCGTCAGCAAGCTGCCGCGGCGCCGAACGCGCAGATGCCCGAGGCCATCGTGAGCGGCCAGCAAGCGACCAAGTCGGTCGGCGCTTTGGTCGTCGGCCCAATCAACAACCATTGGCTCCTCGGCGAGCGGGCTATGCGGCCGGGCGCCACCGTGTCTGCCAGCGCTTGCCCCGGAACGTGCGGCGCTCCACGATGCCGAAGAGGACCTCGACCTGGTTGACCCACGACGCGTGGATAAACGTGTACACGAAGCGGAAGCGGTTGCCGTGACGCGCGTCGAACTGCGTCCAGCGTTTGTCGAGGCCGTCATGGTGGGTGTTGAGGTTGTCCCACACGATGTAGACGTCGCCCGTCGGATGCTCCT
>ERZ889078.1170-NODE-1170-length-21516-cov-13.298542_pt1 | contig 21516 bp, 20 predicted proteins | sample MGYA00521266_ERZ889078 | MGnify/ENA primary metagenome ERZ889078 (study PRJEB32303, sample SAMEA104408618) | aquatic metagenome | biome: Brackish water; feature: Pelagic; material: water | place: Baltic Sea | collected 2014-06-16T06:34:00 | depth 76,534 m ...
AAATTGATTTCAGCGGAGCGCCCAATCCCAAAATGTGGTTGGTAGAAAGCAGTGGTGCAAACACGTTTATTGGTACCGATAATGACAGCGACCCTGTTGTTTTTAATCAATACAATCTCAATCAATGCCCAGTAAGGCTGGTGGCTGTTACTGGTGGAGACGTAGAAATTCAGTGCCCATGCGCTAGTAAAACAGGCCCTTGCGGAAATTCATGTTACACCTACGGTTAAGAAGAAAAAAATGGACAAGAAATTTGAATTGACAGAATTGATGTTGCAATACAACCACTCGCAAGTGGATGGTTGGAGGATGACGAAAGGAAACAGAATAAATGGACTAGACGTGGATTGTATTTTCCGAAAAGAGGATGCGGCCACGCTCGTTTTATCTCACATGTTAGATCCGTATGTTTCTAAACTACATGTGGGTAAAGCTGAAGAACTCCAGAAGTATTTCAGTGCTAAACATCAGTTGGCTAGCGTAAAAGTGGTAATGGTGTACGGCAGATTGCTTATGAACCCGCACCGCTTACCCGAAAACATCTCCATTTTCTCCATCATGGATAGTGCAGAACCAGAGATGGAACTAGATAAAAGCAGATGATGGGATACTCCACCGAGCCGAGATTAATCAAGTTGCTTTACTGGCTCATGTCAATAATTATTACTGCATCAATAGTTTATATGATGAGTGCAAAAGCTTAGTTGCATTAGCCACCAAGTGAGTTTCTAAGTTATCGGCTTAATTCTCTATTTGGTTTATTCGCCATGAAACTGTTAGTGCCAAAGTTTTATACGATATTCACGAAAAACACATCAATGGAACTTGGAAATTGGAACAGCAAGTACTCCGTAAACAATGCTATTATAGATGATCAGCATAAGCGATTGCTAAACATTCTATATAAATTAGAACGGCTTGTATCTAAAGGAGGCGATAAAGAGAAGATGGTAGGACTACTATCCAATATGTCTGACTACGCACTAGAGCATTTTAAATCGGAAGAGCAGTACATGCAACGGATTGGCTATCCAAAACTGGAGAAACACAAAGAACTCCATAGCATGTACACTTTAGAGGTACTCAAATACACCCTTAGCCATTTAGATGATGCTCCAGAAAACCCGAGAGAAGTGTTGAATTTCCTTTCGCATTGGTGGACAGACCATATCCTAAAAGTTGATATGGACTATTCTAAACATGCAAACCTCAATTAGCCAAGCGCAAGAGTACCAGGCGTGCGTCTTTGATTGTTATTTTCAAGCCATAATATTCATTGATGGCACAACAACCTGGTTACACCGTAGAAGCGAAAGAGAACATCTATTTCGCTATTAGTTTAGTCTTTAGCCTGCTTTTTTACACAGGAATAATTTTGGGTTTGGTAGCCGCGTTTGAATATGGGCAACAGCCTTATGTTGTGATGTTCGCGTTTTATGCAGTGTTCTTTCTTGTACTTGCACACATAATGCGGGGTTACTTGGTTGGGCTAATCCGCGGAAATGCCGTAAAACTTGGTCCGCATCAGTTTGCAGATATACATCAGATTGTAATGAGTCAATCGCAAGCATTGGGCCTTACCAATGTTCCAGATATTTATCTTTTGCAAGCCGGAGGTTCGCTCAATGCTTTTGCCACTCGTTTTATGGGAGCCGATTACATCGTGCTGTTTTCCGATGTTTTAGAGCAGGCTTACGAGAAAAACATAGAAACGGTAGAGTTCATTACGGCACATGAGTTGGGACATGTAAAAAGGAATCATATTCTTAAGCGCCTAATTGTGCTACCAGCTTTGTTTGTGCCCTTTTTAGGCAATGCATATTCTAGAGCTTGCGAGTACACCTGCGATAGTATTGGCGCATCGTTAAGTCCAGAAGGTGCCAAATCTGGCTTGTTGGTTTTAGCGGCTGGTACTAAGTTGTTTCGCAAAGTAGACCTCCATCAATTTACCGAACAACAGCACACCGAATCGGGTTTTTGGATGTGGTTTTCCGAGATAGTATCCACCCATCCGCACTTGGTAAAGCGGTTAGGTCGGTTTCCAGAAACTGCCTCTTCACCAAGGTCATCGGCAGCACAAGCTCAAAGTTGGGAGTTGCCAAAAACGGAAGTTCCATCCACGCAACCATCGGCACCACAGGTAAAGGAAAATGATGCCAGCAAGTACATGCCTAAATAATTGAAGGGGAAAAATGTAGAAACAGAATGGCTGGCGCCAATGCGTTAATTAACTGTGGCTAGAAAAACGCCCTAACCTGCATGGTACCTGTATGAACCGAAGGATTGTCTTCACTTTTTCGACCGCTATACTGTAGATTAACTTGCATGTTCTTTCCAACGCGCATCTGAAAAAACACCGACCATGTGTAATTGAGCCCTGCCTTAAGTCCTTCAAGTAGTTCAAACTCAACCGTATTTCCAGATTGACCATCATACGTTATGCTGATGAAATTGAAGGTAGCATTAATGCTTCCGCGCTGTAAGAGATTATACTTTCCATCAACCCCCGCATCTCTAATAATGGCTTGCTGAGAACCGCCTGTTGTAAGCTGATTAACCTTATCGATATACCGAAACTTACCTCGAACGCGCCATTTAGACCCTGGCTGAAAAACCAATTCTGGTGCAACTTCGTAATAGCGAATATTGAAGTTGTTTGTGCTGAAAAAATCAGATAGCGTTGCTTTCCATCCATATTCTCCAGCCGAACTAAGGGTAAACATCTTGGCAAAATTCCAGCGAATCTTCAGTTTATGCGAACTGTTTGTTCTGGTCTCAAATCCGTTTGCCAAATAAACTTTGCTCTGATTTTGACCGTATGTATAATCCGCACCAACCTTCGAACTACTTCTATTGAAGAAAAAGGTGTTCCGTAACGAGGAGGTGAGTGTGACAAGTGTGCTATCGGAAACGGTACTGAAAAATGGATCGAATGCGGCTAGCAAATTATTACGCTGCGTTTTTCTGTCGATACGATAAACGAGCTGGTCCGAAAAGCGAGAAACGAACTTTTTAAATCCGGTTTTTCCGCCCCAAACCGCACGTGGGTTAAGATTTATTACCTGATTAAACTGCGTGGTATAAACCTTCGTAAAATCATTGGTTGGGGTAAAAACCCGAATGTATCGGGCCGTATCTTGATAAACCGCCTGAACATATTCGTTCAGTTCCTTTACTCCATTGTCGTTTTGGTCTATCCAACTAAACGCTCCTTGCCCGGTTGGAACTTCAACATAAATGAACTCCTTTCTGCTTTCAAGTCCAGAGCCAACTTCGTAAAAAGTAGAGGAGGTAACAGACCCTTTAAACAGTTTGAGGTTGTATTCCAATCGATTTACAAGTGTGTTGTCTGGTCTATTGTTGCTCAGTAACGTGTCTTTAATCACTAATCGTCTATAGGTAACCGTAGCTCTAAAAACACTATTCGGATTCTTACCCAACTCACCAATAACACCAACACTTTCGCCAACACTAGAGTATTTCAGTTCGTTTCCGCCTGGTAGCCTATCATCTCTCCGCTGATAAAAAACCGAGTATTTGTTCTTCCATTTATCCGGACTCTTGATGTAAACCTTTGCATCGTTCCATTGATAGCTAGTTGTGAGTAATGAATCGGTAGTTGCTGAGAAAAACCTGTTGTCTTCAAAAATATCCTTGGCACCAACCGTAAACCATTTAAACTGGTATTGAACCCCAGCCTGAAAACGACCAAAACGATTATTCACCTCACTACCGTTAGAGAAGATGTGACTACCGTTCAAGTCCAGATTGAATCCTTTGTGTGCAATCTTGGCGGTAAGCGCATTTTGGTAGGCTTCAAAAAGGGTCTTATTTATGAAAGATCTAAACGAATATTCAACGTCAGCAATATCCTTTCTTATAAAGCCAAGGCGGGCCGTAGAAATGTACTGGTCTGTAAAAGTGTTCTTGTTTTGAATGTTCCAGTCGCGTTCAAACTCCACTGTTCTAAAGCGCTCAATTGGCCTAAAATTTTGGTTTAAATGCTCAAAATCTACGCCTGTTTTAATGGCCCATTTTGCCGAATCTCCAATCGGAATTACATGGTCGTATTTCACTTTTAGACCATATCCCAAATTGTCGTCACTATCTTTTGTTGAGAATCGGTTTACATCCGTGTTCGAAATAGCTCCCTCAACTGCAAGCGTACCATTTTTGGCAACTTTATACTCGGCCCCAAGAGTGTAAAGCTGGTTCATTTTTGGGGTAATAATTTGCTGAAGCGGAATGTATCGTCCTTTTTTGTCACCTGAAATCGAATCGGGAGCTACCCATTGGTACACCCTTCCATTTGCACTAGTCTGCACTTGTAAGTAATCACCGTTTCCTAATCCCACATCCGAAAATCTGACTTGGTATAAAGCGCTATCTGGGTCAATGCTGTAGATAAAAATCTCAGGATAACTTACTGGTACGCCAAGTACCGTTACAGTGGTATCTGTACGATGATATCTTACCTGATCGCTTGAAAATCCAACTGAATCAACAGCAGATAAAACCGCAAGACTCAAGCTATCTCCAATGTCTTGCAACAGGCCGAGCTGAGAACCATCTAAGTCGATATCTAAAAGATTGTTTTTGCCGTCCTGCTCAGAATATAGATTAAACCGCACCTTCAATCTGTTTTTCTCAAAGTCAGTGCCCACATGAAATAAGGAACGAGAGTAGTTCCGCTCAGAATATTGAAACTCTACAATGATTCTAGAATCTTTGGTAATTAGTCGTTTTGTGGTAAACGTTAGCTCAGCCGTATTGTAATCAATCACGTAGTCGTTTTCCTGCCCACGAGTCATCAACTGACCATCGATATACACCTTTTCGGTTCCGGCAATTACTATAATGAAAGACTCATTTTCGGCACCTCTGAGTCGATAAGGACCTTGGTTTCCTTCCACGCCTTGAATAATCTGCCTGTTAAATTTACCTCTAGATAAAGCCCCGCTTCCTTTCACCTCCAAAAACCCAGGATGCTCATCGGTAAACTTCTTTCTCACAATCGGAAAGCGATGTTTTATGCTTAATCCCTGCGCCCTTTTAAAGAAATTCATGAAGTAACTATTGGGGCGTTCCAATCGGAAATCACCAGCAGTTAACTCAGTTTCATCTGTAAAAATCTGAATGTAGATTTGGTCAAAATCCTGCAATTGTTGCGTGTTTCCTTCTGGCTGAAAAGGAATGTTATTGTCTGTAATTGCAGCACGAATTCCGATTTTAGGGGTTAATTGACCTGATAAATTCAGATTCAAACTAGAACTTACGCCAAGGTCTTGATTGTTGCCAATGGTAATGCCCCTCGAAATCGACCCGCTTTTACTCAAAGTTCCAAGGTCAAATAGCTGATTGGAGGTGCCACGCTTTACTGCATAGTTGAATGGATTGGGCGGAATATCCCTGATTTTTCGAATGAGCGTTGGGTCTTTATTGAATGTTCTTTTAGAATAAAGCGATGGAAACACACGGTAAGTTGCACTGGCCGATGAGCCAACCAAGCTCCTATCCACTATCAACTTCCCAGAGTACCACTCAAGGTTATAATAGGCAGAATCCAAGGGCAGTCCATCTACGCTCAGCTCAAAACTGCCAGGAACAATACTCAGCGTATCAAGGGTAATTGTATCTGCACTAAACTCAACGGTGCGGCTGCGCAAATTGCTGAGATTCTGACCCCATGCAGGAAGCAGAAACAGCAATAACAGAAAGCTGAATATTGGTTTTAACAAGCGCATTTTGCCAACGGGAAACCCCTATTGAACAAGTATAACGCAATAAATGCTCAGAAGTATGTGAGTGTTGGGTTCTTGGCGTCTGTTATCTAACTACAGAACCGTTAGGTAATTCGTTCTCAGGACTAAGCAGAATTACGTCATCAGCATCTGGTGTTGCACCTAAAACCAACACTTCGCTCTTAAAACCAGCTACTTTTTTAGGCGGAAAGTTGAAAACGGCTACAACTTGTCTGCCCAGCAATTCTTCAGCATTGTACTGCTTGGTTATCTGAGCGGTGCTCTGTTTTGTGCCGTGAGCTCCAAAATTGATGGTTAGTTTATAGGCCGGTTTTCTTGCCTCTGGAAAAGATTCTGCGCTGAGAATTGTTCCCACCCGCAAATCAATGTTCTGAAAGTCTTCAAACGAGGCATTTTCCATGCTAGCAAATATACTTTGACGCACCAAAAGTTAGCGCATTTGTCTGTTGCTGACATAAATCACGGCAAGAAGTTGTGGTAATCCAATGCATGCATTTATTTTAGACGTCTCAAAGAATTACAAAAAACTCAATGGCATTTATTAGTCAAGCGCTTAACGCTGCTGCAGAAGGGACCTCGGTAAAAGCTAGAATAAAATATTTTTTCTTTCTGCTGGCCTCGTTTGTGTTCCTCTTGCCTGTGCCGTGGTTGGTGGTGGTTATTGCAATTACCTTGCTTTGGTACGGAATGATAGGGTGGTCGTATAAGACGGCACCTGCGCAATGGATTTCGGCCCAATTTCAAGGAGCTGCAAAACGGTTAAGCAAGGTCATGTTAAAGGACGAACGTAATAGTCCCTATCTCATTTCCTTAATTTCTATCGGCATTTTTACGCCAACCATGTTTGTGCTTTCGGTTTGGTACCAGTCGCAGCAAGAAACCTTTAGTTGGCTAGCGGTTTTGGTATATCATGTCATTACTTATGGACCGTATTTTATCGTTTTCTCGCAAGTAGCAACGCTTATCCACAAAGAGGGCCACGAAGCCAAAGGAATGTTTAAAAAGCCGTTTGGCATTTTCGATAATTTTTTCGGGCGATTTATGAGTTTCTTCTACGGCCACGTGCCCGAAGCTTATCCAATGGGTCATATGCGCATTCATCATAAGCACGATAATGCTCCAGAAGATGTAACCTCAACAGTCTATTTTGACAGATCGCAAGCATCTCGATTTATGATTTATCTATTCGAATTTATGTTCTATTGGACCGGCATTTCGGTAGCGCATCATCATTACAGAAACGGAAAAATGAAGGAATTCCGTAAGATGGCCTATGGCATGTTGGCTTACTATGGAACGATAACGGCTGTGATGATTTACAGTCCACTTTTTGGTTTTGCGTATCTGCTTTTGCCGTTACTTTCTTCCATCATTTTCTTGGCTGCTATCAATTACACGTGGCATGCTTGGACTGACCCTTCAGAACCAAAAAACATTTACAAAAACAGCATAACCGTTCTCAATGGACATTACAATGTCTATAATGAGGATTATCACGTTGAACATCACAAACGCCCACAAACGCATTGGGAGGAATATCCGATTAACTACGAAAAGCACAGAGATGAATACGCTTCTAATCGAGCCATAATTTTCGATAATACACAGGCGTTTGAAATCTTCTTTTGGTTGCTATTTGGTGCGTACGATAAAATGGCAGATCATATGGTTGACCTTAACGGGGATATGACAACCGAGGATAAGATTGCACTGTTGAAGCAGCGGCTGCAACCAATTCATTGAACGACTGCTCAGTTAGAGTCCATGTAAAAGCCGACATTTAGTGTGTAACTCACGCACATGAAAACTGCTTTTATTACCGGGGCCACGGGCTTTCTCGGAATTAATCTTGTCCAGCAACTTTTAGAACGAGGTTGGCAAGTAACGGCCTTGCACCGAAAAACATCCAATCTCACCTACCTCCAACGATATGATGTGAAGTTGGTTGAAGGAGCAATCACGGATAAAGACTCTCTGATTCAAGCAATCCCAGAAACGGTTGATGCTGTTTTTCACGTTGCTGGTAACACTGCAATGTGGTCGAAAATGAACGACCAACAATTTCAAGACAATGTAATTGGAACACGAAATATGCTTGAGGTTGCACTGCAAAAGCAGGCTAAGCGCTTCATCCATACTTCTTCTATTTCCGCCTACGGCCATCACGAAAATGAGTTTGATGAAACCATGGAATCGAACGCAATTTCTAGTCCAATGCACTACGCTAAATCCAAGTATTTGGCCGAGTTAGAAGTGGATATGGCAATTGCCAATGGCTTGGATGCGGTGTTGGTGAACCCGTGCGATATTATGGGGCCGTTCGATTCACACAATTGGGCCCAAATAATACAAGCTGTTTACAATAACGATGTGCCTGGAATCCCACCTGGAAATGCCATTATTTGCCATGTACGCGATGTAGCACAGGCGCACATTTCTGCCTACGAAAAAGGCAGAACCGGAGAGCGCTATTTGCTTGGAGGGGCCGATGTGACTCTCAAAGAAATATTCAACACAATTGAGGGTTTAATGGGCAAAAAAGAATCGCAATTTGTTTTGCCTAAATGGGTTTTGCAGGCTAGTATCCCTTTTTACGCTTTGCAGTCAAAATTGAATGGAAGGGAGCCCGTATTGACGTATGAAAAGTATCTTGAATTGGTACTTGCTAAGCACGTTAGTTCCAAAAAAGCGATAGAGGAGTTGGATTATAAAATGACCCCGTTGACAGATTCGATACGAGATTCGTACGCATGGTTAGAGAAAGAAAACTTGCTTTCTCGATGAGGTCTGTTTTTGTTGTTCCTATTCTTCTCTTTTTCTCCTTTGCGTTAAGCGCTCAGGAGATTAATGAATACATCGACTTGCAAATTCATCCCTGCATGCACGTTCCGTATTCGTTTTTTGGCGATGGATTAGAAACATTTGACGAAGCAAATCCGCCCGAATTGACGTGGAAACATCAGTTCACCAACGTGAACTACGCTAACTATTTACGCAAGAATAAAGGCGCTAGAATTTTGTGTGTTGGGGCTTTAACGCAAGAGAACATCGCCTCGGCAAAGCGTGGCCGAAAGGTGATAATGAAGCAGATTAAGTATGTGAATGATTTTGTGGCCGCCAATTCAGACGATTTCGCGGTAGCAAGAACACCTCATGAAGTTAGAGAGTTAGTTCAAAGCACCGACAAGACAATCATTGTGCATTCCATTGAAGGAGGGAAGCGCTTGGTTAATTCTCAAGAAGACGCCAACTTTTGGGCTGAGCAGGGCGTAGCATTTATCACTCTAGTGCATTTGGTTGATAGCAAATACGGAGGCGCAGCCAATCAGCCTGTTTTCGCACTAAAATTTCTGAATTTCTCCAGTCTATTTAAAAAAGAAGAGAAACGTGGCTTAACCGAAAAAGGCAAACAAGCCATTCTGTGGTTGGCCAATGCAGGCATTATGACAGACCTTACTCACATGAGCGACCAAACTCGAAAAGACGCACTCTCTTTGATGCAGGAAAACGGAATACCACCGCTTGTTACACACGACATGTTCAAACCTATCCAGAATCAACCACGTGGGTTAGATGAAGAAGACCTGTTGAAAGTGTACGCTAACAATGGGCTCATGTCGCTGCCAATAAGTGGAGAAAGTTGCATGCCGTATAAACCACGGGCTGATTATCAAGCCAAGTTAGATGCGCTAGAAAGCTATTGCAATGGCTCTATCGATAGTTACAAATTCACATATGAGGAGGTGAAAGCGTTTTTGGAAAAGAACCTTTCAGAGGATGAAGTTTCCAATCTGTCCATTGGTTTTCAGACTGATTTTAATGGTTGGCTCAACCATCATCATGGCAGATATGGTGAAGACGGCTGTTTTGAAGCAAATCCCGATAGCACCTATGAAGCAATTGAATTGGAAGGATTAGCTCATCCTGGTTTGCTCGAATCACATTGGCGATTACTTGAAAAGGAAGGTGTTGATTTGGAGCCTATCAGGCGTTCGTCAGAAAAATTCTTACAGATGTGGGAATACGTTTTGAGTAAGAAAGGCAACTTCGTCACTCGGTAATTCAATAGTCCATTACACGAAGCTCGACTCGTCTATTTAAACTTGCTTCACCACTAGATGCCGGATGTTGATAGAGCATCTGAGAACAATTGAATCCTTCGGTGTTCATTCGATTATCTACAATATCGTGCTTAATTAGATATCGTTTTACTCTGAAGGCACGATTCTCTGATAGGCGTTGACTGTGCTCAACACCGCCAACTCCTGCATAGCAACCGTTTGTATGGCCTTCGATTAATATCACAAGCGATGGGTTATCTCTCATAAGTTTTAACAGCCTTCTAAAAGAAGTCCACGAACTGGGCAGCGGAGCGGCACTTCCACCATAGAAATTGATGTTTCTCAAGGTCATTTTTAACCCAGACCGAAGCTTTGGCAACAACGTTGTCAATCTCTCAAGGGTATCATTCTCAGAAGTAGCAACCACCGTCTCGTTGAACAAATATTTCTTTCCATCAACCGAGAATACGTATTCTCGCATTCTATTGCCAGTCTTAATAGGTGCACTGAAACTGTATTCTCCAGTAGTTGAGTTTGTTGTGGTTTCTGCTAAGAGTTCACCGTGTTTTTCTTCCCAAGTAACGGTTGCATTACCAATAGGCTCGCCCGTTTCTTCATCTTTCACAATGCCCTTCAGTTCTTTGGTTGTATAGTACTCGAATGATAAACTGAATCCTGTTTCGGTGCCGTAAACATTATTCAAAACCAAGTAATAGCGTTCACCCTTTTCAGTCTTCAGCGCTTTGCTAAAATGACTTCCAGGTCCAGAACGTACAAATTCTTTTTGGGTACCCATCGAAAGCCCCGTTACACTCAGTTCATCAGTATTATACCTAGAAATATTGCTACGAATAGGCTTAACCTTTCTTCGAGTAAGATCCTCACAGAATCTTTCATCTGTGTATTCAAAAAGCATAAAATCTATATCGGCAGCTGTATCAGTTGGGTATACTTTGAAAACCAAATAGTCGTCAGATAGCGCTTCAAAGGTGAACCATGCAGTGTTCTCTTCCTGTTGGAAATACATGATTGAGTTACTTGCGTTTCCCGAAATATCCAGCGTCTCTCCATAACCAATTGGGAAGCTTTCAAACTTGTGATTCCCTTTGGGTGCTATTTCTTGAGCGGTGGCACAATCGCTCGAAAATTCTAATTCTTGAGCTGAAGTATTTAGGCTGAACAACACAAACGGCAGTAGGTAGAGTCGTTTCATTGGTTGGGATTAGAAGAACAGACTAGACGATTAAACGATGTTGAGGGATAAATATTTCATGTGGACTTTAGTTTTTTAGAAATGTCTAGAGTCACTCTGCACTAGCGTGGAGTCGTTCTGCAATAGTGGAGTTGCATGAAAACCATCTATGGATTGCTCCGTTTTGTGAACAGTAATTTAGAATGTATGCCACCACGCCCACAGCACGAATAACGCTTGAAACGGGAGTCGTAACCACAATCCCCAAACAGGAATTTTGCCACCAGGTTTGGTTGATTGTAAATGGTAAAGGTTGGCAGGAAAGACGGCTATAAGCAAAGCGATAATACCCCAAGCGGCAGCGGTAGAATACTCTGGGCAGAAAAGGAGAAGGCCAAGAAAGATTTCAATTGCCCCACTAAGATGATTCAGCATTTTGTGCCATGGCAAATAAGGAGGCATCAATTGCAAATAGAACTTTGGGTTTTTGAAATGATTGTAGCCAGCGAAAATGTAAAACGCTGCCATAATATATAGGCTGATGTCTTTCATAGGAATGTAATCTAAACTTACGATGAACATCCGTTACACAACCCTATTTCCTAATAGCATTCGGAATATTTACATTGGTAAAGGCAAGCTCATGGAAGATAAAGGCAGTTTTTATTTGAAAAAAGAAGAACCCAATAGGTCGTGCCTATTGGCAATGAGGGATATTGTACTGAAAGCACATGCTGAAGTGGAGGAAACCATAAAATATGGATCGCCCTGTTTTTGTTTTCGGGGTAAAGCGTTTTGCTACTTATGGATGGACAGAAGAACCAAAGAGCCTTATTTTTTGTTGGTTGAAGGAAAGCTGTTGACTAGCGCACTTTTGGAGACAGGAGATAGAAAGCGTATGAAGATATTGAGGGTTAATCCGAATGAGGATTTGCCAATAGACGCAATCAATTCTGTACTCAGCGAAGCATTGAATTTGTACAAGGATGGAATTATAAAAACGAAGTAATATGGGATATAAAGTAAATACCGTTTGGAAGGAGAAAATGGCTTTCGATAGTCAACTCGGAAATCATTCTGTTAGGATGGATACAACCCCAGAAATGGGAGATGACTCTGGGCCAAGCCCGAAGCAATTGGTACTTGCCGGTTTAGCAGGCTGTACCGGAATGGATGTAGTCTCTTTGCTTAAAAAAATGCGTGTTGATTACACGGGTTTTGAAATAGATATTGAGGCTGATTTGACAGAAGAACATCCAATTGTGTTTTCGGAAATAAGAATGAAATATTTGGTTTCTGGTAAAGATATTGACCACAGTAAAGTTGAGAAGGCCATTAACCTGTCTCAAGACCGCTATTGTGGCGTTTCGGCCATGCTGAAAAAGAATAGTCCGATTACTTATTCTATTGAATACCGATAATTAAAGATTCTGATTTTGGTACACGAAGTAGCGCATTCCTTCGCGCAGCGCCAACGCTCCATGCATATATAATCCACCGAGCCAATAGGGAACACCAAAAATTTCTGGTTCGCGATAATAAACAAGGTCAAATTGTGTCATAGCACCCTCTACTGCCATGCCGCCAATGCCAAGTGTAATGGCAAAAAGAAGTATGAAAAATCGTTCGTAGGTGAAAAACCACCTTGCAAGAAAACTCGCATAGAAGATTAGTGATAGTAGGATTGGTTCATCATTTCCGAATCCGCTTAATAAGTAAACCATCATAAAGAATAGTAGACTTTCTACAAAAAGAGATAGGCTTCCGGAGCTAGTGCTTTGGGTGCTAGCTGCTCTTTTTGGAAAAAGAGTAGGCGCAAACAAGTAGTTCAAACCCATGAGGGTGAATGCGACAAGAAACCCTGGAAACACGAACCAAGCTTGGCCAAATAAAAAGGGTTTTGGATAGCTTAATGCTCCTGTAAAAACATGGTTTGCATCGCAAATCGTAGCTACAATTGCTCCTATAAGCGCAAAAGGAAGAAACTTTATGAGCTTGGATTTCATTATCGCTATTCTGCGGTTTGAAGAATCAATAGCTTATCGTCTTTCACCGTTCCTACGAAAAGCAAGTTGCCAAAAGGTGCAGCTACAGATGTGCCCGATACCTGGGTGCCATCGTTACTGTAAACGCTTTCTACTGTATAATCACCGATGCCGTTATAAACCACCTTTAGTACCTCAGAAGGTGCGGTTTGCTTACTACCCTTGGCATAAGCAGTGAAGCGTAAAAGGTTTGGATGGCAGCCAACAAACAGATTTCCGTCTGTATCGAACTCTATATTATCTACTCCTGTTCCGCATGAAATATCTTCTACAAAAGTCAAAGAGCCATCAGTTTGAGGTTGATACACTTTAATTAAAAACCTTCGGGGAGATGCCACAAATACCAGATTACGCTTTGTATCTAGGTTGATTCCGTTGGCGAAGGAAACGCCCTCGGCTGCTTCAGAAAACTGCTGTCCGTCAAAATAAAGCACATTAGAAATGGCCAGATTGCCGTAATCTTCTAGCAAACGTCCAAAGCCTTCAGCATTCCCATGATCGTTGGTTACGTAAAACCGTTTTTCGTCAAGCAAAACAATATCGTTTGGGCTTACCAATTTAGTGCTGCGCTCTGTACGAATATGTGTCAGTTCTTTTCCAATGAGCGTAAATATCTCGATGGAATGTTCGTGCAGCATGTGGTTAACAACAGCAATAGTATACACGCTATCACGCTTAAACATAGAAATGCCGTGAGGCGCAAATTCCTTCCCGAATTCAGATGTCAAATGGGTGAGCACGAAATTGCCACTTTTCAATTCCATGTGGTATAAACCACCATGTTCTTGTTCCATTGGAGGAAACGATAACCTTGCTGTGGCCGAGACAAGGGCAAAGCTGTCTGCCATGCTCACGATAATGTCTTCTGCACCTTTTATCGGAATCTCAAGCAATGTTTCACCATCGAAACGATTCTCTACCGTTCTAAAAAAACCCGTAGAAATGAAGGTGTAAAGGACAAAGCCTACCAGAAGCAGGAGTAGGGCGAGTAGCGTTTTTTTGCTGAAAGACATGGTTTTTTGTTTGGATTTTCAAAGTAAGTGAAGGGCGGCAATTTGGCTTACACGGACATCATAATTACGCCAATCGTCACAACTAAAGCACCACATAGTTTAAGTAAGGTGATAGGTTCATCGAACCAAAAAACAGAAACAGCATAGAGCCCAACAATAGTTAGTGAGAAGAAAACTGTGCTAGCCACTTGCAGCGAGATGAACCTTAATGATTCGGTAAAAAGCACAGAATTGATGAGCCCAAAGACTAATCCAATAGCAAGAAAACCCCATTTTTTGGATGGAGTTGCCTCGTTTAGAGCAGAGTATTTGAACCCGATATTGGTAAGAACGTTGGCGATGATAGCGCCAGAGATTAGGAGCATTTTCATGAGAAGGAGTTTTAAGGTTATTGCAGGTGGAAATAAAAAACCCACTTTGCTTCTGCAAGGTGGGTTTTAAAATTTCAAAATGAAATGATGTTGTTTACATCGTCAATTCACCAATCTGCATAATAGGTTCGATATTGGTATAGTTAGGTGTGTCGGCCATTATGGTTTCGGCATGCGGTACGAAGGCGGTTTGAAACGCTTCAAGACTATCAAAATACATGGTGCCAATGGCGGCAAATGGAGCAGATGATCCTGGTGGGCCTCCTCCCAAGCCTGATTCCATGTTAACGCCCTTGACAGCATCGCCAAGCAATGGACCGATTAACGCTGCATGTTTGGTTTTATAATAATCCATATCAAAGTGCTTTCCTGCTCCGTTTGGATACATGACGGATACTTTAATCATCCCTTTCTTCATTTTGGACTGTGTTTTAATATTTTGAAAGCAATTTACGTTTTAACCACTAAGTGGTACCAGATGTAATGATGAGCTATTTATTTAGCTACAGTGAACCTGGTTTTTAGTATGCTGGTTTCCGACACTACCATAAGCGTGTATATCCCTACGCTTAGATCCTGCACATTAACTTCTTGCACGCTGGTTCTAATGGACAGTATTCGTTTACCAGTTGCATCAATTATAAACACCTCTTTTGCAATATGTCCAACAGGAATTTTGAAACGTAAAACGTCTTTGGTAGGATTTGGGTAGACTAATACATTCTGTTGAGAATTTGATGTTAGAGATTGGACGCCTGATGGATTGTGCTGCGCTTCAATGAAATTGAAACACTCCATCATTTCATCTGGATAGGTAGGAAAAACTACCGTGTGACCAACTCCAGTGATCTCGTTTAAAAAGGAAACCCCACCATTGCTTTGGATATCAGAATGAAGTGTGTTTGCCACATTAATAAAGTTGGATGAATCGTCTAGTCCAATGCAAATACATGCGGGCGCAAACTCGTTGACAGAAACATAGTCAGGTTCTAGATGGCTGTTACTACCGGCGGCAAATGGAATAACACCCCTCAAATTTGGAATCGGACCGTTGTCTGTGTCCATAGAAACGATGGTGGCGTGTCGTCCGCCATAGGACAAACCAGTGAGGTAGATTCGGTCAGGATCAATGCTGTATTGAGCCATAATTGTGTCTACGGAATACTGAAATAGTTGCTTTACCAACCCCTCTTGATTATTAAAATGGTCTTCATTTTCAGGGCATAGTATTATTGCTCCAATACTGTCAGATAGGAACGTGAGTTGATCTCTGAATTGACCCGCATTGGTATGTGGGCCTCCACGAAATCCTACAACCAGCGGATAGCTTTGATTGCTATCGTAATTTGTTGGAACATAGAAGTACAGGGTTCGAGTGAAATTATAATCAGGTTGGTTGAAGGCTATGGCTTGTTGGAAACTGCCAGTTGTTTGCCCAAGACTGACGCTAACTAAACCAATGAAGCAAATTATCGAGAAAAGTTTTTTCATGGAGTCAAGGTAATGGGGATAGAGGAAAAAGGAACCGAAAACCGGAAAAAGCAAGGCTAATGTCGGGAAGAATTCACTGATTTACACTCAGCTACTTTTGATTGAAATTGTAGGTTGAGAACGCTATTTCCATCCAATAGCACGATTGAATTGTTAATTATGGATGAATTAATGCCTCTTATGCCTCCATGTTTGGAGTAAATTCCTTTGATGAAACTCACATTCAGAATTTCGAATTCTTTTTTGAAACTGTAGACCGTCAAATCATCATTCGTCTGTTTAATTCCATTTTTCATGAATACTTGAATTGATATGTCTAGGTCCATCTTATCTATTCGGGTAATTGCGGGAATGGTTGAAGCAAAGTTTCCGTGCGGAATATGAACAGAAGCGGGCGGTAAGCGAAACCTTTGGATGGAAGGTTTTGAGGTTGCCAACTTCCAAGGAGCAAGACTAAGTCCCACACCTATATAGCTCATATTCCGCATGAAATCTTTTCGTTTCATGAATCGAATTCTTCGATGAGTACGCCCATTTTACCCTGCTGATAATCACGTAAAGCCTCCATTATTTGTGTTTGATTGTTCATAACGAATGGACCGTAAGTAGCTAGAGGCTCGTTAATTGGTTCGCCCGCAAGTAAGATTGCGCGTGTTTCTTCAAGCCCTTCAAACGAAATACTTTCACCATCATTTTTAAACCAGACAAGATCTCTCCCGCCTGCATGGCGCACTCCATTAATTTCCGCTTTCCCGTCTAATAAGTATAGGATTGCATTGAAATTCTTAGGAATAGGCACATCCATCTTACCACCTTTTCCAATCTCAAATCGCATAACCAACATTGGTGTCATTAGTTCTATCGGGCCTGTTTTCCCCAAAGCTTCACCTGCTACTACACCTGCTTTCACTTTTCCGTCTTCAGAAGAAATCCAGGGTGTTTTCTCGGCAGTTAATGGTTGATACTTAGCGGGTTCTAGCTTGTGTTTGGCAGGTGTGTTTGCCCAAAACTGAATTAACTCGAAATCACCACCTGCTTCAGCCAGTTCTTTTGGCGGTCGTTCACTGTGAATGATGCCTTTGCCGCTGTTCATCCATTGCGCGCCTCCGGCTGCTATAATGCTTTGAGTGCCCAATGAATCGCGATGGTGCACCGCACCTTTGAAGATAAGTGTAACAGGAGAGAATCCACGATGCGGATGCGGTCCAACACCAACTTCTTTTTCTGTTTGTCCGCCAGGCATTTTGTTTGCCCAGTGGTGTATGAGTAGAAAAGGGTCAATCTGTTCTATACCATTTACCGGTAGTGATTGATCTAATATTATTCCACCCATATTTACTTTTTGGGCAGGTATGATTTTATGGATTGAACGTTTCATACTTTAAAATTAATGTTTAAACATTGATTTAACAATGAACGATGGAAAGGGTTCAAAAGCGTTTAACTCGAGTGGTCGTAGATGATTTTCCATTCATCTCCAAATCGTTTCCAGATGAGCGTGAAAAGGCCGTTCGGTTCATCCGACTCTCGAATCAATTTCCACTTGCCGGTAACGAGGTAATGCTCTGTTCCCATTGGGTCAACATTTAGAATGTCAAATTCCAATTGACCCATTGCCGCCTGGTCGGGATACGATTTCTTGTAATTATCGAGTGTTGCTTGCCAACCATAGTTGATGCCTGATTTACCAATGAACCGTAGTGAATCTGATTGCCAATAACCCTGCATGAAACAATCGACATCGCCATTATTCCAACATTCCTGTTGCACGGCAAGCACGGTTCTAATTTTTTCTTCAGCTTTCATATCTGAGCGGTTAGAATTATGGCATGCAACTAGGGTAAGGCAAGCCAGAAATGGGAGAAGTGATTTCATAGGATAAAAATAAGCCCGCAGCTCAATACGAGTGCGGGCTTTTATTCTGCGAAGCAAGTTGCTATTTAGCTTCTCGTATTTGCATGTTTTCTTTTTTCCTTTTTTCACGTTCGGCTCGCTTTTCTGCTTGCTTTGCGTCAAATACTTTAAGCTGCTCTGCGGTGAGAACCGAGCGCATTTTCAGGAAAGCTGCCATTCGGCTCTTATCCATCTCAGCTTCAAGTTTGTGCATTTCATCAATCAGGCTATTAATCTCATTGATATTCGGATTTGTAGAGGTTTTAAGGTCGGCCAGTTTGTTGCGAACAGCTTTCACAGCTTCACGTTGCGATTTGGCTCCTTCTTTTCCGCTCTTTTTAATCTCTTGGAGCGATTTTTTCTGAGCCTCGGTTAAATCCGGAATGTCGGCCATCATATCCCTGCCCTTTCCTTCTCTAACATGTGTTCGGTCTTTTGGTCCGTGGTCGCCACGCGGTCCTTCTTGTGCAATTCCTGTCCCAGCTATTAGGGCAATGATTGCAATTGTTGACATTAACTTTTTCATTGTTCAAGTTTTAAGTAATTGTGAGGATAAGATGCCGCATTGCGCAAAAGGTTTAACTACTGCATCAAGTTTCTCGCAATCACTTTGAAATAAGACTCATGAAACGTGCATTTGGAACAGAAGTTTCACCATTATCGCAGAATTCAGGTTTTAGACCGTCTACGAAATACATCTCTATTTCACCTTTGTTTTTTGCCTTAATTTTTCCTCTCGGGGTGCAATCGAAATAGTCCTTAATCAAGTGGTATGTGGAGCCACTTATATTCACCTTCATTACGTCTCCACTACTTTCCATTCGGGCAGCGGTGTTAACTGCATCTCCCCAAATGTCGAACGCAAATTTATTTTTGCCAACGACCCCAGAAACTACACTACCAGTATGGATTCCAGCTCTCAGTTTCCACGGTTTTTCACCATCATGTTCCTTTTGCAGATTTATTTTTGCAAGTCGATGTACCATTTCTAGACCTGCAGCCACAACAAAAAGCGGGTTAGTATCATTCTTTGTTGGAATGCCTCCAGCCGCCATATATGCATCTCCGATGGTCTTAATCTTTTCTATTCTATACTTATCCATCACCTCATCAAACATTCGGAAATGCTCGTCTAAAGATTGCACTAATTGTTCATGAGAAATGCCTTCGGTAATGTTGGTAAAGCCTACAAAATCTGTGAATAGAACCGAAACTCTATCGTAATATCTTACAGAAGCGTAACCAGTTTCTTTTAATTCATTTGCGGTTTCGGCCGGGAGAATATTCAACAATAACGCATCTGAACGGTCTTTTTCGTGCCTAAGCTCCTTTGTTCGATCATCCACCATTCCCTGCAGTTTTTCTTTTTCCTCCAAGTGCCGCTTTTCTCTGAGTTTAATTATTACCCAAACCAGCCCAATCAGCGCCAAGGCGCAAAGAACAATAAACCACCATTTCAGCCAGAAAGGAGCGAGAACCTTGAATGTGAAAGTTATTGGTGTCTCATTCCAAATTCCATCACCGTTATTCGAACGAACATTGAATGTGTATTCGTTCGGTTTTAGGTTGGTGAATGAATGAAAATTCTTGCTTTCTACCTGTGACCATTCATCGCTAAAGCCCTCCAATTTCCACTGGTACTTTACGTGACGTGGTGTGCGGAGATTGATTCCGCTGTACTCAATGGTTAGGTTGTTTTGGGAAAATGGGAGAAGCAAATTTTTTGGAAGATTGAAATAGCCCTCAGTGCCGTCAGCGTACTCGCTAGTGTTCCAATCTGCATCTTCAAATTCCAGATTTACTCGAGTAATGTGCAGTCTATTTTCCACCAGAAATTCTCGTTTGGCCTTCGGGTTATATCGTGTGCCTCCGCGAATCGTACCGAACCAGAGATTGCCTTCTGCATCAATGCTAGTGGCGTTTTCGTTGGTTTCTACACCAATAAAACCTTCTGGCATTCCGTAATACTGAACCTCCTTTATCTCTGCTCGATTGTTAAGAAGAATCTGATCAACGCCAGAAGCGGTTCCTGCCCAAAGATTACCTGACTGGTCAAAAACAAGTTGATGAATGTCTATTGAGGACAGTCCATCTTTCAAATCAATCTGATCGAAATCTGAAGATTTGACTGCTTCAGGGGCTTCCTGATATTTGAAAATGCCACCGCCTTCTGTACCAATCCAAATTGTCCCATTTGCTCCAGTTGCAATTCCCGAAACATTCGAAAGCATTTTAGGAGCAACAATGGTTGTGAATTCATCATTTTGAAAAATGACTGGCTCAGCACTTAGGTACCCAATCCAAATGCGATTAAACCTATCCTTATAAAGGCAAGAAACCTCGCTTTCGTTGATGTTTGCGTTGCTGTGATATTGATTGAATGTGTAGCCATTCTTACTGTTCGAAAAGCGGGTTACGCCTTGACTGCTTCCAATCCAAATATGTTTGTTTCCGTCAAATAGAATAGCTTTTACATCCTCGTCAAAACGTTTCCCGTCCGTATTTAGCCAAGTGGTTTCTTTGCCATCTTTGATGAGTATCCCCTCGTCTGTTCCAAACCAGATGGTGCCATCGTTAGCCTTAATAATTGTATTGATGCTTCGTTTGGAAAAATCGTTGCCAAGCGGATTCCTAATGATTTTCCATGTGCCATTGCTATTCGGAATCAATTCCGTCACACCTTCAAGTGTTCCTAGCCATGTATCACCATCGTCATTATTGAAAATTGATAAGACTTGATCACTCGTAACTCCATCCTTCTCCGTGAAATGAATAAACTCTTCGCCTGAAAATCGGCAGATTCCACCGAAATACGTGCCGAACCAAAGGTTGCCACTTCGGTCCTTAGTTATATGGCGAATGCGATCATTGCTTAAGCCGTTTTTTTCTGTAAACGAAGTAAAGTTTTTACCATCAAACCGGCTTAATCCCTCTTGCGTGCCAAACCACATATTACCAAGATTATCCTGGCATATTCCACGGATTCGGTCATCCACCAATCCATCTTTTGGCATAAAAGTTACAAAGCCATTTTGTGTCAATTTGTTCACACCGCTCTCCGTTCCAACCCAAAGCGTATTCAGTTTATCCTCATATAGAACTAGAACCCGCTTATGAGAAAGCCCCGATCGTGGGGTGAAAGTTTTCCAGTTTTCGCCATCAGTAGAAACCAAGCCTTCGTCTGTGCCAAACCAGAGATTACCGTTGCTATCGCGAAGTGCAGCTCGTACTTTATCGCTCTTCAACGTTTCGGTTTTGTCGTATACAGAAACTATTAGGGTGTCATTTTCAAACCGCAGTCGATTGATGCCTCCTCCAAAAGTGCCAATCCAGATATCACCATCCGTACCTTGTGTAATGCAGCGAATGTATTCGTTGGTTAGCCCGTGCTCTGCGGTAAATGTTTCAAATGTTTTACCGTCATATTTGCACAATCCGTGGCCGTCAGTTCCAATCCACAGATTGCCGGCCTGGTCTTCAAACAGTGAGCGGATGGTATTGTCTGGAAGCCCGTTTCCGATGGTGAACGTGACGAATTGACGTCCGTCAAACCGGGATAGTCCGCCACCTTCTGTCCCCGTCCATAAATAACCACGACTGTCTTGCAAGACGCAGTAGACACCACTTCTTGGCAATCCTTCTTCTACAGAATACCGCTTAAAGTTGTACTGCTGCGCGCTGGTTTGAA
>ERZ889078.1172-NODE-1172-length-21475-cov-8.782633_pt1 | contig 21475 bp, 13 predicted proteins | sample MGYA00521266_ERZ889078 | MGnify/ENA primary metagenome ERZ889078 (study PRJEB32303, sample SAMEA104408618) | aquatic metagenome | biome: Brackish water; feature: Pelagic; material: water | place: Baltic Sea | collected 2014-06-16T06:34:00 | depth 76,534 m ...
GACTGCCCCGGAGATCCGGGCAAACCGACGCGCGTCATGAGCGGTACGATGCAGCCGGTGCAGTCGTGATCGGAGCTCTTGCACGACGTCACCGTGCCGTCGTGCGGATCGCTGTACGCGTCCGCCCCCGCCGATCCACCAAGCCCGCCACCCAGTCCAGCGCCCTGCTTGCCGCGCGCCAGCGGCGACTGGGTCTGTTTCGTGTTGCCGGTAGCCACCGAGCACTTCGGCGGCGCGATCGACTCATGAAAATCGGGGCAGATCGACGTCCCACCCGCGCCGCCCGCCGCGCTGCCAGTGGCGCAGGCGCGAACGCCGCCGGCGCCGCCTGGGGTCTGGTCTTTCGACGCACAGCCCGCATGCCCAACGTCCTTGCCCTTCGCGCCGTCTGCGCCTGAAGTCCCTGGCTGGCCGTTCGTGCCGGCCTTGCCGTCCGCGCCTTTCGCGCCCTGCCCGGCTTTGACTTGGCAGCCGACGAGCTCAAAGCGGCTGTCGCAGTTGCTGGAGAAGACGGCGTAGCTCGTGCCCCCGGGCGAGAGCACGCTGGGGCCAATGATCGAGACGCCATCGACCCGCGTGCGCGCGCCGACGCCCAAGATGTTCTGACACCGCACCGCCGCGACGCCGGTGGCGAGCTGTTTTCCGGCGCCCTGACCGACCAAGGACGTCTCGTAGATCGCTGGATCTCGGTCTTTGAACCCTGGGCCATAGCCACCGTAGATGCTGACGCCCGCGACGAGCAGCACGTTCTCCGGCCAGGCGCCGGCGCCCACATAGAGGTGCGGCTTCTTCTGCGCGACGGCGCGGGCCGTCGCCGCGCCGATCGTCGCCATCGGCAGGGTTACCGTGCCTGCCCACAGGTCGTTGCCCCACTTCGCCACAAAGATGGCCTTCGAGGCCTCGCCATCCACGCCGTCGCAGTCGATATCGCCGCCGCCGGGGACGTCGGTGGTCGCGCCCGACTTGCACTCGCAGCCGTCACTCATCAGGCCGTTGGCGTTGACCCAGCCAGCGTCGCAGTCGATGCCACACACCGGCTTCGAACCGTTGGCTTGCGGCGGCGCGCAGGTCGCCTGGGTGTGCAGCGCGGCGGGCACCGGGCACGTGTTGTTGCACACGCCACAGTGCCCCAGGGAGGTGTAGGTGCCCGTTTTCGGGTCCAGGGCGCCTTCGTCGACGACCCCGTCACAGTCGTCATCGGCGCCGTTGCAGACGTCGTTGCTCGCGGCCTTGCCGGTGCAGATCAAGCCGCCCGTGCCCGTGCAGACCGTCTTGCCGATGCACGTGCCGTAGGGGTTGCTGATCGGGCAGGCGACGTCGCCGCCGGCGTCCTCATCGAGCGTGCCGTCGCAGTCATCGTCCGCGCCGTTGCACACCTCGGCCAGCGGGACCTTGGCGGAGCACCCAACCCAGCCCTGGCTTGGCACACAGGTCTCCTGCCCAGCGCACGTGCCCGCCGCAGTCGACCGTGAACAGGAGCGCTTTGCCCCCGAGTTTCCGGGCCCGCAGGTGCAGGTCGGCTCTGAGGGCACACATACTTTCGCCTTCTGGCCGGGGACGCTTTTGCAGGCCAACCCGGGCTCGCAGGTGTTCTTTGGCCCGCAGGGCAGCATGCAGATCTTGCTTGGCAGGCCCTTCACGCTGGGCGCCAAGCAGGTGGCGACCACGCCGCAGTCGCTGTTGGTCTGGCACGCATCACAGGCGCCGACGACTTTGGGCACGCACTGATTGCCGTCTTGTTGGTAACCCGGATCGCAGGTCGCGACGGCACAAAATGGTGGCAGCGCGGCGGCGTCACACATCGCGGTGCCGTACAGCACGGCGCCAGCGCAGCTGTTGTCGCAGACGCCACAGTGGTCCTTGCCGATCAGCACGCCGTTGACGCGCCACGGCTCGTCCGTCACGCCGTCGCAGTTGTCATCGAGGCCATTGCACTGCTCCGGTGCGGGCGCCTTCGCGTCGCAGATCCAGCCTTTGCTCCCCGCGCAGGTGGCGGTCCCCGCGCAGCTGCCCGGTTGATCGGGTTTCGCGGGCGACGTGCAGGGCGTCGTCGCCGGCAGCCCGTTGTCGGTCTTGCCGTCGCAATCGTCGTCGAGGCCGTTGCACTGCTCGGCGGTGGCGCCGGGCGCATCACAGACCTGCCATCCGTCCACACCACACGTCTGTTTGCCCGCACAGCCCGTGCCCTTCGCGGCGCAGACGCGCGAATCGCCGAGAGAATCAGGCCCGCAGGAGCACGACCCGTTGTCGGGTCGACAGAAGGCTGCGTCACTGGCCGCCGACGGCGTGCACGTGTGACCGGTGGGACACGAGTCGTGCGGACCGGCGTCGGTGGTCGCCGTCGCGAGGCACGGGATCAGACAAAAACTCCCTTCGCCTTGCACGTCGGTGCACGCGCCACCCAGGCAGGCTGACGCGTCCGAACACGGGATGCACTGCAGATCGCCTGAGACGACGCAGACGGGGGAGCCTGACCAATGCTCGTACCCAGCCGGGCACTCTGGCGGTGGTCCTGCGTCGGCGTCGGCTGGTGAAGGCTTGTCAATGTCGCTCGGCGCGTCCTGCAGACCGGCGGACACGTCGACTGGACCGGGCGACAGCACGTCGGCTGAACAAGCGGCGAGGGCAACGCACGCCAGCGCGATCAGCAGGTGCCGCGGCACGCGCAATAGGGGAGACCCAGCCCACGTCAACGTGTGCGCTCGGCCTGCCCTGGATTCTATGCACATGGTGTCGCTCTCCTCTGCCCCGCGAGAGTCCGACTGGGTCGGCTCGTCGGCGCGCACGGTAGCAGGATCTAGGCGCCTATCGCACGCCACGACAAGTTGCATGCGCGCAACCCCGCTCAGGTCGTCGACTGCACGACGAGCACCGCCGATTGAGGCGCGAGCCAGAGCTCGGTTCCGCCCCATTCGTGCGAGCGCATCGTCACGGTCGGCTCTGTCATGACGAGGCGCCAGCCACCGCCCGGTAGCGTGATGTGGGCCCGTGACAGGCTGGGGTTGAGGCAGAAGCTCACGTTGCCCTGCGGCCCTGACAGCACGTAGCCCCCCGCGCCGGAGGCGTCGTCATGCAGCAGCTGCGGCCGCTGCGGGACCACAAACGCGGGCGCCAGCCAGCGGCGACGGGCGGCGATCCACGCGCTGACAAACGCCACGAGCGCCGCATTCTGGGTGCGGTGGCGCCAGTCGATGTGGTTGGTGTGGTCGTCGCGATCGTAGCTGTTCTCGTCGGCCACACCGAGCTGCACGGAGGCGTCGCGGCGCAGCTTGGCCCGGCCCCAACTCTGCCCGAGGTGCATCATCACCGGGCCGCGGGTGCCCAGCAGCGCTGCGTTGCTCAGCCGCACCATCGCCGCGAGCTCAGGGCTCAGCGTCGCGATCTCGTCTGCGTGGACGAGCTCCTCGCTCGTGATCTCGGCCAGATTCAGGCGCCAGAAGTCGGCCAGCGTGTAGCCGTCGTGGGAGACGAGGTAACTCACGCCGTCGTTGTGCCCAGGCAGCGCGCCGCCGCTTTGATGGCCGCCGCCGCTGAGAAATCGCGCCAACGCGAGGCCGCGCCCGTGCGCGTGCGGGTCCGCGCGCAGCAGCCCGGGTTCGGATGGTTCGCGGCCCTTCAGGCCATTGCGGTAGCGGTCGTCCCACACCTTCCAGCCCAGAGAAACCAGGTGTTCGGGGCGATAACCGCCGAGGCTCCACGGCTCGGCGATGAGCAGCGCGTCCGGTCGAATGGCGAGGGCGACGTCCCGGATCTCACGTAGGGTCCGGTCGTCGATGAGCTCGGCGAGGTCGAGGCGAACGCCGTCCACGCCGATCTCGGTGAACCAGCGCCGTACGCTCGCGAGGACGAGGGCACGCATCTCCGGCGCCGCGGTGTTCAAGTCATTGCCGCAACCGCTGTGGGAGCGCATACGGCCGGCCGCAGTTCGATGAAACCACGTGCCCGGGTCGAGCAGCAGCAGCGGATTGCTGTCGTGGGCGGAGACGTGGTTGTACACCAGATCGACGATGACCCCGAGCCCGCGGGCGTGGAGCGTGTCGACCATCGCGCGCAGCTCCAGCGCGGGATCGGTGAAGCTGCCGTCGTCGGACATTCCGACCCAGGAATTGGGGGCGGCAGCGGGCCAGGCATCCGAGAACCGCTCACTCGCGGCCAGAAAGAAGCTGGGCATGTAGCCCCAATGATTGCTGAAATAGTTGCTGGAATGCGGTTTGCCAACTTGGTCGGAGTCCTCCCGTTCACCCTCGAGCACGGGCCAGCTCGTGACCGGCAACAGCTCGACGGCGTCCACGGCCAAGCCGAGCGCGTGCCGGGCGCCCCCGATCGCCGCGGCGTGGCTCTCCGCAAAGCCGCGGTAGGTGCCGGGCTCGGTGACACCCGCCGACGCGTGGTGGGTCGCGTCCGCGAGGTGCATCTCCAGCAGCACGGCGGCGTCTGGGTTGATGGTGACGCCGCCACGCGCGGGCGGCAGCGCCGACGTCACGACGGACCAGGTCGGATGGCCGGCCGCCTTACGACGCACCACCGCCCGCGCCCAGGGGTCGGCGACGACGATCGTGTCCCAGGGACGATGGACGCGAAACCGGTAGCAGCCCAACGGTGCCGAGATATCGGCCTGCCAGACGACGCGACAGCTGCCGATCCCGGCGCCGTCGCTGACGTCCATCCGCCGCATCGCGGTGACCCGTTGCGGTTCTTGGTCGGGATGACGACGTTCGACCAGCTCCACGTGCACAGCCGTGGGGGCCATCAGCCGGAAACAGCGCTGCGCAGGCAGCCAGCCCAACGGTGCATCGCAGCTCACGCGGCCTCCACGACGACGACGCTGAAGCGTGGCAGGTCGAACAGAACCCCGAAGACGTCGCCGTGGTCTCCGGCGGGCATGGCGAGCAGCGCGGCGGTGTCGGTGTGCCCGCCGAACGCGTGGTCATCACTGTGCAGGGTGACGCGCCACGACCCTGCGTGCGGCACCTCGAGCACATAACCCGGCCGCGGCACGTCGAGCGTATTCACGACAACCAGCAGCTCAGCGCGGCCTTCGTCGCCCCATCCCAACCGCCTGAAGGCATACGCCGAGTGCGCCGTATCGTCGGCGTCGATCCAGCTGAAGCCATCGCGCGTGTGGTCGCTGTGGCTCAGCGCCGCGTGACCCCGATACAGCGCGTTGAGCGCCGCGACCCAGCTCAGCAGCCCCTGCCGACTCGGCTCGGCGGCTTGGGCCCAGTCCAGCTCTTGGTCGAAGTCCCACTCGCGCTCCTGACCGAACTCGCAGCCCATGAACAGGAGCTTTTTGCCCGGCATGAGCCACTGCAGGCCAAACACCACCCGCAGCTGCGCCGCGCCGTCCTGCCACGGCCCCGCGACCTTGCGAATCAAGCTGCCCTTGCCGTGCACCACCTCGTCGTGGCTCAGGGGCAGCACAAAGGCCTCGGCATCGGCGTAGGACGAGGCAAACGTGAGCTCGTGGTGATGCCAGCTGCGATGCTCGGGCGCTCTGGCGAAGTAGCTGAGCGTGTCGTGCATCCAGCCCATGTTCCACTTGAACGTGAACCCGAGCCCAGCGTCGTAGGGGGCAAGCGGCGGCACTGGCTCGCCCGTGACCTTGGCAAACGCCGTCGACTCCTCCGCCACCGTGACCACGCCGGGGTGACGCCCGCGTACGACCCTGTTGAAGTCCTGAAGGAAGCTGATGGCGTCGAGGTTCTCGTGGCCACCAAAGGCGTTCGGCAGCCACGCGCCGGCCTCACGGCTGTAGTCGAGGTAGATCATGGACGCGACCGCATCGACCCGGATGCCGTCGACATGAAAGGACTCCAGCCAATAGCTCGCGCTCGCCAACAGAAAACTGCGCACCTCGGGCCGAGCATAGTCAAAGACCAGGGTGCCCCAGTCGGGGTGGGCGCCGAGCTGAGGATCTGCGTATTCGAAGAGCGGCGCACCATCGAAGGCGGCGAGCGCGTGGCTGTCTTTCGGAAAGTGCGCGGGCACCCAGTCGAGGATGACGCCGATGTCCGCGCCGTGCAGCGCGTCGATGAGAAAGCGCAGATCGTCCGGATCGCCGTAGCGAGACGTCGGCGCGAAGAACCCGGTCACCTGATAGCCCCAGCTCGGATCGTAGGGGTATTCGCTGATCGGCAAGAACTCGACGTGGCTGAATCCGAGGCCGTGAACATGGGCGACGAGACGATCGGCGATCTCGCGGTAACCCCACGGTCGGCCATCGCTGTGGCGGAGCCAAGAGCCTAAGTGGACCTCGTAGATGCTCATCGGGGCGTCGCGTACATTTGTGGCTGCGTCTCGCCGCGCCAGCCACTCGGCGTCCTGCCATTCATGCTGCGGAGGCCCGACCAGACGCGAGGCGGTGCTGGGGCGCAGCTCCGCCGAGAAGGCGAAGGGATCGGCGCGTTCCGTCCACGCGCCGTCCAGCCCGCGGATCGCCAACTTGTAGAGTTGACCGGCCTGGGCGTCGGGCACATGCCCGTAGAAGCAGCCGTCGCGGGGGACCAGCGGGACGCCAGCCCACTCGGAGAAGTCACCCTTGACCTGCACCTCCGTCGCGCGCGGCGCCCAGACCGCGAATCGAAACCCGCCCGCCGGATCGGGGTGAGCGCCCAGCCAGCGCCAAGCGTCGTGCCCCATCGCGCCGTGAAAGCGAGCGCGTTGGGCTGCGGTCGCGTAGTCATTGGCTTTCAGGTCGACGGTGTCGGGCAACATGGCACCTCCAGGGGCCGCAAGGTAGCGCTTGAGTCGGGCGAGTTAAACCGGGAAGGCGTAACGCCGCCGCCGCCGAGGCGTCCCTCGCCGCTTCAGGTTGGTTTTTCGGGCGCCGTGGGCGGGCTCGCCTGGGGCCCGGGCTGTGCGCTCCCTGACGGCCCCCACAGGCGGTTTGCTGGCGGCGGGTGTTTCTTGTAGTAACCGGTTATTCGCGACGGCTGGCTTGTGCTAGTAGAGTCGTCCGCCCAACCCGAACGGAGCCGCTTCATGTCCACACCGCCTCGTCATCTCGCTGTCCTCGTCCTCACCGCCTGCCTGGCCCTGACACTCTCCGCATGCAGCAGCGACGACGGCGACGACGGCGGATCGACCACGCGCGCGACCACGATCGCTGGATTGAAGGGCGATCAGACCGCCGGCAAGACGACCTACGACAACACCTGCGCCGCCTGCCACAAGGTGGACGGCACGGGCGACATCGGCCCGAACCTCGTCACGTGCGCCAAGGCTGCGTTGACGGTCACCGCCGTCGCGACGGTCGTGGTCGACGGCCAGGGCACGATGCCCTCGTACAGCACGCTGACAGACCAGGACATCGCGAACACCATCTCGTATGTCAAAGGCCAGCTCGCCGGTAAGTAGCCCGCCGGCGCGAAGCCCGCCAGCATGGACCTGGACTTGGGCCGGGCCGCCACCCAGAAGGCCCCCTCATGGCTGATCCGATCCGCGGACCCTATCGCGAGCTGACGACCGCTGCCCTCATCCTCGGCATCCTCCAGGGCGTCGTGATGACGGCGGCGTTCGTCTACATCGGACTCAAGCTCGGATTCGGCCTCTCGGGCTCTACCGTCGCCGCGATCATGGGTTTTGTGCTGCTGCGCGGCGTCATGGGCAAAGGCACGCTGGTCGAGAACAACCTCAACCAGACCATCGCGTCGGGGATCAACACCGCCTCGGCCGGCGTGGTGTTTACGCTGCCGGCGCTGCTGCTCATGAGCGTGAAACGCCCAGAACTCGGCGATTTCGCGCTGGGGCCGATGGTGCTGGCGGCGATCGCGGGCTCCTTCATGGGCATCGTGGTGATCATCCCGCTGCGCAAGCAGTTCATCGAGCTCGATCGGCTGCGCTTTCCGTCCGGCATCGCGGTGGCGAGCATCCTCAAGTCTCCGGGCGAGGGGGCGGCTAAGGCGCGTTTGCTCATGGGCGGCTCCGCGTTGGCGGGCGTCGGCACCATCCTGGTGAACGTGGGCGTCATCCCGGCCGCGATCGATCTGAACGCCTGGTTCGGCGTGCCGATCTGGCTACCGATGGCGATCAGCGTCAGCTTCGCCAACCTGGGCGCCGGCCTGCTGAGCGGTCGTGGCGGCATGCCGTTCTTCTTGGGTGGCGCGCTCGCTTGGTGGGTCATCTCGCCGGTGATCACCCACTCCGGCTGGCTGCCAACGCCGGTCAACGCGCCCTCGCAGGCCGCGATCTGGGCCCAGCAGGCGAGCACGATGTACGGCGAGATGATCCGTCCGCTGGGCATCGGCATGCTGATCGGCGGCGCGCTGGCCGGTGTGGTCGCGTCGTACCCAGCGCTCAAGGCGGCGATCCGGAGCTTGTCTGCGGCGGCGAAGTCAGGCGCGGCGGGCGGTGGCGCCGAGGAGCTGTCTCCGAAAGTCCTGTATCTCGGCCTCGCAGGCAGCGTGGTGGCGCTGTTTTGCGCGAGCCTGCTCAGCGATCCGGGCATCACCGTGGGCACCGCCTTGGTCATGGCGGGCGCCGGCACGCTGTGGTTGGGCCTGGCTGGGTTGATCGTGGCCCAGGCCACGGGCGCGACCGACATCTCGCCGCTCTCGGGCCTCGCGCTGATCGCGGTGACCCTGCTGTTCGCCATCACAGGCGGCAACATCGTGTCGTCCATCCTGATCGGGCTCACGATCTGCGTCGCCTCGAACCAGTGCGCAGACATGATGGGTGATCTGAAGACCGGACACCTCGTCGGTTCGAAGCCACGCGTGCAGCAAGTCGCGCAGCTCGCCGTGGCGTGGGTCGGCCCGCTCGTCGCCATCGCGGTGATGTTCCTGCTGTGGCGACAGGGCGGCGCGCTCGGCGGTTTTGGTCCCCAGAGCCAAGCGTGTCTGGACGCCACGCCGGGCTGTCTACCGGCGCCGCAAGCCGGCGCGCTGCAGGCGATGGTCGAATCTCTGGAGAGCGGCAAGGCCCCGCTCGACAAGTACGCAGCGGGCGCGGTGTTGGGCGGCGCGCTGAGCGCCTTTCCGATCGGCGGACTCGGCGTGTTGGTCGGCCTCGCGATGTACCTGCCCTTCGACATCACCTTTGGCTACGGTATCGGCTGCCTCATCACGATGGGCCTGCAGCGCGGCAAGGGCGCGAACTGGATCGGCGACCGCGTAGTGCCCGTCGCCGCCGGGTTCATCATCGGCGAGGCCCTGACCAATCTGACGTGGGCGATGCTGCAAATGGCCGGTGTTGTCGGCACGGGAGGCGTCTGATGCTGCGCATGCTCGGCCTGCTGCTGTTGACGCTTGGGACTGGTTTGGCGGCGGTCTATGGCGCGTGGCTGCCCGGCACCGACCGCGCCGATCATCGCGCCCGGATGGCCGCCGAGGCGCACGCGGCGATGCGCACGGTCGTGGCTAAGAACGTGGTTAAAGTGGTGGCTCACGCCGCACCTGCGCAGTCGCGACCAGCGCAGTCCACACCGGCGCTGGCGCGGCTTGATCGCCTCGCCGCGCTGCCCGCGCCGGCGGCGCCGCTTGGGCCAGACGGCAAGACCCTCGGTCCCCCGCGCGGCGGCGACGCCGTCTCCCTCTGGGCTGAAGAAGCGGGCGTCCCCTTCGGCTTGGGCGTGCTGCTTGTGATCATCGGCGTGGTCCTCGCTCGGCGGGGCATGCACACCGAGGCGATCGCGGCGCAGGCCCGCAGCGCCTCGACTGGCGCGGCGCCCGGCCCGCTGCTGGCGCGTCTGGTGCAGGAGCTGGACACGCTGTGCGCCCGGTACGGTGGGGCGCGAGCGGACATCGACGCCATCGGGGGCATCGACGCAAACGGGGGCATCGACGCAAACGGGGACATCGACATGGACGCTGTCCGCGCGGACGTGGAGCGGCTGCAGCAGGAGGTCGTCAACCCGCTCGTTGAGGGCCGCGACCAGATCAGCCAGGAGTTCGGGGTGGGCGCGTACGCCGATATCTTCGTGCCGTTCTCGGCGGCCGAGCGGCAGCTCAACCGCGTCTGGTCGGCGTGTGTCGATGGCTACATCGACGAGATCCATCCCTGCCTGCAACGCGCCCAGGTGTCGGCCTTGCAGGCGCACGAGGCGTTTGGCGCCGCGCGTTCTTCGCAGTCCAGCTGAGGCGAACCATGCTGATCCTGACGTCCACCACCACCACGCCGCCGAGCCGCGTCAGCCGCATGAGCTGGATCTTGCGGGTGGGGTCGAGCGTCTGCGGGGTCCTCGTCTGCCTCAGCGCCGGGTGTGCGGGGCGCGCGTCCGTGGACGCTGGCGATGGCCTCAGCGGCGGCGGCGCCGTTCACGGCCAAGACGGCGGCGGCACGGACGGCGCGCCAAACGGCGCCTACACCGTTCATTTCGGCGCGTCGGTGAGCCCCCCACACCAGTGCCGTCCGGCGCCGGTCGCCGACGGCGCGACCGCTGGGGAGGCCGGCACGGCCGCCGGCTACTTCACGCTGCCGGACCTGCGTTGCGCTTGGTCCGACACCGCCCTCGCCGCCACAGTCGCCTCGCCGACGGGCGCGGTCGTTCCCGCCAGCGCTGACGAGGCGGCGGTGCGCGCGGCGATCCAGGCGGCCGGCGTCGACGGCGTCGTCGCGTTCACCGGCGGGGAGACGTACGTCCTGCACAGCAGCCTCGCACCGCTGAAGGGCCAACGTTGGACCCGCGCGGGCACTGGACGCGCCACCTTGCGACGCGGCGACGCGCGCGTCACCACCCTCGCCACGGCGACCGCTGTCGGCGCGACGATCCTCGACGTCGCGTCCGCCACCCACTTCCCCGTCGGTGCGCAGCTGACGGTCGTGGCGGCTGCCGAGACCGGCGCCAATCAGACCGCGGCTTCCGGTTGCCCGTTGTCCCATCGCGTCGTGAGCGGCTCGGGCACGCAGCTGCAGATCTTGCCACCGCTGACGCGCCCCTTCGCGGTGGGGGACAAGGTCATCTCAGCGTTCGCGATGGTCGAGGTGCACGCCGCCGACGTGCGGATCGACGGCCTGGTGTTCGACGGCAACGCCAGCGGAAACCCCGATTATGCAGCCGCTGAGACGTTCGAGGCGATCGCCGTCTCGCAGGCGAGCCGCGTCCGGCTCGAGAACAACGAGCTCCATGACGGACCGGCCGACTTGGTCTCGTTGCGCGCCTGTGTGGACTGCGTCGTGAGCGACAATCGCCTGCGCGACGCGCACGGCGCGGCGCTGCGCCTAGCGGACACCCTGAAGCTGCTGGCGCTGCGCAATCGACTGACCCACATCGCCACGGTGTCCGGCGCGATCCGCTGGGCAGGCGGCAACGTGCAAGCGTGGCTGGATCAGAACTGCATCTCCGACACCGTCGGGCCGGCGTTCGGCCAAACGTCCGCCTCCGATCGCGGCCTGAAGCTGCACAACAATCAGCTGCTGCGCGTCGGCGGCGTCTTGGTCGTGCCACCGGCGAGCGCGGCCAAGGGTGGCGAGACAGGTCAGCCTGGCGGGATCCTCAGCGATCTCGAGGTCAGTGAGAACTTCGGCGTGCAAGTCGGCGCGCTGACGATCGGCGCCCCGGTGAACAGCGCCGCGCGGCCGGTCGTGCTGGCGAACGACGCGCGTCTGATCGGCGTGCGCGTGCGCGGCAACCGATGGTTGGGCGGCAGCGTCGAGATCTGCGGCTGTAGCGACGTCAGCGTCCTCAACAACACCCTCGCGGACCTCACCATGGCCTCACCCAAGCAGACACTCGCCGCGACGCTCATCCCGCCAGCCGCTGATGGGTTTGGTGCCGCGCTCGTGACGCTGCGCGGCGTGGTCGATGCGCAGATCACTAACAACGTCCTGCTCGGCGGCCCGCGCGGTCTGTGGTTGGAGCAGCGCGGCGTCGGCGGTAGCCGCGGCGTGTTGCTGCAAGACAACATGCTGCTCGGTCAAACCAAGGTCGGCATGACGCTCGGCGACGCGGCTGCCATGGTCGCGGCCACGCCCGGCGGGGCGACGCCGGTGAGCGGCGTCACGTGCAGCGATAACACCGTAAAATCGGGGTTGATCGACGGTGGAGCGAGCCGCTGGGGGGTCATGCTCGGGCACGGCACCCACTTCCTCGGCAACTGCGTGGAGAGCCCCAGGGGCGTCCTGCTCGACAGCGTCGCGCCGGATCAGGCGGCCACGAACACCCAGCCAACCGTGGTGGTTCGCAACAGCGCGTTGTCGACCGATCCAGCGGCGACCGCGCAGTCGATCGGCGCGTTGGGCAGCGGTGGCGGCCTCTACCTCACCGCAAACTGGCTGCGCGGCGTGATCGCGTCGCAGATTGTGAAATCGGCGATCTCAACAGTGAGCGGCAACTTCGCCACCAAGGTGGGCTGCGGTACCTGCTGGCCCGATCCGGCGCTGTGGCTGCAGCTGCCCGATGGCGCAGCCGTGGAGGTCCGGCCGTGAACGTGCGATTGGTCGTCATGATGTGCCTCGCGACGGTCTTGTGGGCCACGCCCGCCAGCGCGAGAGACTACGATCGTAATGACGTCTCGGGGCGTGAGATCGGGCTCATGATCGCCCGCACCTCCTTGCAGGGCGGTCCGTTCGCCATGCTGGTCCGCGGCGTCGCGCGGCGCCACACACGGTTCTTCTACGTCGCCGGGGAGGTGATGCTCGGCACGACGCTTGAGCCCACGTTCTACGGCTCCGGGGGCGTCGCGGTGGGCATCGAGACCGCCGAGGACGCCTACAAGGTCAAGCGTGGCTACGCGGAGGTCGGTGTCACCGGCCAGTGGAGCCGCAGCAGCGTGTTTGAGCTGCTCAACTTGCACGTCGAAGTCGGGCTTCGCCTGCAGCTCCAGACCACGGACAGACCGCACCTGTATGCGTACGTCGGCACACGCGTGATGACCAGCTTCAGCACCTACGGCGTCGGCTTAGCGAGCGGCGTGGGGTGGACGTTCGACTGACTCGGGCGCGCCGCTGTGATGCGTGGGTCGGGCGCGATCGTGGCGGACGCCCCGGTTTTACGGCCCACTTGCTGTTCCGGCTGACGCGCTAGACCCGGATCACTGCAGGTGAACGCCAAGGAATGCTTGCACCTCGCCAGAATCGGGGTGACTGTGCTGCGAGCGTTCGGGTTGGGCCGGTGCGCTTCACTCAGCACCAGCCAATCGGAGCTCCCCATGCGCACCTCTCTTTGTCGCGGCCAGCGCTTGTCGCCGCGATCCGCCAGTCTGTCCGCGGCGACCACGCCACGGGCCATGATCCTTGCGATGGTCGTCGCGATGGCCCTGAGCGGCTGTGGCGGCGACGACACCAAACCGCTGAGCTTGGACGCAGGGGCGACCCAAGACGTGTCAGACGCCAACGTCGGCGACGCGGGGGTGGACGCCGCCCAGGTGGACGCTGCCCCAGTCGACGCCGCCGCTGAATTTCCGCTCCACAGCTGCGCGGCCTTTGCCAAACCCTGCGTCGAGCTGCGCGCCGGCGATGTGGAAGGGCTGCAGGAGGCGACGCAGCTGCTAGAGAAGGACACGACGCTCGTGCTCGGCGCAGGCGCCTGGCACCTCGACAACCAGGTCACGCTGCGCAAGGCGACGGGTATCACGCTCATCGGTCAGGGCATCGACAAGACCATCCTCAACTTCAAGGCGCAGAAGATTCAGAGCAACGGCGTCGACGTGATCGGCGACAACTTCCGCATCGAGTCGCTCACCATCGAGGACGCTAAGAAGGACGCGCTGCGGATCGAAGACAGCAAGGGCGTGACGATTCGCAAGGTCAAGGTCACGTGGACGAACGGGCCGGCCAAGGAGAACGGTGCCTACGGCCTCTACCCCGTCAAATGCCAAGACGTGCTTATCGAGGACAGCGTCGCGCTCAACGCCTCAGATGCCGGCCTCTACGTCGGTCAGACCCGCAACGTCATCGTCCGCAACAACGTCGCGCGCGGCAACGTCGCCGGAATCGAGATCGAGAACACACAGTTCGCCGACGTGTACGGCAACCTCGCCGAAGACAACACCGTCGGCCTTGCGGTGTTCGATCTACCGGGCAACCCCATCATCGGTCGCGACATCTACGTCCACGACAACATCGTGAAGAACAACAACCGCGCCAACTTTGCGCCCGGCGGCACGGTCAGCGAGGTGCCGGCGGGAACGGGCACGTTCATCATGGCGTCACGGCGCGTCGAGTTTGCAAAAAACACCTATGAGAACAACGGCACAGTCGATATCGCGGTGGTCAGCGGCCTCGCGATTCAGAACAAGGCGAGCAAGTGGCGGTTGGCCAAGGACAAGGTCGTCGGCGACAGCGCCGGCCTCGACCTGCCGAACGACGCGACCGGCATCAGCAACTACCGCACGTCGGACGTCTATCTCCACGACAATACACACAAGGGCTCCGGCACCAACCCCGACGGCAACGACCCCTGGAAGCGGCCGCTCGGCTTCCTGCTGCTCATCGTGTACGACGGCGCCACCATCGAGAACGTGCTGTACGACGCCTGGGGCGAATCGAGCTTTCACGCGACGGATGCGGGCAAAAACAGCAACGACAACCGCCTGTGCCTCGACAACGAAGCCGGCGCGACGTTTGTGAGCATCAACTTGCCGGTGACGCTGCCCGCGGCAGAAGAGGGGAAGTTTGCGAAGCTCACGGACTTCTTCCGCCCCAAGGCGCCGTTCGCGCCCTTCACGTGCAAGACGATGAAGGGTGGCCCGCTCGCGCCGGTCGTGTTGCCACAGCTCAAGAAATAGGGGGCCTCGATGCGGTTCTGGATGCACGTCCTGACACGGCTACGCCTCGTCGTGTGGCTCGGCTGGAGTGTTGTGGGCTGGGGTGTGGTAGCCAGCGGCGCGGTGGCGTGCACGGAGTCCGCGTCGAGCGTGAAGGCCGACGCTGGGGTGACGGCCACCGACGTGACCGGAGCGGTTGACGCTGGCGACGCTGATGCCGCGGCGGGCTCGGATGCGCTCGCGGCGACCGACACCACGCCTGCGTCTTGGCCGCTGATCGCCCTAGATCCCGCCGCTAAAGCGCCGCCCAAGCTCTCCATGATCGGTGTGGCGAGGCGGGTGAATGGCGTGCTGGAGCTGCATCCGGACATGGTGCCGTACGAGCTGTCGGTGCCGTTGTTTTCGGACTACGCCGTGAAACGTCGCGCGTTGTGGCTGCCTGCGGGCACGGCGATTTCGTATCGCGCGAAGGGTCCGCTCGACTTTCCGGTGGGCAGTATTCTGATCAAGTCGTTTCTGTTCCCCGAGGACATGAGCGAGCCGACCAAGCACCTGCGCCTCATTGAGACCCGGGTCATCGTGCGCGACAAGACCGAGTGGAAGGCCTGGCCCTACGTGTGGGACGACGACGGCCAGGACGCGACCTTGAAGGTGGGTGGCACGGTGAAGTCGTTGCCGTTTATGGACGTAGCGGGGAACAAGCGCACGGCGAACTACCTGGTGCCGCAGCGCAATCAGTGTCTGGACTGCCATGACCGCAAGGACTCGGGCGGGACGTTTACCGACATCATTGGGCCGAAGGCGCGGTATTTGAATCGGGAGATCCTGGTGGATGGCGAGGCGGTGAACCAGCTGCAGCGACTCAGCGACAACGGCTGGCTGAAGGGCATGCCGGCTTTAGGGCTGATCGATCAGGCTTTTAGCGCGGAGAAGGTGGCCCAGGTGGGCGTCGCGCAGCTGGGCAAGGCGGAGCTGAACGCGGCGGCGCGCGACTATTTGGATATCAACTGCGCGCACTGTCATAGCCCGAACGGGGTGGAGGGGCGGACGTCGCAGCTGTATCTGAACTTTGATAACGAGGACGCGTTTCTCATGGGGGTGTGCAAGGCGCCGAGCTCTGCGGGGAAAGGCGGGTTTGGGCGGTCGTATGACATTGTGCCGGGGCAGCCGGATCAGTCGATTTTGGTGTATCGGCTACAGACCACGGAGCTGGGCGCGATGATGCCGGATATTGGGCGGAGTCTGGTGCATACGGAGGGGTTGGCGTTGGTGCGGCGGTGGATTTTGGAGATGGCGCCGGTGAAGTGTGATCGGTGAGGTGTGATCGGTGAAGTCCGCCGACTCAGGCCCTCTTCCCGTCCGACAGACGCCACTGCCCGACCTTGGCGCGTTCAATCGACGCCATGACGTGAGCGAGTCCTCGCCGCCGTTCGCGCTCCTCACGACCGGCTTCACTGGGCGTCGGCTCGGCAAGCTCGGCCCGTAACTCCATGAGTTCATGAACGCTCATGCCGGGCGCCACCACCTTCGCCACCGCGAGCTGGGCTGGCGAGAACGGCCGTCGCAGCCGATCCTCTTCGGCCTGCCAGCGCGCGCGAAAGGCGGCGTGCAACCAATCGTGGGTCTGCCTGTAGTTGCGCTCGAGCCAGTCCTGCCCCGTCACCTCATGAATGGGTCGCCAGCGCGACGCCTCCTGCTGACCCTCCTCGTCCCTGACCCGCAGCAGCGCGTCGGGGTTGAGGCGATAGTGCCCCTTGCGCACCCGCACCCACAGCTGCCGCCCGGTGGCATAGGTCGAGCCGACGCAGCTCCGCGACAGGAGATGGTTGAGGTAGCTACGCTTCTTGCGCCGTTGCTTGAGGACGATCTCGGGCAGGCCTCGCCAGACATCGTCGTCGAGGAACGTCGCCGTAACCAGCCCACGCGGGCCCAGATTTGCTGGGTATAAGCTCGACTGCCGCGCCATGATGAGCTGAAACAAGAGGTACTCGCCCTGCTGTCGACCGAGCTGATGCATGCGCCCGTCGACCTCCACATCGAAGGAGGCGGGGGCGACCAGATCGTAGATGATGCCGAGCTGATCGGGCGGCTGCAGGAGACCGTCGTAAGCGCCGCGGAGCGCCCAGCCTATCGCCTGACGGCCCAGGTGATCTCGGGCGGTCTTGTCCGCGCCGCGCTCCAACAGGGCCTCCACCAAGGCGAGATCTCCGGTGTAGGCGGCCAGCATCAGCGGCGTCAGGCCGACCTGCACACGATGGTCGACGCCGTGGCGCTCCGTATCGCGCAGGATCGCTTGATGCCCCTTGCCGAGCGACCGACGGATCGCGCCCTGCGTCGCCGGAGGTCGATCACGCTCGTAGTTGGCCACGGAACCGAGCCCGGTGGTCGCCTCCATCACGCCGACCGTCACCGCTTCATCGTGTAAGTAGGCGAACTCCAGCATCTGCCGCCGCAGCTTCGTGGCGACGTTCTTCTTGTCCGTGGCGGCGGCCAACAGGTCGGGCAGCTGCCGCCTGCCAAAGACCTTCCAGGGCACGGGCTTGAGCTTGAGCACGTCTCGACGGATCGACTCGGCCTGATCGAGCTTGCCCTGCGCCTGCAGCCGCTGCGCCTCCCGTTGCCACTCCTTCGCCGTCGCGCGCTGGGCCTTGATGCCGTCGGCGTCCAGCGCCTCCGAGACGCTCAGGAGCTTCAAGAGCGGATGGTCGACGTCGTCTTCAATCAGCACCACGTCGCGCACCGCGCGGGTCAGGGCGACGTAGAGGGCGTTCACAAAGAACTTGGTCAGCTCGAGCGATTTGTCGGATTTATCGCGCGCTCTGCGGTAGGCGAGCTCGTCCACGGTGAGCTGATTGGGGCTGAGGCCGTCGGCCAGATCAGCGTAGACCTTGCGCTCCGAAGAGATGAGCCGATCCAAGATGATCGTCTCGTACTCCAGCCCTTTGACCTCACGAATCGAGAAGATCAGCGGCGTCTGGAAGCGTTTTTGCGCGTCGGCCTTGTGCTCGTCCCGCAGGACCACGACGGCGACGCCGGTGGACCGGCTGGTGCGTTCATTGAGCTGCCGCACCGCTGGCGACCGGGTGTTGAGGCTCACGACCGTGCCGACCTCGCCACCGATGGCCTGCATGAGCCGGTTGCTCTCCCGATCGATGGACCCGAAGCGCAGGTGCTTGACGCGCAGCACGTCGTTGGCGATGGCGGTGACCTGCACGCTGTTGCGATAGCTCGCTGAGAGCATGTGCACTTGTTGATTCTGGACCTCGCCAATCCCCCGCCAGAACAGGGTCTTCACCTTGGTCCATGAGAAGTGATTCGGGTGCACGATCTGGTTCGCGTCCCCTGCCAACACGAAGTTGCCAGGGCGCTTGAGCGACGCCAGGACCAGGGCGAGCTGGGCGTTGGTGAGGTCCTGAACCTCGTCGACGACGAGGAAGTCGTAGGTCGGCGTCATCTGGCCAAGCTGCTCGTGGGCCACCAAATTGGGCTCGTAGCGGGCTTCGCTCTGTAACCAACTCAGGTAATGCTCGAAGATGTCGTAGATGAGGGCGCGCTGCGTCGCGTCAAAAAGCGACTGGCGTACACCTAGGTCGAGGTACTGCGCACGCGTGAGCGCGCCCTCCGGCTCCGCGGTGAGGACGCCCCGCAGCTCCTCATAGACGGCGTGCGCGGTGGAAAATCGCAGCTTGCTTTGGTGCCGTGCGAAGAAGATCGTGAAATCTCGAAAGGTGACCGGACGACCAGCGGGCACATGAACCGTCTCCAGCAGCTGCTCATAGCTGAGAAAGCTGGCCTCTTGTTCGTCCGGCGCGCCGTCGAACGCGCCGTAGAGGTCGCGCGAGGTCTCTGCGAGCCAGCGTGATTCGGTGATATAGGCGACGTTGCCGGCCGCCTGACGCAGACGTTGGAGCAGGAGCGCCGTCTTTCCGCTCCCCGCAGAGCCGACGAGTATTTGGGGGGTCCGCTGGCGGAGGGCGGCGTCTTGGGTGTCGTCCAGCGAGAGCGGCTTGTCGAGCAGCAGAAACTCGGGGCGCGTCGGGTGGATGAAGCGCATCGGCTGGCAGTCTTTCGGCGCCAGTGTGGTTACGGACTCGAGCTTGTCGTCGTCTACGCGGGCACCACGGAGGAAGCGTGATTTGTCGTAGGCGTGGTGGCGGATGACCTCGAGGAGCAGGCAGACCGTCTCGCCGTCGTGGTGTACGAACTGCAGGAGGAGGCGGGAGGCGTCGTCGAGTTTGGCCCGGAAATACGGCTGATTCGCTAGCTTTTTGACGTCGGGGGAGCGGAGGTCGTCGCGTTCGATGGCGGCGCGGACCTTGTTGACCTTTTTGGCGAGGCTGCCGGGGGCGAGGTCTGCGTAGGTGAGGCAGCGCACGGGTGGGGGCTCCTGGTGGCGGGCGGTTTTGGCGGGGGTTTAGGGTGCCGTTAATAAGGTCCTGCGATGTCGGGCTGGGTGGTTGTAGCTGGTGTTGGGCGGGGACTCAACAGCGGGTTGCGCTAGGGTGGGCGCGATGTGACGCTTCGAGCTCGATCGGCTTCCTCAATTGCTGACTTCGAGTCGGCTGGGCGCCCGAAGGTCGTACGTGCCATCGCCCACCCTCCACGCGGAGACTTGTTTTTTGAACACATTACTGAGCAATATCAACGCTTTGTTATAATACAACCGGGTTCAGCGTCGTGGATTCGAGTTCGTAGTGTGTCGAATTGACCTGTTGGATATACGTCATGAAGCTTCCCCTCGACATCAACGCCCTCCTCCACGGCCGCACCGTCGAGTGGGAGCGCCTGGAGTTCAAGCGCGGCTGGAACCCCGTCGACGTGCTCCACACCTCTGCGCCTTCGCCAACGATTTTCACAACCTCGGTGGAGGCTATCTAGTGATCGGGGTTGAGGAGGAATACGGTCGGCCGAAGCTGCCGCCCGTTGGCCTCAACCCGACTTCGCTGGACCGCATCCAGAAGGAGTTGCTGAACCTGGGCCAGACGGCCATTCAGCCAAGCTACACGCCGGTCATCGTACCCTACGAGATCGACGGGCGGTCTATCCTCGTGCTGTGGGCGCCAGGCGGCCAGACCCGGCCCTACCGAGCCAAGACCATCCTCGGCAAAAACCAACGCAACTACGCCTGGTTCATCCGCAAGGGTTCATCGACGGTACGGGCTCGGGGAGAGGACGAAGCCGAGTTGCTATCCCTGGCGGCGACGGTGCCCTTTTGGTGATCGGCTGAACCAGCGCGCCCGCGTCGAGGACCTCTCCCGTGCGCTCATCGTCAACTTCCTCGATGAGATCGGCAGCGGGCTTGCGGCTGAGGCCCGCACCCTGCCGCTCGTCGAGTTGGCCCGCCAGATGAAGTTCCTAGACGGGCCGGCCGAGGCCCCCTTCCCCGCAACGTCGGCCTGATGTTTTTTCACCACGAGCCGTGGCGCTTCTTCCCGGGCATGCAAATCGACGTCGTCTGGTTCCCCGAGGGACCCGGCGGGGATCGCTTCACCGAGAAGACCTTCCGCGGCCCGCTCCAACAGATGGTGCGAGACGCGCTGGCCTACTTGCAGCGCGGTTTCCTCACCGAGACGGTCATCAAGCACCCCGACCGCGCCGAGTCGACGCGAGTGGCCAATTTCCCCTTGGCGGCGGTTGAGGAGGCGGTGGTGAACGCCGTCTACCACCGCAGTTACGAGCTACGAGAGCCTGTCGAGGTGCGAGTGCGCCGCGAAGATTTGGTGGTGCTGAGCTATCCGGGGCCCGACCGCTCGGTGGGCCTGGAGCAGCTACGGGCCGGGCGTGCCCTGGCGCGGCGCTACCGCAACCGGCGCATCGGCGAGCTGCTCAAAGAGCTCGACCTGACGGAGGGGCGGGGGACGGGCATCAACAAGATCTTGCGGGCCATGCGTGACAATGGCTCACCAGCGCCAGTGTTTGACTTCGACGAGGACCACCGCTACTTCGCGGTGACCCTACCAGCACATCCGACGACCGTGGTAAAAATGCGGCCCGAGCCGACGATGGACGGTACCGACCAAGTCACCGACCAAGTCACCGACCAAGTAGCGACCCTGTTGCGAACGCTCGGAGATCAAGCCGCCTCGGCGACCGAGCTGATGGCGATCTTGGGGTTGGCACATCGGCGGTCTTTCCGGGGCGCTTACCTACACCCGGCGATAGCGGCCGGCCTGCTTGAGATGACGCTGCCGGAGAAGCCGCGCAGTAGTAAGCAGCGCTATCGCCTCACAACGGCTGGGCGGGCATGGCGGGTCGCGCAGGTCGCGCAGGTCGCTGGGGAGGGTGACGATGGCCGCTGAACCTTCCATCCCGCGCCCCAGGGGCTGCTCCGCGACGGCCGCGCGCGAGCAGGATCCGAACGAGATTGGGCACGGTGTTGGGGGCGAGGTGCATGCTGCGTTTTTGTGTGGGTGTGGTTGGTGGTGATGCGTTAGGGTATACTCTAACAGTAGTTTCGTCATAGAATCAATGGTTTGTGCCATGTTACGTCGGTTTGGGCATGTCCTCGCTCCTGAGAAGCAAGGAACGTCGACACCACGATTCGTCTCCGGTTGCGCGGGTAGGGGGCCACTCCCGAGCTTGCGTTGGGGAGCGTCCATCGTTCGAGAATGCTGCGCCTGCTCGAGAGTTCTGTGGCCCATCTTGGGCCCAAGATGGGTGTGGCGGTGTGTCCTCAGTAGGACGCGCCGTCACAACTATCTAATTATGTTATAGTTATTCGGCGCGCCCAGCAGGGCTCGAACCTGCGACCCTCGGTTTAGAAGGCGGTGATGACGTTCCTGCTTCTCCCTGTTGGGCTGTGAAATCAGCTGTTTACACGGTAGCTTAGTTCG
>ERZ889078.1173-NODE-1173-length-21466-cov-17.890617_pt1 | contig 21466 bp, 18 predicted proteins | sample MGYA00521266_ERZ889078 | MGnify/ENA primary metagenome ERZ889078 (study PRJEB32303, sample SAMEA104408618) | aquatic metagenome | biome: Brackish water; feature: Pelagic; material: water | place: Baltic Sea | collected 2014-06-16T06:34:00 | depth 76,534 m ...
TAGCTTTGTTTTTCAAAAGAAAAACCAAGCTCCAAAAACGATTTCAGGTTTTTGAATAGTTTTATTTTTCAAAGAATTCTTTGTTTACTCCTTTTTAGTGACAACAAAACGAAATCTTTATATATTATAAATCATTTCCAAGTATAAAATGGTCATGCCTACAAATGTAGAACAAGCGAATTCTGAACTAAAAAAAACTCTAAACTTACTAAAACAAATGAGAGAAGGAGTACTTTCAGAACTGGATCCTTCATTAAGAGAGTTTGTAAAAAAAGGATTACGAGATTCGTCAAATCATATGAACGAAATACTTTATGGAGCAATAGAACACTTCCCAACAATGGTGAATGCAGTCTATGTTAAAACAGCAATAAATTTATTGAATCCTGAGAGTCAAACTTTTGATAGAGGAGGATTAGAAGATTTCTTAAAAGAACAAAAAGAATCAGATGATTTTGCAGAACAATTAAAATTTGAATTTGTTAAATTACTCCCATACACTTCAACATCAGAAAGAATTGGAGATCACACAATCACAATCTCAGATCGAACTGATGGACACCCATTAAAAATACCACTTATACAAATTAGCCTATCTCAAGAACAAAAAATCGAACAATATGCATATTTGCTACCTAACGAAATTGAATCAATTCAATTATTACAATTACCAGAAAAATATTTTACTAAAACGTTTGGTTTTGGAGATGAAAAAAGCGTTGAAAGAAACACAGTTGAAGAACTTTTACAATCAAAAGATGAAACTAAAAGTAGAGAAATTAAATTAAAAGATGTTGAACATTCAATAATTCATTACGCCAAACATCTTGGTTTTTCAGAAGATAAATCTGCTAGACAGAACATACCGTCAAGATGGAACAAAATAAATGAACGATTCAATTATCACTCAACACATTTATGGACTCCAAAGAAGTTTAAAATGGTTACAGGCGAATCAGGAGTTGAAAAATGGTTTAATGGATTTGCTTTAGAAAAACAAATTGGCGGAGCATTTACATTATATGAATTTAAAGGAGTTAGAATTCCTTTCGGTTTAAGAAATGATTCAACAAGAAATCCAACAGCACTTTCATTATATGGGATTTATAGGGAGAGAAGAGACGATTTAAAAAATATTGTTTCATATCAGGGAGCTGAAATCATCCAAAAACTAAGTGGTAAATGAATACTTCTTTTCACCAAAAGCATTATATATTATCAACACTAATATTCTTTTATGAGAAAAATTTTGTTAATCTTATTTTTATTATTAACACCTTGTGTTCTAGCTGAAACTCTGTTTGATTATCAATCTTTAACTCTTGAGCATCAAATCAAAAACACCCTTTATTTTGATAAAACGAGTGTTAGTTATTTTGTGACAAAAGCAACTATTAATCTTTCTTTAGTTCCATTTACTGATTATCGACAAAGTCTTGATTATTCCAATCTTGAACCTGAAGGCATACAAAAAAATCAAAACATAGAATTTACTTTCAATAGACCTCAACAAGACAGTGTTAGTATTAGAACAGAATATTTAATCACAACTCAAAACAAATATTTTCCTGTAAATAATAAAGTTGATTTTCCAATTGCAAATTTAGACTCTTCATTATCAACTTATCTTGAGTTTCAAGAAATCATTGATTCTAATCCTGAAATTATTGATTTGGCCTCTGAACTTGCAGAAGGCCAAGATAATCTTTATGAAGTAGTTTTCTCAATTGCTGAATGGATTCATGAAAATATTGATTATAATTTAACAACTGCAACTGCAGAGGCTGCTCAAAAATCTTCTTGGGTTTTAGATAATAGATACGGTGTTTGTGACGAAATTACTTCGTTGTTTATTTCTATGGCTCGAAGTCTTGGTATTCCTGCAAAGTTCGTTTCGGGAATTTCTTATACAGACTTAGATATTTTTGAAAGTCCTTGGGGCAATCATGGTTGGGCAGAAGTTTATTTTCCTGATATTGGTTGGATTCCTTTTGATGTTACTTATCGACAACTCGGGTTCTTAGATGCAACACATATTAAACTTCAAGAATCATTAGATGCTACCAAATCTTCTATTGAATATCACGCTCAAGGTAAAGATTTTAAGCTAAGAAGTGGACCTATCGAATCTAAAACTATTGTAAAAAAACAAGGCAATCTTATTTCTCCAGTTGTTTCATTAGATATAAAAATTCAAAAAAGCAATGTTGGTTTTGGATCTTTTAATCTTGCAACTGTAACTGTTAAAAATTTAAAACCCTATTATGTTATTGCAGATCTTCAATTAGCCAGAACCGAAGGTTTAGTTGATATTGGTAAACGAAAAGATTTTGTTCTTCTTGCACCTTACGTTGAAAAAAAAGTTTATTTTATCACTAAAGTGTCTGATGATTTACAAAAAAATTATGTTTATACTTTTCCTGTAAAAATTTATTCTGGCAATTTAGTTGCTGAAGTAGAGTTTACTGCTGATAGAAACGGCAGAATATTTGATGAAAACTTCTTTGAATCTTTAATTCCTAAAGAAGATTCGACTATTAATTCAAAAGGTCTTTTGTTAAATTGTAGTTCTGATAAATCTGAAGTCTTTACAGGTGAAAAAGTAACTGTTTCTTGTATTGTTAAAAATGTCGGAACTGAGACTTTTAGATGGTTGAACACCTGTTTAGAAGATACTTGTTATAATAAAAATCTTGAACCAAATAATGAAGCAAAATTAGAATTCGTTCATTCTTATGAAGAAGTTAGTGTTAAAAACTTAGTAATTACTGCTAAAAATGAAAAGGTTTCAAAAACAAATTATATTTTATTGAATGTAAAAGATAAACCTGCCATTTCAGTTATTAATATTGTGCATCCTGCAAATATTTCATTTGAAGGAACTGACAGTATTGAGTTTAGCATTCAAAGAGATTCTCATTCACAACCTCAAAAAATTATTGTTAAATTAAAACATGAATTTTTAGAAGAAAAGTGGGTTGTTAGCAAACTGGATCAAGAAATGATTTTTCAAGTTAATTTCGCCGGCAGTAATTTAAATGAAGGTAATAATTTATTTCAAGCAATAGTTTCGTTCGAAGATGAGCAAGGTAATTCTTATGAAACAAAAGAAGAATTCTTAATTATTTTAAATGATGTTAATCTTTGGCAAAAAACTGTTATTTTGTTAAATCAACTTGTAGCTAGAATCGAGATGTTCATCAACAATATTTAAATATGGGCGTTGACTATTAACTAAAATGAAAAAAGTTACTAAAATTATTCCTGATACTAGCATTATTATTGAGGGCATTTTATCAAAAAAAATTATTAATAAAGAATTAAAACCTCTTTTCATTATCATTCATGAAGCAGTTCTTTCTGAATTAGAAGCTCAAGCTAATAGAGGTCGTGAAATTGGTCATCTTGGTCTTGAAGAAATAAAAACTTTACGAGAACTTTCAAAGAAAAATAAATTCAAAATGGAGTTTAAGGGTTCAAGGCCTGGTAGTTTTGAAATTAAATATGCGAAATCTGGCGAAATTGATTCTATTATTCGAGAACTCGCTTTAACTGAAAAAGGAACTCTAATTACTGCTGATAAAGTTCAAGCAAGTGTTGCTGAATCCAAAGGTATTGATGTTATTCTTCATGAATTTCATGTTGAGGAGAAAACAGGTCTTGTTCTAGATAAATTCTTTGATAAAACTACTATGAGTGTTCATTTGAAAGAAGGTTGCATTCCTAGAGCTAAAAAAGGTCGTCCTGGTGATTGGGAATATGTTTTCATTGCTAAAGATAAACTCGACCATGATCAAGTTAAGGACTTAGCTAAAAAAATTGTTGAAGAAACAGGTATGCGAACTGATGGATTTATTGAAATTGAAAGAAAAGGTTCAACTATCATTCAATTAGTAAAATATAGAATTGTTATTACTAGACCTCCTTTTTCTGATGGTTATGAAATTACTGCTGTTAGACCAGTTACTCATTTAACTCTTAAAGATTATGAAATCGATGCTAAATTAATGGACCGTATTAGTAAACAAGCTGAAGGAATTCTTATTTCTGGTGCTCCTGGTCATGGTAAAACTACTTTTGCTCAGGCTTTAGCAGAGCATTACGCATCTCAAGATAAAGTCGTTAAAACTATTGAAGCGCCACGAGATTTAGTCTTGCCTGATGAAGTTACTCAATACTCTATCAGCCATGGTTCAAATAAAGAAATTCATGATATCTTGCTTTTATCAAGACCTGATTATACTATTTTTGATGAGATGAGAAATACTGAAGATTTTAGATTATTTGCTGATCTTAGACTTTCTGGTGTTGGTTTACTTGGTGTAATGCATGCAACTAAATCTATTGATGCAATTCAAAGATTCATTGGTAGAATTGAATTAGGAGTTATTCCTCACATTGTTGATACAGTCATTTTTATTAAAAATGGAGTTATTGATAGAGTCTTTTCTTTATCAATGGAAGTTAAGGTTCCTTCTGGTATGTTTGAATCAGATCTTGCAAGACCTATTGTTGTAATTCATGATTTTAAAACTGGTAGACTTGAGTTTGAAATTTATTCTTATGGTGAAGAAACAGTTGTTATTCCTGTTAAAGCAGAGTCAGTTAGTCCAACTTCTCAATTAGCAGCCATCGGCATTAAAGAAGAATTCAAAAAGTATTCGGATAAGGTTGAAGTTGAAGTTGTTTCAAACAATAAATGTATAGTGTCAGTTCCATCTGATAAGCGTGCAAAAATTATTGGTAAAAACGGCAGCAATATTGAAAAAATTGAAAAGAAATTAGGTTTAAATATTGATATTCGCGATTTAGCTGGTGGTGAAAGTAAAGTTAAAGGCGAAAGTAATGGTGAAAATCTTACTTATACTGCAAAACTCCATAATACCAATATTGTTTTTGAATTATCATATGACCAAGCAAATGAAGATGTTGATCTTTTTATTGAAGGAGATTATGCTATGAGTATGAGAGCTAGTAAAAAAGCGATTGTTAAAATTAGTCGGAAGAATAAAATTGGTAAAGTTATTGCTGACGCTGTTAAATATAAAGAGCTTATAGAACTTAAGAGGTCTGTTTAAAATGTTAGATATAAGATTTATTAGAGAAAATCCTGAAGCTGTAAAGAAAAATTTGAAACGTAGAAACAACCCTGAAATTTTAAAATGGGTTGATGAATTATTAAAAAATGATGAAGAATGGCGTAAATCTAAATTCAAAGTTGATGAATTAAGGTCTGAACGAAATAAAGTTAGTCAACAAATTAATGAATTTAAAAAATCTAACAAGGATATTAAACCTTTACTTTCAAAAGCTAAAGAGATTCCTCAAGACATTGCTAAACTTGAACAAAAACAAGCTAAAGCTTATTCTAATATGAAATCTTATCTGTTGCGAATTCCTAATATGCTTCATGAATCTGTTCCTGTTGGTAAAGATGAACATGATAATGTTGAAGTTAAGCATGTTGGTAAGCTTCCAAAATTCGGTTTTGAACCAAAAAATCATTTTGAACTGTTAGAAAATTTGGGTTTAATTGATTCTGAAAGAGCTAATAAAACTGCAGGTCATGGATTTTTTTATAATAAAGGCGATTTAGCATTATTAGATTTTGCTCTTCAAAAATTCACTATTGATTTTTTATCTAAGAGAGGTTATATTGTTGTTAATCCTCCTTATATGATGAGACGAGAACCTTATGAAGGAGTTACTGATTTGGCTGATTTTGAAAATGTGATGTATAAAATTGCAGATGATGATCTTTATTTAATTGCAACTTCTGAACACCCAATGGCTGCTTATTATATGAATGAAGTTTTAACAGCAACTGACCTTCCAATTAAATTCTGCGGTATTAGTCCTTGTTTTAGACGAGAAGTTGGTTCTCACGGTAAATATACTAAAGGTTTATTTCGAATGCATCAGTTCAACAAAATTGAGCAATTCATTTTCTGCCATCCTGATGATTCTTGGAAGTATCATGAAGAACTTCAAAAGAATTCTGAGGATTTATACAAAGAATTAGAAATTCCTTATCGAGTTGTTAATGTTTGCACTGGTGATATTGGCATTATTGCTGCTAAAAAGTTTGATACTGAAATGTTAATGGCTGATGGTGAATATCGTGAAGTTGGTTCTAATTCTAATTGCGTGGATTATCAAGCTCGAAGACTTAATATTCGTTATCGTGAAAGTGAAGGAAAACCTGTTGCTGGTTTCTTACATACTTTGAATAATACTGCAACTGCAACTAGTAGAACTATGATTGCAATTATTGAAAACAATCAGAATAAGGACGGAACAATTAACATTCCTAAAGCTTTACAGCCTTATATGCAAGGTAAGAAGAAAATTAGTTCTTTGAAATAATTTTATACTATTTTCTTATTTTTTTCTGTTTAGTTAATCTTTCATGTATTGGTAAATCACTGTCTTCATCTATTTCTAATAAGTCATCAACTTCTTCTTGAATTCTTTTTTTTAGTTTATTAATTTCCGACATAATAAGGTGTTAGTTTTTGAAGTTTATAAAATTTAATAAAAAACTTTTAATATTAATACTTTCAAAGAGTCTTTATGGCATCGATTCCTGGTTGGATATATATTATAATTGGAGTTGCAATAGCTATTTATTCAAAATTGCTAGTAAAAGAAACAGGAGCTAATCCTTTCTTGAATATTTTCTTTTATATTGGTGTTGCATTCATCGCTGTTGGTCTTGTTAAGACGATTTTTAAGCGTTCTAAGAAGGATAAACCTGTTAATGAACCTCATACACCTGTTCAACAAAAACAAACTCAACAGCAAAAACCAGTAGTACAACAACAAACTCAAAACACTCCTGGAATTGTTTACTGTAATCGATGTGGAGCTAAACATTATTCTAACTCGAATTTCTGTCATTTATGTGGTTCAAGGCTTCCAAAATAGAATAAGACAAGAAAAAATATTTAAAGCCTAAAGTTATAGATTAGCTTATGAATACTATTGAGGCTATAAAAACTAGGCGTTCTATAAGAAAATACACTCAACAGCCTCTTGAGTTTGATAAGATTACTAGAATTATTGAAGCAGGTCATTATGCTCCTAGTTCAGGAAATATTCAGAACTGGAGATTTGTAGTTATAACTGATAAAAAAACTATTAGAAGTTTGTATGATCATTGTCTAAAACAGGAACATGTTTACAATGCGCAAGCAATAATTGTTGTTTGCGGAGAGATTGAAACTGCTGAACGTTTCTATGGCCTTAGAGGAAAAAGACTTTACACAACTCAAAACTGTGCGGCAGCTATTCAAAACATGCTTTTAGCTGCTTTTGAACTTGGTGTTGGTGCTTGTTGGATTGGTGCTTTTGATGAGGATAAAATAAGAGTTATGTTTAATGTACCTGAGAATGCAAGACCTCAAGCTTTAATCACACTTGGTTACCCTGATGAAGAACCAGGTCCTCCTGAAAGAGATGAACTTGCTAGTGTTTCATATTTCCATAAATATGGTATGAGAATTAAAGACATGCATTTAGTTTTAAGAGATTACAGTATTGAATGGGAAAAACAAATGGAGTTTGCAGAAGAGCGAACTGATCGGTTATTTGATAAGGTTAAAAAGCATGCAAAGAAGTTACATGAAAAAATAACTAAAAATATGAATAAAAAGAAAAAAGATTAATTGTCAAAAATATTTCGGATTCTTCTTCACAAATTTTATAAAAACTGACTTTGTTCTTTAGTTTATGAATTCAGATGCACTTCTTTTTGCTCATGATAAAGTTCGTGATATTCAAGAACAATTATTAATCAAAGTTGATGAAGCTGTCCAGAGTGGTGGTAACTTGCTTGTACATGCTCCTACTGGTCTTGGTAAAACTGCTGCAGCACTTGGTCCTTGTGTTAAATACGCAATTGATCATAATAAAGTTGTTTTCTTTCTTACTTCAAGGCACACTCAACATCAAATTGCAATTGATACTTTAGCAAAGATTAAGGATAAACATAAAACCACATTTAATTCTGTTAGCATTATTGGAAAGAAAGGTCTTTGTTTGCAACCAGGTGTTCAAAAATTATATTCTAATGAATTTAATGAATATTGTAAGAAGGTTCGTGAAGATAAACTTTGTGAATTTTATGAGCGTTTGAAAAAAAAAGAGTCACTTTCAAGCGAGACTAAAGAGGCTTTAAAAGAGTTAAAGACTATGAATCCTGTTGCTACAAATAAAACAATGGATGTTTGTGGTAAATTTGGTGTTTGCCCTTATGAAGTTTCAACTTTACTTGCAAAAGAATCCAAAGTAATCATTGGCGATTATTTTTACATGTTTAATCCAGATATTAGAAATCGATTCTTAAAAAAAATCGATAAAGAGCTTGAAGATGTCATAATTATCGTCGATGAAGGTCATAATATTCCTAATCGTGTTAAAGATTTGTTTACTGCTCGACTGACTAACATAATGGTTAAAAGAGCGATTTCTGAAGCTAAAAAATTCAAGTATGAACAAACAATTCATATTCTACAAGGTATGGAAAATATTCTTAATCGTTTAGCTGATATTAGAGAAAATGAGGCGTATGTTAAAAAAGAGAATTTTATTAATGCAATAAATATGATTCAAGACTATCATGAAATAATTAATGACCTTTCTTTTATTGGCGATGCAATTCGTGAAGAACAAAAACAATCTTATATTGGTTCTATTGCTAATTTTTTGGAATCGTGGGTCGGTTCTGATGATGGTTTTACTAGAATTATTAATAAACAATTCGGTTCAAAAGAACAAGTAATAACTCTTAGTTATCGATGCTTAGACCCTAGTCTTGCAACTAGCCCTGTAATTAAAGAAGCACATTCCGTTATTTTAATGTCTGGAACGCTCACACCTACTGCCATGTATAAAGAGCTTTTAGGTTTTGATGAAGCAAAAGAAGAAACTTATAAGAGTCCTTTTCCTGAAGAAAATCGATTAAATATTATTATTCCTAAAACAACTACTAAATACACTTCTCGTAATGAAACTCAATATCGTGAAATGGGCAGTATCTTAAGCAAAATTGTTAACACTGTTCCTGGTAATAGTGCAATTTTTTTCCCTAGTTATAAACTTCGAGATGATGTTTACAAGTATTTTAATGACGAATGTCGTAAAACAGTTTTTGTTGAACGTCCTTCTTTGACTAAAGATGAAAAGAACGATCTTTTAGAACGATTCAAGAAATATAAAGATGACGGCGCAGTTCTTTTAGGAATTATTTCTGGTAGTTTTGGTGAAGGAATTGATCTTCCGGGTGATTATCTAAAAGCAGTTATGATTGTTGGGCTTCCTCTTCTAAAACCTGATCTTGAATCCAATGCTTTAATTGAATATTATGATAAGAAATTTGGTAAAGGTTGGGATTATGGTTATCTTTACCCTGCGTTTAATAAGACTCTTCAAAGTGCTGGACGTTGTATTCGTTCTGAAAAAGATAAAGGAGTTATTGTGTTCTTAGATGAACGTTATACTTGGAATAATTATTATAGATGTTTTCCTACTTCTTGGAGTATTAAAACTACTCTACTTTATGAACGTATGATTAAAGAATTCTTTGACAATCATGAAAACTAAAATATTTTTTTTCTTCTACTTTTCTTTTTCTTTATTAATATTAAGAATAATAGAATTATTATGACAATAATTATTAGTAATATTGACTTGGTATTCTTCCATTGAAGTTTTTTTAGTTCTTCTGAAAATTCATCGCTTGGATTAACATTTAGAAGCGATTGTTTTTCAAAAGTTAATTTATTATTATAAAGAGCTCTTAAAGATATTTCATATTTTCCTGGCACTTTTGGACTAAAAAAAGTTTCTAATTGAACTGTTTGTCCTGGGGCGACATCTAATAAATCTGTATCGATGATTTTTATTATATTATCTTCTAAAGTTATTAATCCTTTTAATTTTGTTGCAACATATCTTGTTCCCATGTTTCTAAAAGAAGCAGTTATTGGCACTATATCTCCTGTTTTAACCCATGATGGATGTTCTATTCTTATTAATTCTCCTTTATCAGCTATCTCTCCTCGTTCTACTACATTGAAAGTAAGTAATTGTACATCTCCACAATCTGGCGAGCTAACTTCTGCCCAGTATTACCCTATATCTAAATCAACATCTATTTGTTCATACAAAGTTTTAGTTGTTGTTGGTAATAATTCCTCTTCTGTTCTGAATTCATATTCAAAAAGAACTTCTTTTTGTTCTTGATCCCAAATTGTTATTACATAATCTGGACTTATTCTTACATTCCCCGTATTTACTATTGTTGAATAAAATTCTAAAGGATAACTTATTTCAGCATCTTTTATGTCAAATCCTGCTGCTCTACAAGAGCTTACTTGTCTTCCTGTAACTTCAGAACTTACTTTGATTGAAAAAGCGGTAAGTATTGAACTTCCCATTTGCGCGGTTCCAAAATTAGTTAATGGACTGGTTAATAATTCTATTGTTCCTTCATAAACGCCGTTACTCGTATCAACTGGCGGTTCAATGATAACAGTTAATTCTGCATGATTTCCATTTTTCATAATTAGTTCTTCTGGTTCAAATCTAACCCACCCTTCTATGTCTCCAGTTATTCGATAATCAACTGTCATATTATGGGTTACATCTGTTGAAATTATAACTGAATCTTCTGCATATCCACCTCTTAGAACGTTTAAGAAGTTCATTTCTCCTTTGTTAACACCAATTGCTGCTGCAGAGACTAAACTAATCATGTTGAAAAGTATAATAGTTGTTGCTATTAGCAATAGTGCTTTTTTCATCTTCCCTCGTAAGTTTTATTTTTCATTTGTCTTTAATAAACTTTTTGCTATGGAGCAGCTGCTGTGAATACAATACTTCCATTACATTTTCCTATACCTAGCGATGGTGTTGTTGGCGGAGCATATAGTTGCCAATAAGTTGTTGTGCTTTCTGTAACTGCTATGTTTGTTGGTTTTGGAACAGTGTTTCCTGTATTTACATCTGTTGATGTTAAAACTGCTTTACTAGCAAATGGAGTGCTTGCTGCAAATGCATATCTTTCATTATCAACAGATATGTTATTTGCAGGACAAATCATTGCATTATTATCATTTTCTAATATTCCAAATCCTCTTACAGTTATGTTTAGAGGCATGTTTCCTAAATTAATCGCATCTGCTGTTTTGTCTACAGAATACTCTGGTTGATATAAGTTACCGTAACTTATTTCTTGTAATGAAATATTTATTGCGTATAATGCGTCTATTATTCCTGAATCAACATCTGATGAATTATAAACTCCATCAGTTACAGTAAGATTACAATTCCAAGTTCCGTTGTTAGCTAAATAATATACATCAAATGCACAGTTAACATCTTTTATAGTTGATCCAGTATATGAACATGTAGAGTTTGTATAGTGAACATTATTATCATCTGCTTGAATTGATTCGTTTAAATAATAATATATTGTTGCATTTGCACCAGTCATATCATTATCTGAATCAGTTATGGTAGCATTACAATAAACTTTTTTTGTAGAACCTGGAGTTAGGGTTATTAATGAATCTAAAATAACAGTAGTTATTGTTGGCGCAGTATTTCCCCAATCTGTACATCCAGCGGCTCCAGAATAGGTTATGTTAAGTAATGCTTGGTCTAAATACATTGTAGGAGTTCCTCCAGTTCCATAGGTTGTATAAAATCTTAATGATATATCATTTGCTAAATCATAAGTAGAAATTACTTCTAATAAGTCACATGTTTGGTTGGCTTCTGTTGTTATTGTGAATACTCCTGTACATCTTACAGCTTCATAACCTGTTCCATTAAACCATCTTACATCAATACTTGGACTGTCCGCCGATTCATAATGTTCTAAAGTTAGTTTTACTGCTTCAATTGTTGTTCCTGCTGTAAAACTGTTTGTCCAGTTTAATTCGTAATAATACTCGGTGCTTTTTGCTGTTAAAACAATTGATGAATAGTTATCATCACTTGCATTTATGAATCCGACTGCAAAAGGCCCTGCAGGGTTATTTTTATAAGCTGAATCTGGCGCATCTTCATGAGATAAACTACTATCAGTTATGTTAAAATAGGTTGTTGAATTCAATTCTGCATAAGTTAAATCTGCTGCTTCTATTGAGAAATTTCCTGAACAAGTGTCTGAAACATTCCATGTAGTACTAAAATTTCCTAATGGGTCTGCATCAATTATTATTGGGTATCCTGGTGCAATTTTTCCAGCATCTTCGTCATAAATTAATAATTGTACTGATGCATTAATTGAGTATCCTGAACCCGTAATAGTTATATTTTCGTAATATACATAATCTGTTTTATCTGTTTTAACAGTTGCTACTCTATCATTTACAGTGAATGAATCTGTATCATTTAGATTTGCATAATAAGTATCGTACGCGGTGATATTCCATAAACCAAGTGTTGTTGAGTATGAAATATTATATGTAAAATTAAAATATCCTGTTGTAGTTGCATTTGCAGTGTATTGTTCACTTCCTCCAGAATATGAAAAGTTTAATACAACAGTTGTATTTGGTGAAAAATCTGTTCCAAATATAAATATTGAATTTCCTTCGTAATATGCTGTATCATCAAGTGTTATTCTTGCTATTCTTTTAGTTACTGTAAAATATCCTGATGCATTGTCAGCAGGGTTTCCTATTTCTACTGCTGATAAATTTTGTTGACCTATTGGGTGATTATAGCTCATATTGTAAAGTACTAATATGTTACCTGAACCATCACTAACAGTGTTTATTGTAACCACCGTTGTATTAATTAAAGTAATATTTATCATTATATCAGCGTTATTATTCCAGTTTTCTCCTTGTATGGTTACTTGTTCTCCTTGTTCATAACTTGGAACTAATGTGCTAACGGCTGGAAAAGTCAAATTAACTGTGAGGTTTCTTGATAAAGACATATTTGACCAGCCATTTCCATCTGTACAATTAATATACCAAGTATGATTTCCACTTCCAAGGGTTGTTGATAAATTACGTGTTTGACCTTCAGGAACAGGATTAATTATCGTACTATCTTGTTCTGTGTCATCAACTATTAATTCACAACTAGTAATATTGGTCATGAAATCTGTTACATTAAAGTAAAAAATGATCATTGCTTCAGTTGTATAATTATTATTTTCAGGATTTTCTAACCAAATTGTTGGTGGTGTTGTATCTATTTTTACTGTGTAATTTGAGTCATAAAAGTCCCAGTTTCCAGAGCTATCATTACATTGCATATTCCACAAGTATTGCCCGTCAGCTACATTGATTGTAACATTTGTTTCAGTATTGTTAACGACAGACGTCGTTGTTTCATTTGCAATGAATGATCCTGAGAAGTTTCCAAATAAAGTACAAGTTCCAAAACCACTATTATCTGTTGCAGTCGCGTTAAAATCTACTATATTTGTTAAAACATAAGTATTATCGCCTGGATAATTTAATGTTGTTACAACTGGATCCGTTGTATCGGCTGCTGTATAACTTACTTTCATGTATAAATAATCTACATTGATTGTTGCTGTATCTCCTCCTTGCTGCTTAGCAACTCTTAAATGAATATTTGTTTGAGTTACTGTTGTCCAAGTCCAGGATGTTACACCAAATACATTATGACATTTATGTCCTGGTACATCTGTATAATTAGTTGATGCTCCAGATAATGTTTCTAGTGTTACAGGACTTCCTTCACCTCCATCAAAAGAATATCCTAAAAATAGATCATCACAAGTTCCTCCACAAGATGTGAATACTAAATCTAAATCAAAACAAATTTCTACGTCAGTTATTGTTTCGCTTCTTCCTGTTACATCAAAATCTCCTGCATATCTATTAGCACTAGTCCCTATACTAAAAGAATAAGGAACACTATTATTAGTATAAACATCAGCAGACAATAGAGTATTGGTTGTTGCTTCTGCGTGATGCACCGCTGCAAGAACAAATTTAACTAAAAGCGCGAATATAACTATTATTATTAATACCAATATTCCATAATAAACGTTTTTCTTATTCACGTTTCATCACCCATGCATTAATATTTCCTATTCTCATACAATCCAGTTTTCCTTCTATTTGTAGTTTTAAACAGTTAAGTTGTGCAGAATGCCAAGCCCTATTTATTCGCATAGCTATTTCTCGTGTAGAAACAGGTTGTTTGCTTTTCTCTAGCAATACCAGTATATCTCTTCTTATCTTCTTTGATGTGTTCATTATGCGCGCTATTTTCATATTAGAATTTGTTTTATTTAAAGTTTTTGATTCGTAATGAATATTCGCACTTTTTATGTCGTAAAAACTCTATAAATAAATATCACTAATTAAGTAATTAATTAAATACAGAAATAATTAAAATAATGAAATTAAAAATCAATACAATAAAAACACAATCATTTAAGGAATAGTTGCTGTAAATACAACAGTTCCATTACAAATTCCTGCAGGAACATTTGTAGGATCAACATATAATTTCCAATATGTAGAATTCCAATTTGCTTGAGTATCATTTATTCGTTGAGATACTTGCAACACATCAATATTAGTATTTGTTCCTGAAAGTTGATTCATACTACCAAATGCAACTCCAGAAGTAATTGCGTAACGCTCATTACTAATAGTAATATTACCTTGAGCAGAACAATTCATAGCCAAGCCATCACTTTCATTAACTCCATAACCTCTTACTGAAACATTAATATCTCGATTTCCAAAATTAGTAACATTAATAATTTGCTCGGCAGAATAATCTTCTACAGCCACTTCACCATAATCTATTAGTTTTGTTGATATATTAAGAGCATAAAGATTATTAAAAATTGTTGTGTTTTGACCAGTATCAGTATAATTTTCATTAGGTTGCGAAAAATAATAATGGTCCGCAACCGTAGCATTACAATACCAAGTTCCGTTATTAGCATAATACTGAACATCAAAAGCACACTGATAAAGAGAATCATATAATCCACTAGTACCTACTTGAACACAACTACTATTAAAATAATGATCATTATTATCATTTGAGTTATTTATAAGAGAAGAACTATGCCATAAAGTAGCATTAGACCTATTAATATCAGCAGTACCGTCCCAATCTCTAACTGTAAAATTACAATAAACTGTACGAGTACGACCAGCTAACAAAGTAACATTTTCACCAGCAACCACTTCATCAATTATAAGACTCAAAATTTGAGGAGGAGAATTAGAAATATTAACTGTTGTATCAACAGTAACATTAACATAATTTGCATCAAAAGTATAACTGTATATGAACGGCATTTTAATTAGTAAGAAGGAAAATAACAGAAATATTCCTGCTATAAATAAGTAATTTGGGAACTCGTCTTTCGGCATATTGATTCCTCAGTGATACAGTTAATTAAGGGGTTTTTCTTAAATTAGTATACTTTTATGTATATCTGTAGCATAACAGCTATATAAATGTTTCGGTAACTAAACAAGTAAATAAGACCTCAAAGCCTAAAAACTAATTTAACTGTCCAAGACCAATTAAAGCTACTGAGAAATAATTTTGAGATTTCTTCACATAAGAACTAAACGGCGTATCTTCAAACTCGTGCATAGAAGACAATTTTTCAATATCTAAAAGCGTTTTCTTCAAACCAGCAAGATCATTATTTTTTAAACAATTATGCCCTTGTTTAATTTTTGAAAAAACAATCATTTTAGTGTAAATTTTATTTATTTCTTGACCAACATGCAATTTTTCAAAATTAGTTACAAAATCAGCTGCCGAAAACAAATGAAGAATTGATAAATAAATTTTATAAGTTTTATCAAAATTGAACGAGTCTGCACTTTGATGTGCTTCATTTATTAAAGAATTCATATTGTGATTTACAGAACCAGTAATAGGTTTTGAAACAATCTTCATTCTCTTTGTCTTTTGAATTTTATTATGAGTTACAAAAGCTCCTTGTTCATCTTCTTTTAAGAACATAAAATAATAAATTGAAAGACCAGATATTATTATCATACCTAAAACTATTGAAAAAGAAATCATGTCAACCCCTTCAGATTCAGGCTCTATAACTTGACCAGTTATTTCGTTCTCAACAACTTCTTTAGGAATTACTTCTTCTTGTTTCAAAACTTTTGGTTGATACAACACAGTTGTTTTTGTATCTCGCGCAATATTTAAATCTAAAACTTCTTCTACCATGTAAATCATTTCTTCGTTTTTAAGATTTGAAAAACTCCACCTAATAACAGGGTCTTTTTTCAATATGACAGGAGTTTTATAGAATATTATATCAGATACATCTTCTGCAATCTCTTTAGAAATATCCTCAACAGCATAAATATCTTTAAGCTCTTCAGAACTCGTTATTGTTTTAAATATGAATGTGTGCTCTTCTGCATCTTTTTCAAAATAATCAATTTCTAAAGATAATATTTCAACTCCTATAGTTACTAAATCCTGAAGTTCTTTGTTTCTTTTCAAATAATCAGACCTTTCTTCATCTGAAAGAGTTTCATCAGATAAAATCTCGTTAATTGCAAATTGAAAATCACCATCATCAAAAGATTGTTCATACTCTGATTTTTCAATAATATTAACTCGTTTAGCAATTTCAGAAAGATATGTTTTCACAGTTTGATCTGTTTGTTCAAGCCTATTATTTAATTCAGTTTCTGATAAATCAACACTTTTTAAATCTAATAATTGATTACTAACATCATTTAATTTACTTTTAGCATTATTAGCTTTATTCAATAAATCTAGTTGTTGAATTACTTTTGATTTTGTCTCGTCAGTTTCAGAATTAAGATTTGTTATAGCCCAATCAGCATCAATAATTCTTTTTTTAACATCATCAATTTTTTGATCTACTTTAACTACTAAATCTTTATTCAAAGTTCTCTCTTTAACAGTCTCTTTATTAATTAATGCACTTCTTTCAACAGAAAGAGGACCTTCATTTCCTGCTTCATCAACTGCAGCAATTTTATAATAATAAATTATTTCTTCTTCAGCTGAAAAATCTTCATAATTCATTTCGGTCGTAGTATCATAATAATCTGTGTAACTAACTCCTGACGTTGTTGATCTATATATAAAAAATTTATGAGCATCATTGTCTGAATAATGCCATTTAACTTTCATTCTACCATTTAATGGAGTGAGTTCCACATCACCAATATCTGAAGGTGAAGTCGTATCAACTAAGAATAATTTTCCTGCAGTAATTTCAGTCCCAATTAAAGCTTGTAGATCTTTTCCTGAAAAATAAAATGTCCCTACGCTATCAGATGTTGAAGAAGGAATGATTATATACCCAGACCATTCATCTCCTTCGCCTGTTAGAGAAACAGGAATTATTCCTTGTGAATTTTGATAGTTATAACTAAGTGTTGGAATCTCTATTAAATCTTCTGAAGTGGATAAAGTGACTTCATAAGTTCCATCTTTTAGAGGTGAGTCTGTATCAATAGTTATTTCTGCAGTAGGTGGAGCATTCGAATAAAACGATGTGTATTTAGAACTAGTCATTTTATTTCCAACTACATCTTTACATTTAAAGTAATATTCATGTTTTTCTGCATTTAAACCAGATATGCTTTGATAATGATTGAAGTCATTAGTTGTACTAAACAAGTTCATACTGCTAAAGCTCACGTCAGTTGTTGCATATCTACATTCCGACTTTTCATTCGTTATTAATTCCAGAGTTGTTTGCGTTCCTTCAATAGGATTTGCATAAGTATTAACTGGTTTTGCAGACGTTATTAATGGAGCTGTTTGGTCGATTGTAAAAATAATACTTTCTTCTATAGTATCAAATCCATCAGAGCAATTAATCATTAATTCGTGACTTCCTTCAATCAAATGCAAACTCGCACTAAAATTCAACCCATTTTTATTTAAAGTACCACTTTCAGATCCAACTTCATAAGTACAATAATTTGAATTTCGATTTACAATCGCCGCAATTTCAACATTTGAACTATTATAATCCATTTCTTCTGGTTCATCAATTGTTAAAGTAAGTGGAACATTTACAACAGTTATAGTTTTTGTTGATTGTGCAGAACTGTTTGTTCCGTTTGCTTCAAATTTGTAAATATATGTTCCTGCATCAGAATAAGTTGTTTGCCAAGAATAACTCTCTGAACTTGAAACTAAAACATTGTTTTGATAAATATAATTATTAATTGCATCTTCTGTTGTGAAATTTATTTCCAATAAATCCCCTTCATTTACTAATGTTGGAGCATTTATTTCAGAAATACTGGTCGCTTGAACCATCATTGATAAGACTACAAATAAAACTAATACTACAAATATCTTCGCTATATTTCTTTCGTCGTTGTTTGCGTTATTTCTGTTCATTTGTCGTCTGAAATTAAAATTACTCTGTTCTAAAAAGGCGTTAAAAAAAGTAAAAAATTATTCCTTCATTTGATTGAGCACTTCTTTATCTCTTGATATAGCTCTCTCTAAAGCTTTTTCAAAATATTCATTTAAAGTGGTGCCTTTCAGAACAGAGATTACCTTCGCTTTGGTATGCACGTTGTCTTTTAGTTGTATATGTACTTTCTTCATCGTTGTCGTCGTTACTGTTGTTAAAGTCGCTAGTTTACTTGTTTTCGCTATATTTCAAGCTATCTAGGTATATTTCTAACATTTATCATATATATATTTTTCTCTTTTATAGTCTAAAACTAATAGAAAGTATATTTATTACTTTTATTATTTTTATGATTTTAGCTTCTCAACAGGTTCAGACTCTTTTTCTGCATTCAATTTAGAATTTTTTTTAGAATTGTTCCCTTCATCATTCATCTCTTCATCTTCAACATTTTTTTCAGCTTCAGTGAGTTCATCATAAAGTTTTTGTTTTTCTTCATAATGTTGATAAAGCAACAAGAGTTTGTCATAAATTAGTTTAGCATCAGGAATTTGTTCAATTAAATCTTTAAAACTATCATCATTAGCTAATTCATAAATATCATTACAAACATTTTTCTCGTCTTTAAACATGACTTCTTTATTCTTATAATCCTTATATAATCCAACCATTTCAGAATACAATTTATCTAAAGCAGGATGTTCTTTTAATACTTCAGAGAATTCTTGTTTACTATGCATCACATCAATTAATTCCATTATTTCTTTTTCCATATCAACCAAATGATCATTTTCAATTTTAATCAAATTAGCAATTTCTTTGTAATGAGTATCATTTAACTTCGCCATCTGCAACAGTTTTTTCTGTTCATCATATTCAAAGAACTTTATAATTTCATGAATTAAAAAAGGGAATATGACTAACGCAGCTATTAATATCCATAAAGCAGACATGTTAGGTTCACATAAAAAAAAGAAAACATAGAAAAAATAAACTACTAACGATATAAAAAATAAGAACGATGTGAATAAAATCAGTTTTCTTTTGGCCGCAAAAGTCAATTTAGCTTTCTTAACATCATCCAGTTTCTTTTTTTCTCTAATTTTTTCAATCTCTTTTTTTCCAATAACAAACCTGATTATTCCAACAATAATTATCACTATAAAAAACCAAATAGTATTATTAGTAAAAGGATTCAAATCTTTTTTACAAATAATTTTAGGAAGTTCTATTATAGCAGGTCTTGGTGGCGAAGGTTTATCTTCAATACAATCAGAACAAGGTCCTCCACAATCAACTCCTGTTTCATTTTGATTTTGAATATTATCATAACAAGACTCAACTAATGGCGATATGTAAACACATTCTTTAGCTTCAACAGGTTTAGATTTATAAGTTCCACATGCATTAAAATCACTACAGTTTCGTTCTTGAATTTCAAGAGGACTACATTCAGACCAATTACCACAAAGCCAATCTTCTGTACAACTAGTTGTAGGAATAGTAGATCCGTCAGTAATAACACCAAAAGGAATATTGCCTGTAAAAGGAGTACTAAAACCTCCACCACTACCTCCACCACTACCAGATCCTCCACCACCACTACCACTACCAGAACCACCAGTAGAAGTTCCTGCATCATTACAAATTCCACAATCAGATTCACAACCACTACAAGTTTCGATATTATCACAAAAACCATCTCCACAAACAACTTGTGGAAAAACAAGATTAACTCTATGATATTCACCAGATAACCAAGTAGGCGTTCCATACGCAGAAAAATTTTGTCCTAGATAACGAAAATGTATTGTTTCTCCACTTATAGCTCCTTCATCAGATGCAGTATCAGAGTCATCACCCAAACATGAAAGAACTCCATAATAAAAAGGATTAACAATTGTAAAATATCCACAACGCACACCAGCATCATCATAAGCATCTATTCTGATTCCTGCAGTCGCAGGATTATTATAAAACGTAACATTACCATAAAACACTGTTGGTAATGGTGGTACTGCAGATAATAGCTTCATGACTAGCAAGAACATGAACAAACTTATCATCAGTCTTTTTATTACCAACTTACCACCCAAGATCCTGTACTGTTCATTTCTATCCAGTATCCTTGATACTTTGAAGTGTTTGTTATTGTTCCATTCGTACCATTGTAATAATCATAAGTCTTAGCAGAATTGTTAAAAGTTTTTATCTGAACAAATGAACCAGTTATACCCAAAACTGCTTGAGATACATTTCTTGAAGTACTTGTCGGATAACCCACTAAATTCCAACCATCCACTAAACTTATTGTCGTAGATGGTTTCTTTGACCCATTAAAATAATAATTTTGATCACTAGATACAGATATCCAAAACGCTTGTTCTCTTGAAACTGTCTCTGGTAAACTTTGTACAGTCCAATTGGGAAGAGAAGGATTATAGCTTATCCAAGGGTCAATATAACTACTTGCATCATACATAAAAATGCTATTATAAGAAATTGGTTCAAATAGCTCAGTTGTGTTCTGATATATAGATATACAAAAAAATGATGCTAAATTCCAACCATTATAAAGCGTAAAATTACATGGTTCTGGTACTGTTTGAACTACTCTAACTGAAGATATAGCGTTTCCAGTGAACCCTTCAAAAGTTTCTGGAAATAATTTTTGAAATAGAAATAATGAACTAATTGTAATGCCAAGAATTACGATGGTTAAAGCAATAATCTCTATAAGAGTTTTTTTCTCTTTATTCAAGTTCATCACCTTTAGAATTCATTTTTTCAAAATCTATATACCACCTATTTTGTTCCTCATCATAATCAAAAACAACGTAATGTTTAGTATTTTTGTCTAGTGCAAATAGAATTGGCATAGGAATTGTCGTTTCAAAGCTACTCCCTCTAGTATATAGTTTTCTCTTTATCTTCACTTTAAGGCCTTAGTTATCTTTATTTTGTATCAAATATTTAAATTTTACTTATTTTTTTACTTATATTTGACAAAAAAATGTCTAACTTTAAGTAAATCAGTATACATATTAGTAA
>ERZ889078.1175-NODE-1175-length-21443-cov-10.839256_pt1 | contig 21443 bp, 21 predicted proteins | sample MGYA00521266_ERZ889078 | MGnify/ENA primary metagenome ERZ889078 (study PRJEB32303, sample SAMEA104408618) | aquatic metagenome | biome: Brackish water; feature: Pelagic; material: water | place: Baltic Sea | collected 2014-06-16T06:34:00 | depth 76,534 m ...
GAAATGCCCTCCGCGGCCGATTGGGTTGCTTAGCGGGTTGACTTAGCGAAAAGAGTTCTCGTAAATTACTGATATTGAGCATATTGGAGAGTTAGGTTCAAAACCCCCTCTCTCCGCAAATTATTGAAAAACAGCACCTTGAGTGCTGTTTTTTTTGTATTACTTCCCTATGGCCTGCGTGTAGTCGCTTCTAATACAGGTAGCATGAGGCCTACGGGGACTTGACAACGGCGTTCCAATCAAACTCCTTAGAGCAGGTGCAATTTTCACAGTTAGAACATGTCACGTTTTTATTGTCCTCTAGGCGCAGAGTTTAAGTGCTCCTTTCTTCTGAAAGAAACCGGAGTTTTTCATAAGCACTTCACGTGGCGTGTAGATGCCGAGCTCGGCATGAGGACGGACCAATGCTAAGCAGGTGGGACTGCCCATAGACTTTTAACTAACTTAGGTTGGGTGCACTGCACTGTAAAACTCTTTTACATGAAAATATTCAAACCCCTCTGCGTACTAGGGTTAACGCTATCTCTTTCATCTCTGCAGGGCCAAGAGGCTCCATTTTTTAAAGAGGGCCAAGCTCAAATTGTGCCAGCTTTCGAGAATTCAGCGAATTGGATTCGTGAGGATCTATGGGTTGAAGCAGATTTTGATACCGATGGAGATGGACGCCTAGACAGAATGCATGTAGATGTGACAAGGCCGGCTCGGACAAACGACGGATTGCAATTGCCTGTGATTTATGAAAGCAGCCCATACTATGCCGGAACGGCGGGGAACGATCGCGACCTTTTTTGGAACGTAGCACATGAATTAGGGGAGGTCCCCGAACCCCCCAGACACGCAGAGGTGGTTCGCAAAGGCCAACGTCCCACCATTTCAAATTCACAAGTGTATACGTGGGTTCCCAGAGGCTTCATCGTTGTGCACTCAAGCTCTCCTGGTACAGGGCTTTCCGATGGCTCTCCTACCGTTGGGGGCGATAATGAATCCCTGGCACCAAAGGCGGTTATTGAATGGCTGGCCGGAAGAGACAACGGGTACAAAGAACGAACGGGAGATGAGAAAGTCTACGCCTACTGGTCCACGGGAAAGGTGGGGATGACAGGAACCTCCTACAATGGAACCATACCCCTAGCGGCGGCTACCACGGGAGTTGAAGCCTTGAAAGCCATCATTCCCATAGCACCCAACACATCGTACTATCATTACTACCGTTCTAATGGATTGGTTCGTAGCCCTGGGGGTTATTTGGGTGAGGACATTGACGTACTCTATGAATTCATCCACAGTGGTGAAGAGTCAAAACGAGCCTTTGGCAATAAAACCATTCGAGACGAACTTATGCGTGTTAACATGGATAGGGCCACAGGTGATTATAACGACTTTTGGGCGGGACGTGATTACTTGAACGATATGGCTCCCATGCGTGCTGCTTTGCTCATGGCCCATGGATTGAATGATTGGAATGTAATGCCTGAACACAGCTACCGGATCTACAACAAGGCTAGGGAGATGGGCTTGCCCGTTCAAATCTATTACCATCAGGATGGGCATGGGGGCTCACCGCCAATGGAAATGATGAACAAATGGTTCACCCGCTATTTGTTCGGTATTGAAAATGGGGTAGAAAATGATCCAAGGTCATGGATCGTTCGCGAAGGGGAATCACGCAACGCACCCATTCCTTATGCGGATTACCCAAACCCCGCAGCACAACCCGTGGTCTTGCACTTGACTAAAGGGGGCAAAACCAAGGGAAAACTGACCACCAGAAAACCAAGTCGCAAAAAGGAGAAACTAGTGGACAATGTCTCTTTTTCAGGGGAATCCTTGGCGATGTCAACTACCTCAAATCATCGGTTGTTGTACGTCACACCTATATTGCAGGAAGAGGTACACTTGTCGGGATTAGCTTCCCTATCTGTCCGACTAGCATGCTCAAAACCAGCCGCCAACCTTTCTATATGGTTGGTTTCACTTCCTTGGAATACAGAGGAAGATGCGGCCATCTACGACAATATCATTAGCCGAGGCTGGGCGGATCCGCAGAACCATGAAAGCATCACGACGAGCGAATCATTAATTCCAGGAAAGTTCTATACGGTCCAATTTGATCTTCAACCGGATGACCAAATTATACCCGCTGGCCAACAGATTGGCTTGATGATATTTTCTAGCGATCAAGCCTTCACGTTGCATCCAGAGCCGGGAACTACATTGAAGATTGATTTAAAACAAACCCAGCTCACCCTTCCCATTATAGGCGGCATGGCCGCATATACGTTCTCGACTAAATAGGATTGGAAATTTTCTACCCTACGTACTACGTCGCGCCCACTTTGAACAGTATGGATGTATCCTATTGATTTTGAGTGACTTTACTTGTTTAAGCAAAGGCGGTTTGGGCAACAAATAGGGATGCCATACAAAGGGAAAGCTTCATCTGGCTGGGATTTTCTCTGGAGATAGTACTGCAAAATCCCAAGAATATACCTTTGTAGGATGCAGCAAAAATGGATTTCGGGCCTGGCGACGGGGATTGTGGTACTGGCTAGCCTTTCCCTATTTGGATGGAGTGTCAAGCAAGTGAGTACGGGCAAATCGACCTGGCCCACCTGGATCCAAGCCCCGTTGCAGTCCTTCGTCGGGTTTTTAGACCTCTTTGAAGCGGCGAAGCAGGAAGTTTCGGAATACCCAAAAACGTTTGTTCGAACCCCTGAGGACTTTGTACCCATAAATACCCTGGAAGAAGACGTAACCATCTTGACGAGTTACCACAACGAGGAGAATACCCGAACAGTGGCTTTGATCAATTTGCGCACGGGCGAAACCTTAAAGACCTGGACGGTCGAGCAATTGGCCATTCCTCAAGACCGAATCGTCCACAGCATCATGCTTCCCGATAGTTCGCTCATTTATGGGTTGGATTGGTATTCGGGATTGATTCGGATCGATAAAAATAGCCAGCGGATTTGGCACCAGGACAGCATTATTCACCATCATGGAAAAAATTTGGCGGCAGACAGTACGATTTGGGCCTGTAGCTATGAGAAAGAGGCGGGGAAGCCTCTCTATTATCGACCCATTTTTAAGACCGGCATGGCGGCCTTTCCCTATTTAGACAATCACATCACCCAAATCCATGCTTACTCAGGGGAGGTCCTTTATCACAAGAGTTTAACGGAAATCCTCGTCGAGAATGAGCTAACCCATTTGCTCGTGAAGAGCGAAAGTCCGGGCGATCCCATTCATGTGAACGACATTGAACCCGCCCTGCATGATGGCCCCTATTTTTGCCAAGGAGATCTCTTTATCAGCGCAAGAAATGGTTCATGGATCATGCATTTCAGACCCAGCACAGGGAAGGTGATTCGCCTATTGGAAGGGCCGTTTTATAGCCAACACGATGTCGATATTGAAAGCGACAGTACGCTCACCGTTTTTAACAACAATTGCCTTCAAAATGAGCGCCCTACGCCCAACAAATGGCCTATGAGCGATCGTGCCTATGAGGTGGGGTCATTTAGCTCGCAAGTGGTGCGCATTCATTTGAACCGGCCTGGCTTTGAGGTACTCGACCAGGATCTATGGGAAGCCCATGAAATCTACAGCTTTACCGAGGGGGAGGTTGACCACTTACCCGGCGGTGGCTATTTTGTAGAGGAACAAAACAGCAGTGTGCTTTGGGTGATAAAGGAGGGTCAGGTGCGCTATAAGAATGTCTTGCCCTCACACCACCCAGGGTACCACCACTTGGCCAATTGGGCGCGGGTGATGCCTTAGGCTTCCTTGAGCTGCTTGTGGGAACCGTCGCAGTTGGGCATGCGCTTAGAGAGCCCGCAAATACAATCGTTGATGCCCTTTCCCTGTAGCATTCGGGGCCGGTATTTTAGGATGCGGTCCGTTTTCGTAGCAGACTGTTTGGCGGAGTCAAAGAACAGCAAATAGGCGCGCCTTCGGCCGGGAGTCAGGGCATTCCATGCTTCTTCAAAAGAAGGGTCTTGGCTTAGCTCAGATTGGAGTTCCTTGGGCACAGCATACTCATCCACCGTTTTCATTTCAATCTTGTGCCCGGCACGCGCTACATCTATGGCCTCTTGGATGTAGGTTTTAAGAATGGGCGCCATTTTGTGCACCTCCTCTGCATGACAAAATTTAATCCAGCGACCAGCCTGGGTGTTTTCTCCTGGCTTTAGCAAAACACCTTCGGCATCAGAAAGGAGTGCGCCATGAAAAAAGGAAAGAGTACAATGGTGTTTAAAGGCCCCTAAGCCGAGGATGTTACTTCCTCGGTACATGTATACCGGAGTGGACCATTTAATCGTTTCCTCTACATCTTCTTGTCGGAGAAGATCCACCAATGCGCCTAAGGCCTCCTGCCAGATGGGTTGGTCATGCAGGTAGTGGTCAACCGATAGATAGGTTTTGCGCATGCGGAGCAAGGTACGAAAGGGCCAAATTCGCAGTGCCTTGAGCAAGCTTTTTTTTCTGAAGGGCATGCGTATACACCAAAACCATAACCTTGGGCTAAAAGTTGGGCAGGCTATTTGCGCGGCGGGGCCTGAAGGAGCATCAAGGCCCGGTGGACCTGTTCGCAGCCCACGGCGGATTCCATATTTTGACTTTTCTTATACCCAAAAATGGGTACTTTTAACGTTCGAAAAACCATAGGACACGAAATGTTGTTACTCCTAATATAAATCTTTAAAAACTCCATTATGGTGGCAGATACTCCCCAAAGTCACTCCTCATACAATGTGAATTCGTCTGAGGCAAAATGCCCCTTCTCCGGCCACAATGCACCGAAAGCAGCTGGCCGCGGAACGCGCAACCAAGATTGGTGGCCCAACCAGTTAAATTTATCCATCCTGCGCCAGCATTCGGCACATTCTAACCCGATGGCAGCAGACTTTAATTATGCAACTGCTTTTGCTTCTTTGGACTATGCCGCCCTAAAAAAGGACATGGTTCATCTTATGACAACATCCCAAGATTGGTGGCCAGCTGATTTTGGCCATTATGGCCCTTTCTTTATTCGTATGGCATGGCATAGTGCGGGTACGTACCGCACCGGTGATGGACGCGGTGGCGCTGGCGCTGGAACGCAACGATTTGCTCCGCTCAACAGTTGGCCAGACAATGGCAACCTTGACAAGGCGCGCCTTTTGTTATGGCCCATCAAACAGAAATATGGTCAGAAGATTTCATGGGCAGATCTCATGATTTTAGCGGGCAATGTCGCTTTGGAAGATATGGGCTTTAAGACCTTCGGCTTTGGAGGTGGACGCGCGGATGTTTGGGAGCCAGAAGAGGACATCTATTGGGGTTCCGAAGGTGAATGGTTGGCAGATAAACGTTACAGCGGTGAACGCGATCTAGAGAATCCTTTAGCCGCTGTCCAAATGGGCTTGATCTACGTCAATCCAGAAGGACCTAACGGCAACCCAGACCCTCTGGCTGCCGCTAAGGATATCCGCGAGACTTTTGCGCGCATGGCCATGAACGACGAAGAGACTGTTGCCCTGATTGCAGGAGGACACACCTTTGGCAAGACCCACGGCGCTGGCGATCCAGAAAAATATGTAGGTCCAGAACCCGCTGGTGCTTCCATTGAGGAGCAAAGTCAAGGCTGGAAGAACACGATGGGGAAGGGCCATTCTGAAGATACTATTACGAGTGGTTTGGAGGGTATTTGGACCACGACGCCCACAAAGTGGAGCCATAATTATTTTGAGAACCTATTTGGGTATGAATGGGAGCTCTTTAAGAGCCCTGCAGGGGCCTACCAATGGAAACCCAAAGGCGATGCAGGCGCGGGAACAGTGCCCGATGCACACGTTGCCGGTAAGACGCATCAGCCTACGATGCTGACCACCGATTTGTCCTTGCGTTTTGATCCTTCTTATGCGAAAATCTCCAAACGTTTTTATGAGCATCCTGAACTGTTTGCAGATGCTTTTGCGCGCGCTTGGTTCAAATTGACACACCGTGATATGGGGCCTCTCGCTCTATATAAAGGCCCTGAGGTGCCTTCAGAAGAGCTGATCTGGCAAGACCCTATCCCCGCATTAACGCACCCTCTAGTGGATTCGGCTGATGTAAATACCTTAAAAGAGAAAGTATTAACCTGTGGCTTGACGATTTCTCAGCTTGTCGGAACGGCGTGGGCTTCTGCTTCTACCTTCCGAGGTTCGGATAAGCGCGGCGGCGCCAATGGGGGACGTGTTCGTTTGGCGCCACAGCGCTATTGGGAAGCCAACAATCCAGCTGACTTGGGCAAAGTGTTGGACTCCCTAGAGAAAATTCAAACGGAATTCAATGCCCATGCTTCTAATGGCAAAGCCATCTCGATGGCTGACTTGATCGTTCTCGCAGGAGGGGCTGCAATAGAAGCGGCAGCAGCCAAGGCTGGGCACACGGTTACCGTGCCCTTTACCCCCGGCCGTACGGATGCCTCTGAGGCCCAAACCGACGTGGAGTCATTTGCATGGTTAGAACCTCAGGCGGATGGGTTCCGCAACTATGCCAAGCGCATGTATTCTATTTCTGCGGAGGAAATGTTGGTAGACAAGGCGCAATTGCTCACTTTGACAGCACCAGAAATGACCGTTTTGGTGGGGGGAATGCGTGTGTTAAATACCAATACAGGAGGCATTCAACAGGGCGTATTCACCCATTCACCGGAGGTGTTGACCAATGACTTCTTTGTTCATTTGTTGGACTTAGGGATTTCGTGGTCGGCGGTAGGTGAGCATAGCGTTTCGTTTGAAGGCCGCGACCGAAAAACAGGAGAAGTCAAATGGACGGGCTCACGTGTTGACCTTATTTTTGGTTCTAATTCTGAATTGCGCGCTTTAGCAGAAGTGTATGCCTGCAGCGATAGCCAAGAGAAATTTCTTCATGACTTTGTGACGGCTTGGACTAAAGTGATGAACCTAGATCGCTTTGATATAAAGTAGCCCCTACACATGGACAATAAAAAGGGCCCAAGTTTTCTTGGGCCCTTTTTTGCCTTTATACAAGCACAACAGGGGGGGATTGGCCAATGCCAAGCTAGGCTTTCTTGCCCCCAGTAATCATGTACCCCAAATAGGCCATGGGAAGATATGCAAGACCAAGATCTACAAGATTGAACCACATTGGAGAAGGCAATAGACGTACCATATAGATGCCTCCCGCTAAAAACAAAAAGCCCATCAGCATGGCACGCGAGCGCTTGCGCTCTGTGGCATACTTACTGACAATGATCGCACTCAACAGGGTGCCCAGCGCATGCGCCAAGAAGGGCATGAGATAGTGCTTGGGTTGCATAAGGGGCATGGCCGCCATTAAGCCTTCTTCGGTGGTCAAATCCGCGCCCAAAGGGGGCGCAATAAGCGCTGCGCTATTGGCAATAAGAAATCCATTCAGCGTGGCTCCGGCAACCGCAGCGATGAGGGTAATGAGAATATTTTTGACCGTGGTATTCATCATGGAAAGGTAATCGTTCCCCTGAGCTTGCCGATCTAGGTAAAACTGCCTGGTTTATCACCGTATGAGATCTGCTGAAAACCGGGGTCCTTCTAGGCGCCAAATTAGGGGCGTACCCATCTTGACCGGAAGGCCTTTCCCTGGCGGTCCATCCCTTGCAGAATATACATTCCTGGTGGAATTTGTGAGACGTCCCATTTCCATAGAGACGCCGCATCTTGCCCTGCACTAAACCGGGCCATTTGCCGTCCGTCCACTTGGGTTATCTGCAACGAAACAAGTCCCCCCGTGTGGGTGGGTCCTTGTATGGACAACACTTGACCATCAAAGCGCAACAACCAATCCGAAATTTGGGCTGGGTCTAGCCCTATTCCGTAAATGACAACCGTAGCGGTGGCACTGTCCGTTGTACAGGCATCGTAGGCCATGGCAGAAACCGTGTATGGGCCATTGGCGGCATACAGATGTGAAGCTATGCTATCCGTGCGTGTTTCTGAAACGCCATCGCCATAATCCCACATGACAGAATCGGCGCTTGTTGTACTTAACCAGAAAAAAGCAGAATCCATCAGCGTGTTGGTCTGGAACGCTGCAGAAAGAGGCGCACAAAGGGTAATGAGAGAACAAAGCGTGTCGCTCGCGCAGCTATTGACACTGACCGCACAAACCTGGTACGTCCCTGCTTGGCTATAGGTATGGTTCAATGCGGAAGCGCTTGACCATAAGGTATTGCCATCGCCAAAATCCCAATACACAGAATCTGCATTGAGGGAATTATTCGCCCATTGCACACTCAGGCCATTGGATTGAAACTGTAACTGTGTCAAAGGCGCTTGGCATGGGGTCAAATCAAGCATTTGGGCATAGGGATGGGATACGCCACTGCGTAATTCGGCCCAAGCACCGATGGCTTTGCCTCCATTCATGCGCAAAAAGTGAATTCGGCTCTTTACCCCACTGGCATTTGTGGCCAAAGCCAATCCTGGAGGCGTGTGCATAAAGTTGCCCAAGCTATCTAATTCAATCAATAGTAGATCTTGGGCAAAAACGCCATTGCTATTGCCATCTGAGACGAGAAAAACAGGATGGTCGTCATAGACCTGCAAATTGCCTCGATGTGAAATGTCACTGGTGCCTATGGAAAAAACGGTCAGGCCATTGCTGCCAAGTAAACGCGCACCTGTAGAGGCATGAATTTTTTGAACAGCCTCGCCCATATTGCCCTGGCTGGTGGTGGTCATCTCCGCGATGGCCCATAAATATTTTGAATCATCTCCTCGCGCCAAAGACATGGACCGCTCGTACAAGGTATTTTGCACCCCAAAATCAACCCCATTGGCTCCCCAGGGCAAGGTCCCATCCGGATTAATGCGCTGAATAAACGACTGTAAATTCATGCCTTGCGCTCCGCCATAGCCGAAGTATGCTGTGTCGCCACGCGTGATAAGGTTGTACCGATTAAATGTATAGGTGTACGTGCCACTCGAAATGGCAACAGGTCCTGTCCATACTGCTGCCCCGGCTGAACTGTAACAATGTGCGAAGGGGAGAGCAGAAGGAGAGAATCCCCCTTTGTCATGAAAAACCAAGATAAATTTGCCTGCACTGATTTCTACCAGTTCTCCCGGCACGGTGCTATGACTAGCAATAGTAGGCGTCACCGTAATGGGGGTAGTCCACTGTGAAACACCGGAGGCATTATACTTTTTGATCTGCGCATGGGTACCAGGCTGATAGCTTACGATCAGGTCACCTGAATTAAGGGGGAGCAGTTTTACACTATAGCCTTGGCCAACCGTGATGCCATTTGTTCCCCATGGCTTGGTTCCATTCGCTGAGACTTTATGGACACGCGCATCCCCGTTTCCCCCTGTCCCAGTTATACCAACATAGAGATTGTGGTTGTTGTCCACGGCAATATCCCATGTGACCGTAGACGTACTCATGCCAATGCTGTTGTCCACAAGCAAGCCATTGGTGCCAAATTGTGGCACGCCGGCAGAATCCAATAGTTGAACCCGCATTTCATAGTAAACGGGCGCTGAAACAGGCGACCAGAAGGCTATATAGGTTCGGCCATCCAGCGTAGCCTTGCTCATCAAATCATCTGTGGCACTTTGTGCCGCCAAAGTATTGAGCGCCGTATTGGTTGTCCACTGACCCAAAAGCGTTGTACTTGCAAGGGCTAGGCATAGGGAAAAGAGGTGTTTCATTGGAGCGGGTTGTTCCTCTAAAAGTACGGGAACTCACCTGACTATGAATCATCTCATTGTCCCGTTATTTCCCCCGCAAACGGTCTAGCCAATTCCCGCCCTTTTGGTTGCGGTTTTCATCGCTTTTAGACGTTGCCCCACCGGTGCCGGAGGCGTCATTTCCCCAATAGGAATTGCCGCGTGCAGCGGGTCGACCTCCATCTTTTTTCTTTTGCGCAGGGGCCCTGAATTCTGTGTTTCCATGCTCACTTCTAGGCAATTCACCTGAAGGTTTGCTGCCATAATTGCGGCGACCACGGTGCGCGGTTGGACGATTACCCCCTTCAGGACGCGGTTGAGCTGTACGGTTGTTTTCACCCTCGCGTTGTGGTCCACGGCTTGAGACTTCGCCTCCACGTTGCGTAGTGCCGCGCTCTTGGCTGCCTCCTTCACGCGGGCCACGTGGGTTTTGCCCTCTTGGATTGGGCGATGCACTGCGTTGGCCTTGGCTTGGGCCGCGATTGGAACGCTGTGACGAAGCCTCCCTCCTTGGAGGGCGTGCTTCGCGTTCTGGCTCTGCCATCTGTCCTTCGACCACGGTACCCGGGATAAAAGGATGGACTTTTTCGACAGGGATATCCATTTTAATCAAACGTTGAATATCCTTAAGAAAGCTGCGCTCATCTTGGTCTACAAACGACCAGGCTACGCCACTATGTCCTGCTCGGCCCGTTCGTCCAATGCGGTGCACATAGGTTTCGGGAATATTAGGGATCTCATAATTGATCACGTGGGTCAATTCATCAATATCAATACCGCGCGCAGCGATGTCGGTAGCGACTAACACCCGAGTCTCGCGCGATTTGAAATTCTTCAATGCATTTTGACGTGCATTTTGGCTTTTGTTGCCATGGATGGCTTGCGCGGTAATGTCAAAGCGCAATAGGTCTTTCACCACGCGGTCAGCACCATGCTTTGTTCGGGTAAAGATTAAAACGGTTGGAATTTCTTTTTCAGAACCCTCCAATAAATGTTTAAGCAAGAACCGCTTGGTCTTTTGATCCACCAAGAATACTTTTTGTTGGACCGTTTCTGCCGTGGTAGATACCGCTGCTACAGCCACGCGAACGGGGTTGTTAAGCAGTTGGTCACTCAAGGTGACGACCTCTTTAGGCATAGTAGCGGAGAAAAAGAGGGTCTGCCGCTTTGCAGGCAGTTTGGCAATTATCTTTTTCACATCGTGGATAAAGCCCATGTCGAGCATACGATCTGCCTCATCTAATACAAAATGGCTCAAATGCCGCAGGTCAATAAAGCCTTGGTTCATTAGGTCCAAAAGGCGCCCTGGAGTGGCCGTTAAAATATCCACGCCGCGGCGTAAAGCATCTGTTTGGGGCTTTTGGCCTACTCCGCCAAATATGACGGCATGGCTTAGGGCAAGGTTTGCCCCATAGGTGCCAATACTCTCATCTATTTGTAAAGCCAATTCCCGTGTGGGGGTCATGATCAATACACGCACGGGGCGTTTGCCTGGATGCTCTGCAATAGGCATCAGGTGTTGCAATATGGGCAACGAAAAGGCTGCCGTTTTCCCGGTTCCGGTCTGTGCGGTCCCTAAGATATCACGTCCTTGTAGGGCGGATGGAATCGCTTGAGCTTGGATGGGAGTGGGGGTTTCGTACCCCTCGCGGGCCAACGCGTCCACGAGTGGGGAGGCGAGGCCAAGGTCTGTAAATGCTTTCAAGACCCCAAAGGTACGGAGAATGCGCTCAGTAGGGTTCGGACGCATCTAGCTCCCACTCTAGCCCCGTAGAGTCCTGGGCAACTGGAAAAGCTTGAAACACGTATCGAATGTTATCTTCAGAGTAAATCTCATACACCTCACCCACCTCAAATCCGCGTGCTTCGGCTTCTTTTGTGAGGAAAGGATAGACCCGGATGGCCCCGATGATCATCGACAAGTCATTTTTACGAGGAAAGTCCACCATGATGGCTTCTCCCTTGCCAATAGCATAGAGTGAAAGCGCACCATAATCCATGTTTCCAGGGGTGTTCATTTCTTCACCGGTCGCGAGGACTACGCCAACAAAGCTGTGCAAACTATCCGCTTCAATTTCCTTGGGATTGTCAAAGTAGCAGCCTACCATGGTCTCCGTAAGGATCCCCATAGAGTCTGCCATGGATTGCACTTTAGAAAAGGCAGGCCCTATTTCTTCATACGGGCCGGTGTGGTAGACTCCTCCAAGGAGGTAGCCCCCCTCTGTTCCTTCCAAAGGTGTTAGGGGAGAAAATAGCCCGAGGTAATACAAGAATCCTGCTGTACCCGACGTTAGGATGATGACAAGAATGAGAAGGATGCGTTTCATAGAGACAAAAGTACAAGGAGTTTCAACCATTTTATCCTGCGCGACTCCGAGCATTTGGAGCCAGGCGCTCCACAGGTCCAAAAAGAGCCAAAGCACATGAATAGTACCTCTCTAAAACTACCCTACCTATGTGCACATCCATACGCTGTGCCCCGGTTGCTGGAATCTGCACAAATGCCGTCGTTGGATTCTTCTTTCGAAAGCCGATCGCCTAACTTTGCCCCATGTTTGGATGGTTAAAACCGAAAAGTCAGGAGGAAAAACTCCAAGCCTTGTATGCTCTAAAGCTGAAAGAGGCCTTTGAATTGTCTAAGATCAACCGGGCTGCGTCAGATCTAAAAACCGCAGAAGCGGAAAGGGTTGCCCAGGAATTGGATGCGCTTCGCGCTGCTAAGAACAAAAATGTATGAGATCCTTAAAAGGTGCACGGGTTACCGTGTATTGTGCAGGCTCTGCCAAAACCAACCCTAAATACCTAGAGGGGGCGGAACGCTTAGCTAAAAAATTTATCGAACATGGCGCTGAATTGGTCTTTGGAGGGGGTAAAACTGGATTAATGGGACATATTGCCACCCATATTGTGCAAGGCGGTGGAGTAGCACATGGAGTGATGCCCCACTTTCTTAAAAACGTTGAGATGAACCACCCGCTGGTGGAGGATTTCATTTTTGTGGACACCATGTCGGAACGCAAACAGCTGCTTTTGTCTAACACCGAAGGTCTAATTGCTTTGCCAGGCGGTTGTGGCACCCTAGAAGAATTGCTAGAAGCTATTACACTGAAGCGATTGGGTCAATATCTAAAACCCATTATTATTGTCAACCAAGAGGGCTTTTACGACCCCCAATTGGCCATGTTGGCCCGGATGGTAGAAGAAGATTTTATGCGTCCTGAACATCTACACTTATGGACGGTGGTCAACGACCCTGCAGAAGCCTTAGCGGCCATTCAGCAAACGGAAGACTGGGATTCGAACGCTTTGCAAAATGCCACCTATCAATAAGCTTAACGATTTCTTTTCCTTTGGGCTTTGGGAGGAATGCCCAATTCCCCTACTTTTGCCTCTCTTGAACTCAATCTGTTTAATCTAACCTCGCCCAAAACCCATGAAAAAGGTTTTCACCCTGTTGCTCATTGCAGGTGTATTGTTTAGCTCTAGCGCATTCGCTCAAGAAGCGACGGAAGCTGCTGCCACTGAAATGGTTGCCGCTGACGAATCTGTAGCTACTGACTCTAACGGTACCGCTGCCACAGCCTCTACTGCTGTTGTTGAAGAAGCTGTCACCGAAGAAGCCGCCCCTGAAGAAGAGGCTAGCTTCTCACAAGTTTTAAAGAAGCAGTTCATCGATGGTGGACCTTTCTTCATGTCTTTCGTATTGCTTGCCTTAGTATTGGGTCTTGCGTTGGTCATTGAGCGTATCCTTTATTTGGCTATGTCTACAAGCAACAATGATAAGTTGTTGGCTGATGTAGAAGAAGCATTGAACAATGGGGGCGTTGATGCTGCTAAAGAGGTTTGCCGTGCTACACGCGGCCCTGTAGCGTCGATCTTCTACAATGGCTTAGACAAAATGAACGATGGTATTGACATGGTGGACAAAGCCATTGTTTCTGTTGGATCTGTAGAGAACGGCAAGCTTGAGCGTGGCGTATCTTGGATTTCATTGTTTATCGCTTTGGCGCCTATGTTGGGCTTTATGGGTACCGTTATCGGAATGATTGATGCCTTTGACGCGATTGAAGCGGCAGGCGACATCTCTCCATCACTCGTAGCGGGGGGAATTAAAGTGGCACTTTTGACTACGGTATTTGGTTTGATCACAGCGATGATCCTTCAAGTTTTCTACAACTTGATCATTGCCATGATTGACAACATCGTAAACAAAATGGAAGACGCTTCTATCTCCTTCTTGGACTTGGTCGCTGCTTATCAAGAAAAGAACAAGTAAACTAGCCAGATATGAAAAACGTGCGGGTAATTTCCATGGGAGCCGCCGTGCTGGCAGGGTTGGCAGGCGCGATCCCCACATTGGGGATCTGGTTCTCCGGGTCAGAAGGTATGGTAAGCTCTGCCGTCGTTTTGACGGTCATTCTTGTCGTTGTAGCCGCTATTTTGGCGATTGGCAGCGCAGTGAACGGCATGCTTATCAATCCAGCCAGCTTGCGCAGTGCAGGGATGGGCGTGGGTGCCTTGGTAGCCATTTTCGTGTTGAGTTACATCTTAGCTGACGGCTCAGATTTTGCGATGTATGACAACGTAGATGAATCCACCACAAAGTGGGTATCTGCGGGGCTAAATGCCTTCTACATCTGCTTTATTTTGGCTGTAGGTGCTGTGGTGTACTCTTCTTTGTCTCGTATTCGTAAATAAGTTTTGGCCTTATGGCTCGAAATAAACGTGCAATTCCTGAAATCAATGCAGGGTCGATGGCAGACATCGCCTTCTTGCTTCTGATCTTCTTCCTCGTGACAACCACGATGGATGTGGACAAGGGCTTGATGGTAAAGCTTCCGCCATGGTCAGAAGAACCGCCACCCGAAGACAATGAAATCCGTGAAAAAAACATCTTTGTCGTCCTTGTGAATTCGAATAACCAATTATTGGTTGAGGAAGAATACATGGAGCTGAAGGATCTTCGTTCATCCACCAAATTGTTTATTGACAACAATGGGGATGGAAGTTGTGAAGATTGCCGAGGTGCACGCGATCCAAAGAGCTCTGAAAACCCAACCAAAGCCATTATATCGTTGCAAAACGACCGCGGTACCAGCTATGACATGTTTGTCAAAGTGCGTAACGAACTTTTGGGAGCATATTCAGAACTCCGGAACGAACTTGCTCTTCGCAAGTATGGACGTGCCTACGACTTGCTCAATGAGGAAGGGAAGGCAGCCGTCTCTGAGGTCTATCCTCAGTTCATTTCTGAAGCAGAACCTGTAAGTGTAGGAGGATAATGGCGCAGATTCGTAAGAAAAAATCCAAAGAAACTCCACCGGTATCTACGGCATCTTTGCCTGATATCGTCTTTATGTTGTTGTTCTTCTTTATGGTGACGACGACCATGCGTGAAGTCACCTTGCTTGTAAAGGTGAAAAAGCCAAAGGCAACGGAGATTCAGAAATTAGACCGCAAAGATTTGACGACCTATATCTACATGGGTGCACCACGCAACACGGAGCTGTATGGATCTGAACCACGTATTCAATTGGATGATCAATTGGGTAGTGTGGGAGATGTGCAGTCTTTTGTCATTTTGAAGCGTGAAGAAATCAATGAGGCGGAGCGCCCCAAGTTCACGGTTTCGATCAAGGCGGATATTGATGTGAAGATGGGTTTGATTTCTGATTTGAAGCAAGAGCTCCGCAAGGCGCAGGCTTTGAAGATCAGCTATTCAACCAACCCTGCAGGTTCACCTGAAGAATTGTATAAGACGTACTAAACGATTAAAACGTTTAGCCTAAACCCGACGCAGTTTCTGTGTCGGGTTTTTTTATGCTGCCCGGTGGGGTTTAGGCGCATGACGCTTTATCAGGAGCCAGCCTGCGCTAAGGGCTATAATGAGACCGCAGAGGATGATCCAAAAAGGAAGGACTTCTTCCATCGTGCCATAGGCATTAGGCCCGGCCTCTTGCGTCCAGTAGTAGGTGAGTCCATTATGAATGAGATGCGCACCAAAGCTGATCCACAAGCGGCCAGATAGATAATACACAAGTCCAAGGGTAAAGCCGGCTCCCACCAAGAAGGGCCATTGGATAAAGTTCATATGACCTATCGTAAAAGCAATCGTGGCGCCAAGAATGGCCATAAAAGGCTTGGCTTGCCCATGCAGAAATCTCTGTAGGCTGGCGCGAAAGAGAAATTCTTCCGAAAAGGCTGCGAGCACAACAAAGACGAGAATACTTGCGGCATGGTCGACCCAGGTCGGCATAAAAAGCATGCGATCAACGGCAAGAGCACTTTGCGCTTGTGCCTCAAAATGGGGCGCCATAAAATCCATGCCATGCGCAGCGCCCACCCAGAGACTATTACAGGCGTTTAAGGCGGGAAGGAGTGCGGGTAGTATAATCCATGCCAGAAGACTGTCCAGCGCACTCCATGAAGGCTGTAAAAGGGATGCTACACGCCCATCATGCCAGCGTTGATAAAGAAAAAGGGCGGGCAGAAGAAACATGAACAGGGCATACAGACCTTGGCTCAATAGCAAAGAACGACCCACCCCCACCTCTGGTCGTGCAAGAATAGCCTCTAAGGTCATTCCGCCGTAGCCAAAGAGTTCCAGGCCTTTAGGTGCAATGAGCGCTGCTAAAAGGGCCCCAGTAAACAAGACAAGGAGGAAGGGCAAAAATTCGGAACGACGAGAAGTCACATTCATGGACATGAGGTTGCTAATAAAGGGCTAATTTTGTCAAAAATCGGACAGATGGCGCGGATTGCCAACATAGACTTGGGTGAATTTCCTTTGTTGCTTGCCCCCATGGAGGATGTGAGTGACCCGCCCTTTCGGGCTTTGTGCAAACAGCATGGGGCAGATTTGATGTATACTGAATTTATTTCGTCCGAAGGCTTAATCCGAGATGCCGCTAAATCGGTAGCCAAGCTAGACATCTTTGAGTATGAACGCCCTATCGGCATCCAAATTTTTGGTGCCGAAATTGACTCTATGCGCGAAGCCGCTGCAATTTGCGAAGAGGCCAACCCCGACATTATTGATATCAATTACGGGTGCCCAGTGAAGAAGGTCGCGTGCAAAGGTGCCGGTGCCGGCATTCTTCAAGACATTCCCAAAATGGTCAGCATGACGGCAGAGATCGTCAAAGCGGTACAAAAACCTGTCACCGTCAAGACCCGCCTCGGCTGGGATGATAACACAAAGTATATCGTTGATGTCGCAGAACGGCTGCAGGATGTGGGGATACAGGCCATCAGCATCCATGGACGAACGCGCAAACAGATGTACAAAGGGGAAGCGGACTGGTCCCTCATTGCAGCAGTAAAAAACAACCCGCGGATGCATATTCCTGTTTTTGGCAATGGGGATGTAGATAGCCCCGAGAAGGCCCTCGAAATGCGTAATCTATATGGCGTAGATGGTGTCATGATTGGCCGCGCCTCAATTGGCTATCCCTGGATTTTTAATGAAATCAAGCATTTTATGGCCACCGGGATGCATTTGGCTGCTCCCACATTGGAGGATCGCGTTGCGGCGGCCCGCCGCCATTTAGAATTGGCCATTCAATGGAAAGGGGAGGGCTTAGCCATTGCTGAAACACGCCGTCATTATGGCAATTATTTCCGTGATTTTCCACACTTTAAGGATTATCGAATGACATTAGTCACCTCCAATGAGGTAGATGAACTCATGGGCACCTTTGAGGCTATCTTGACCGAATATGGTCCAGCGATGGCGGAAATGCAGGGATAATATGCGGGGTTTACCGAAGGAGCCTACCCGCAGGGGACTTCATTAGGCCGCCCCTCGCAGCCCATACAAGGAGGTCTTCAATTTTCGGGTTGCCAGCCAAGACAATACGGCCCCTACGAGCACCACAAAGCCCCCTACCGCGATGGACTGTAGCCAAGAAAAATGGACAGGATACGCGGTCACAACATAGCCATTACCTAGGGGAACCCATCCAAATGCCGCCTGCCCCGCAACGAGTCCACTGCCGAGTATCCAGCCTATACAGCCGCCAAGGGCAGAAACCCAAATACCACTCCACCAAAAGCTGAGCCTGACGGTATGTTCGGGCATTCCCATAGCGCGCAAGATGGAGCGTTGTCCTTCTTTTTCCATGCCTAAGAGGACCGTAGCACTATAGAGCCCTAAGGAGGCGAGCAGTACAATAAAAGAGAGAATGGCGGTCGTGATCAGGCCTTCACTTTTCATAACGCGAAAGAGGGCTGCTTCTCTGTCTTGCGGCGATTGCACGAGCAGTTGTGGGTCAACGTTTTGCAGGGTCTTTTTTAGTGTGGAAGGATCTGCGGTCCACGCATGGATGGCATCAATGCGTGCATCTCCTGTCCATGATGACAAGGTTTGCGCATCAAGCACAATGGTATGTTGGTCCACCTGAGGATGCACATAAAAAATGCGCTCCGGTGCAATGCGTTGTCGGACAAAGGAGGAGGTTATAGCCAACCCGCTGCCAAGGTTTTGCCCTGGCCACAGAAGTTCCATACCCTCTCGGCCACTTAATTCGATCAGCCCCATTTGTATACCTACGCCATAGCCGAAGGCCGCTTCGTTAGGAAAAGGTTGCGCTGAAAGGGTCTGTGCCGTCAGTGAGTCCATCCAAGGGTGCTGGGCCCAACGCTCTCGGGGCATCCCGATGACATCCACCAAGAGCTCTCTTGAGGGGGTTCTAAGCAAGGCCTTTTGTATCTGAATAGGAATCCAAAGGCAAGAGGTATCCGCCTCCAAGGCTTTACTTACTTGCGCTGTAAGGGTAAATCTGCCTCCAGCCTCATGAATGATGGTGAGGTCTGGATGCACCTTCTCATAGGTGGTGAGAATTAAATTCTCTAGTCCATTGAACGCGGAGAGTACAACAATCATCGCAGCAGTCCCTACCGCCACACCTGCAGCAGCTGCGCGTGTGACAGCATTGGACAGCGTCCGCCCCCGCAAGAAGCGTCCCCCAAGTCTAAATGGATGGGACGGGTCCACGCTGTTGACTTATTTGAATGGGTTTTCGCCGCCTTCTTTTAACAAGCGGTCAATATTCGCTTCATACTCCATAGAATCATCTAAATGATAGTGGAGTTCGGGAATAATGCGCAACTGGTTGCGCACTTTTTGTGCCAGGGCTGCACGCAAGCGAGGCGCTTGTTCCTGCGTGTAGGTCATGACACCTTCGGATTTGCCCGTAGGAAAGACCGAGAGGTACACACGACATAGCCCCAAGTCGGGCGATACGCGGACTTTGCTCACCGAAACCAAGGTACCCGGAAACTCACTCGCAGCGTGGCCACGGAAAATTTCGGCTAAATCACGCTGCAAAAGGCTGGCTATTTTTTTCTGACGGGTGCTTTCCATGGAGCAAAAGTACGCCCACACTGGGGATAAGGCATTACTTTCGTGGGATGACCCCTTTGCGCCGCATTTTCCAACTGGCTCGCCCCTTCCATCAGGCATTGGGCTCGAGCGCTTTGTTTTATGTGCTCTACACCTTGGTGTCACTCTTTAGTTTGGGGATGATTATTCCGGTGTTAGAGGTGATCTTGGGCGCGGGAGAATCCATTTCATTGCCCTCAGAGAATATGGGAAATGCCATGGCACCCGCCATGGGGGGACAAGGTTTTCAGGCTTGGATTGCCTTTTTTGTGGCCCAATGGGTGCAACAGTATGGTGCATTGGGGACGCTGGTGCGCGTCTGTATGGGCGCCATGGGTTTGTTTTTGGCCAAAAATGTATTCCGCTACGCAGCTTTGTGGAATATGGCCACCTTACGCACCGGCATCACGGCCACTTTGCGCGGCTCTTTGCATAGCAAAATTTTGGCATTGGCGCCGGGCACGGTCTCAGAAAAGCGCAAAGGCGATATCCTTGCGCGGGCATCCAATGATGTAACGGAGGTTGAATGGGCCATATTGACTGGCTTGGAATTGTTGGTGCGCGAGCCGTTAGTCATTCTAGGATCGCTGGCCATTTTGCTCGCCATGAGTTGGAAACTGACCCTCATTTTGCTCATCATTGCGCCACTGGCAGGGGCGCTGCTGCAATGGGTAAGCAAACGTTTAAAACGAAAGTCAAGCATTGCGCAAGATCGACTGGGCGACGTTCTGTCGGCCATGGAAGAAAGTTTGTCGGGCTTGCGCATTTTACAAGCATTTCAAGCGGAGAGCTACCAGCATCAGCGCTTTGATAAAGTCAATCAGCAGGCCTTTGAGGCTACGCGCGGGGTGCACCGTCGTCGTGATTTGGCCAGCCCACTGTCCGAACTTATTGGGGTCATGGCCCTCTTGCTTATTCTCTTTTTTGGAGGCCGTGAAGTCTTGGCCGGAGGAGGCCTAACCGGAGCCACGCTTGTGGCCTATTTGCTCTTCTTTTATCAGTTGATTCCGGCATTTAAATCGGTCTCCATGGCGTTGTATAATGTGCAAAAAGGAAGTGCAGCAGCAGAGCGTCTCTTCGACATCATGGATCTTCCCGAAGAAATAGTAGACCCTCCCCAGACGAACGCCTGGACTTGCCCATCTGATGGGCCCGTTCATATACAGTTTGACCAAGTGCATTTTACTTACCCCGGGGCGCAAAAACCTGCCATTGATGGGCTTTCTTTGCAGGTGAACCGAGGCGAGACGGTGGCGCTGGTTGGGCCATCAGGTGGAGGAAAAACTACCTTAATCAATCTACTCATGCGGGCGATGGACCCAACTGCAGGCCAAATCAGGATTGATGACCTACCCTTAACAAAAAGCAAGGATCGTCCCCAGGATGCGCCTATTTCCCTGAAGGCATGGCGTGCAAGCTTGGCCCTGGTTACGCAGGATGCTTTTCTGTTTGATATCAATGCCCTAGAGAATATCGCCCTTGGCGATCCACAGCCAAACCAAGCGCGTGCCCGTGAAGCGGCCAAAGCAGCTCAGGCGCTCGCATTCATTGAAGCACTTCCCGAAAAATGGGTAACACCCCTGGGGGAGGGCGGGTGCAAGTTATCCGGCGGCCAACGGCAGCGTATGGCCTTGGCACGCGCTATCTATCGCGCTGCCCCTGTATTGCTCTTAGATGAAGCTACTTCTGCCTTAGATGCAGAGAATGAACGTCTGGTTCAGCAGGCTCTCGAGGCGGCAAGTCAAGGCCGCACAACCTTGGTCGTGGCGCATCGCCTGTCTACCGTTCAACGTGCTGACCGCATCATCGTCTTGGACAATGGTCAAATGGTAGAAGAGGGCACCCACACCGCATTAATGTCCAAGCAAGGCCTATACGCTAACTTGGTACAAACCCAAATGTTTGAAGCATGAGCCAGAGCCCCCATTTTGAACACATTGAACACCTCGGCATTGCAGTCAAAGATGTAAGCGCTGCTGAAGCCCGCTATACTGCCATGTTAGGTGTGGCACCATACAAGCGTGAAGAGGTTATATCGGAAGGGGTGACGACCGTTTTCTTTCAGATAGGCCCCAATAAAATTGAATTGCTCAAGGCTACCCGCCCAGATAGCCCCATAGCCACCTTTATCGAACGACGCGGCGAAGGCTTGCACCATGTGGCCTATAAAGTGGCGGATATTCGTGCCGAAATGGCGCGACTGAAGCAAGAGGGTTTTTTGTTGTTGAGTGAGGAGCCCAAACAAGGGGCCGACAATATGTTGGTGGCGTTTGTCCACCCGCGAACTGCTGGAGGTGTCCTGATCGAGTTGTGTCAGACGCAGGAAGCTAAATAACCGACGAACATTAAGGCACAAAGACCCG
>ERZ889078.1176-NODE-1176-length-21434-cov-14.602881_pt1 | contig 21434 bp, 16 predicted proteins | sample MGYA00521266_ERZ889078 | MGnify/ENA primary metagenome ERZ889078 (study PRJEB32303, sample SAMEA104408618) | aquatic metagenome | biome: Brackish water; feature: Pelagic; material: water | place: Baltic Sea | collected 2014-06-16T06:34:00 | depth 76,534 m ...
CGGACATACATCATTACCGCCAGGCGGATGATCTCCGGAGACGTTTTGAAATACCGAAATGGACTGCGTTTTGTCATGGCAGAACGCTAAACCCCCGCCCTGCCCGCCTCAAGCCGGTTTCTTCTGACAGGGCCCTTCTGACAGATGAATCTCGCGAGTCGACACCACCCGGTTCACGGTCAAATGCATCACTTGTGTGAAGCATTTTGCGCGATGGCCTTTTCAAGCTCGGTCACCACAGAGTGTTCCGCCTGGACCAGATGCGCTGGCGAAGGGAAGGCACCGCTGCGCACATCGCCGACATATTCAGCAAACGCGGCGATGCGTTCGCGTTGCAGTTTTTCATTTAACTCATGAAAGTTTCGGTAGCTTTTGGCGTGCCTGGGCGGGGTTGTGCCCGACATGCCAAGGATGTCTTCGGAGAACAGGTGTTGAACATCACAGGCGGCCCCCGAACCAAGCGAGATTGTCACCAATCCGGTGTTGCGCGACAGCAAAGCCATGACATTATGTGGAATAACCTCGCACTCGACGGCCCATGCGCCCGCATCTTCCAGCCTTTTCAGGTCTTCGAAAATGGCTCGCGCCTGTGCCAGGGTTTTCCCTACCGACCGCAAGCCACCGGTCCACATGCTTTTGCGCGGCACTAGCCCGGCATGCCCCATGACTGGCACCCCAGCCGCGGCCATGGCGGCGATAAAGTCGAAACTCCACGTGCAATAGATACCGTCAGCACCCGCCTCCAAAGCACAAAAGGCGGCGCGCAGCGCTTCGGTTTCGTTGGCCACAAGATTTGGCGGCATGCAGAAGGTCATGAATGTTTCAGGCGCGGCCTTGCGGATGGCGATGGCTTGTTCTGGCCTGTCGGCCGTCCAGCGGATATTAATCATATCAATCCCCGCCGCCTCGGCCGCTGCCCCCTCCTGGAGAGTGAAAGCCATGATCTGGACCAACCGCCGCAACCCTTTCAAATTGATCAGATCATAGATGGTATAGTTCCGTTTTTGAACCTCGCCGGTGATCGTGACAACGCGCTGGCGTTTGGGGATTGCCGGTCCCTTGGCGTCATTTAGGCGCGCAGGACCCGTCATTTCAGGGTCCTTGGCAACCAGAGACTAAGTTCAGGCACAAGCGTGATCAGTGCAAGCATGACCAGCAGGATCAGAATGAAAGGCAGCGTGGCAAGCATCATCTTTTCTATCTTGATACCGGCAATCTGTGCTGCGACGAACAGGTTGACACCGAGCGGCGGCGTCAGGAACGCGATTTCGATATTCAGGATCAGGATGATGCCGAAATGCGTTTTATCAACACCAAAGCTGTCGATCAGCGGAACCAATACCGGGCCCAGAATGATGATGGCTGACAGGGTTTCCATGAAACAGCCGACGACGAGCAACAGAATATTGATCATCAACAGTAACAGTAGCGTATTATCGGTGGCATTCGAGAATGTCTCCACCAGAATTTGCGGAATACGCTCAAGCGTGATGATGCGTGCAAACAGCGTCGAGGTGGCCACCACAATCATCAAAGCCCCTGATATCATGTGGGTGCGATGCAATGCAATATTGAGGCCCTTGAACGTCAGGCTGCGGTTCACCAACGCGCCCACGAACATCGCATAGACGACAGCCACGACCGAGGCCTCGACCGGGGTGAAAAATCCGGAATAGATTCCGCCCAGGATGATGCCTGGCATGGCCAGTGCTGCCTTGCCTTCCCAAAGGACGCGCCAAAGCGTGCCGTCGCTTTCCTGACGGTCGATGGCCTTGATGCCCAACCATTTGGCATAAAGATACGCGACTCCGGCCAGGGCGAAACCGACCAGTATGCCGGGCACCACCCCGGCAACAAAAAGATCGCGGATCGAGGTATTGGCGATAATGCCGTATAGGATCATCGGGTTACTTGGCGGGATCAGAACGCCCAGCGTACCGCCGGTAGCCACCGTTGCGGCCGCATATGCCGGCGGATAGCCATAGCGCAGCATCGCCGGAATCATTATCCCGCCGACCGCGGCCGCAGCACCCGGCCCGGACCCAGAAATTGCGGCGAAGAACATGCACGAAAAAATTGTCACGATGCCAAGGCTGCCGGGAATGTGCCCCAGCAGATGGCGAAACACGCGAACGATGCTTTGGGTGATGCCACCCTGTTCCATCAGGTTTCCGGCGAAAATGAACGCGGGTATTGCCAGTAGCGGAAATTTGTCGATACCGTTCAGAATGCTTTGCGACGCGACGGCCATCGGGCTGCCGGTGACATAGGCCGCAGCAAATCCTGTAAGACCCAGCGCAGCATAGATGGGAACCCCAATTAAAAGCAGCAGCGGGAACAGGATCATCAGGACAAGGTGCACATCGTTCATTGATGCAAATCCTTGGAAACCGCCATACCGGTCGACGGCGGCGGCACGAAGATTATCGACATCAATCGATAAATGATCGCGGCCCCAAAGCCGCAGAGCGGCGCAATGAACAGCAGGTTTTCGTTGAAATTGAGTGCAGGGGAGGCGTTGACATAGCGCAGTCCGTCCTGAAGGTTTTTGAAGCAATACCAGAAAAACAGACAGTCAAAGACCAGTACAGCAATCGCCTGTGCGGCTGTGATCAGCAAGTCGAGCGGCCGCCACCGGGCCGCTAGATCAGCAAACGCGGATACACGCAGATGCGAACCAGTTTGCGAGGCATAACTTGCAGCGACAAAGACCATTGCCACAAAGGAGAACCGGGAGAGCTCTTCGGTCCAGTCTACCTGTAGCCCGAGTTCGCGGGCGAAAATCTGCAGGACCAGCGCCCCAACCATCATGAAAAGCGTCAGATGTGACGCCCATATCTGGCTCGTTCGCAGGACGGCGAAAATCACATTTGCCAAGGCTGAATCGCGCATTTGCGATTTCTCCATTACAAAGCTCTGATTGGAAGTGCGGGCCACCCCACAGGGCGGCCCGTCTTGATGCTTGCAACACGTATTATTCGCTTTTGCTCGCCTTGAACTCGGCAAGAATGGCCAGCGCACGGTCGGCGACCTCTTTTCCGTCCGGACCGATCGTGTGGTAATAATCGGGCCAGATGGCGCGTGCTTTTTCCACCCATTCTGTTTCGTCCTGGATGTCGTCGACAATCACGTTCTGCTTTTTGGCTTCGTCCCACCAATGCTCTTCGTCCATGGGCTGCCACCAGCGGACATAAGCGGTTGCTTCTTCGCCTGCGCGCAGAATGGCCGCCTGGTGTTTCTTAGACAATCCCTGAAACCAGGTTTCCGAAACGATGATTGGATGGGTCAGAATGGTATAGTGAAACCGCGTCATGCGGTTGATCACTTCGTAGAACTTCATGCCGATAACGTCCGTGACAGGGTTGTCACCACCTTCGACCACGCCCTGCTGCAAGGCATTATAAAGTTCCGTCCAGCCCAGTGGCACAGGATTCGCACCCCAGGCCTTATACGAAGCAATCATTAGCGGATTTGGCGGCACCCGCATTTTGAACTTTGCCAGATCCTCGGGCTTTTGGATCGAGGTGTCGGACTTGTAGAAAAAGGCCCTCCAGCCGCTGTTTTCCCAGCCCACAATGCGAACGCCCGCCTCGGAGATCACACGCGGCACAAGGAACGGCGTCAGCTTATCCTGCAGATAGTTTACTTCTTCGGTGCTGGTCGCAATATAGGGCAGGATAAACACGTTCAGACTGGGCGCCATCGTAGCCAGATTGTTGGTCGCCGGCAACGAGACCTGGATCTGCCCCTGACGGGTCGACTGTGCCATTTCGCGTTCGCCACCCAACTGTCCGCCGGGGAAAATCTCGCCGCGAATTTCGTTGTTGGTATAGATGCTAACCAGTTCGACAAAACGTTTCAGGGTTGCGGTATGTGAACTCCATTCCATGTTCACAGTATGCGCCACAACCATGCGTATCTGGCCGTCGCGCTCTGGCAAATTGGCATAACCATAAGGGTTCTCTCCGGCGAAGGCCGGCCCGGCCAGCAACCCGGATATGAGAACAGCCCCTGCTGTTAAAAGGTGTTTCATTTCATCTTCCTCTCTTTTCTTCGTTGATTGATAGTTTCGGTCGTTTTCGACTCTTTTAGGTCTTGGGGTAATTACGGTTCAGAAACCTTTGCTCAATTTCGCCTCACGTCATTTTTGCCGCTGCGATCAACGCCGCTGACCAAATGCAACTGACGGTTCGAAAGGTCCGGTACGTTCATTTCCTGCGCTTGCTTGCATGCCAGATCACGATCGAAATGCGAGGTCGTTGGCATATAGCGAAAGACCAGACCAGCCCGCCGCCGCCCAGAATCGTTTTTGGCCGCGCCATGGATAAGATAGACGTCATGAATCGAGAACTCGCCCGCCTTCAGTTCAACATCCCGAGGCTTGCCAAAACGGTCATCGCCGACTTCCAGTGCCTGATTAAGCACCACATCGGGGCTGTCTTCGGTATAATGGTCCTGAAGTTCCTGCGCCGAGTGCGATCCCGGAATGACACGAAGGCACCCGTTTGCAGTATCGACGTCATCGATTGCGATCCATGCGGTAACGGTGGCCAACGGGCGGATCGGCCAGTAGTGGCCATCTTGGTGCCAGGGCGTTAATTTGCCACCTTTGCCTTTTTTGGCAAACAAAGCCGAGCCCCAAACGATTATATCATCGCCGATCAGGTCGGTGACGATATCCAAAATTTCCGGCATCATCGCGTATTTCAGCCAGCTGTTGTCCTGATCTATCAGGTTGGCAGCATAGTCCTGATCTACGCCCGGCTGCGCTTCGAAAAAGCGTTCCATTTTTTCACGCAGTTCCGTGACGACCTCCGGACGCAGCCGGACGCCAGAAGTAATCTGACCGTCCGCTTTATATTTTTCAACTTCCGCTGAACTGACCATGGCTCAACTCCATGTTAAGGTTGGGGTTTCTATAGTTAACAGCTTGCGCAGCCCGGGCCGCTTGGCCCTGAGTGCTGTGCCGGGCCAGCACCAAATCGGCGCCTTTGTGGCCGATCATCAGGGTCGGAGCATTGGTGTTGGCCGATGTGATTTTCGGCATCACGGATGCATCTATGATCCGTAAATTATCGATACCATTGACCCGCAATTCCGGGTCGACCACCGCCCCGACATCCGACCCCATCCGACAGGTGCCGACCCAATGATATACCGTGCCCGCCATCCGGCGCGCAGCATCCAGGATCTGCTCATCTGTGCCGGCGGATGCGCCCGGGATGACTTCCTCGTTCCAGAGCTTTCTGAATTCCGGTTGATGCGCGATGTCGCGCACCATCTTTATGCCTTCGACCAGAACCTGCTGGTCCAGCCCTGCCTCGAGGTAATTGGGTGTGATCTGCGGTGACACCATAGGATCGGCGCTGACAATATCAACGCTGCCGCGCGATTCGGGGTGACACTGCCAAACCGACGTCGTGAAACCGGAATAACGGTGAAGCGGCTCGCCCGGCTTGTCCACCGACAGGGGCATGACAAATAGCTGCACGTCAGGGCGGCCATCGACCGCATATTTGGTGCTTGCGGCGCCCCCAACCTGCCCGGCACCAACGGTCAGCGGGCCTGATGCATGAAACAGCCATTGTGCGCCCATCTGCGCGAGTTTGAGGGGATTGCGTACATCGTCATTGAACGATTTCTTCTCGTTCAGGCGCACGATCGTGCGCATCTGAAGATGATCCTGAAGGTTTGCACCCACCTCCGGCAGATCCTGAAGGACCGAAATACCCAGATTTTTAAGCTTTTCGGCATCCCCAATGCCCGACAATTGAAGGATCTGCGGCGACTGAATGGCACCTGCTGAAACAATCACCTCGCTGTCGGCACAGGCCTTTTCGAGCTGGCCTTTGCGGGACCATTCCACCCCTATCGCTCGGCTGCCGCTAAACAATAGCCTTGTCACATGGGCATCGGTCAAAAGGGTCAAGTTTGGCCGCTTCAGGACCGGTTTCAGAAAAGCCGTCGCGGCACTTTCGCGCCAGCGGCCATCCAGCGCCAGTTGATATGCCCCGACGCCATAGGTCGTTTCACCGTTAAAGTCAGGGTTGTCCGGCAGGCCATAAGCCCGGGCCGCCTCGATCCAGGCCGTGCAATAAGGGTGATGGTTTCTAAGGTCGGAAACCGAATATTCGCCATGGCTGCCGCGGTGCTGACTGGGCCGTCCCTGATAACCTTCCATTTTGCGAAAATGTGGCAGGACATCGAGATAGCTCCACCCCGTTGCGCCTGCATTTTCCCAGTCGTCAAAATCCTGATGCTGGCCGCGAATGAAAATCAGACCGTTTATCGAGCTTGATCCACCGACAACGCGACCGCGCGGGCAGTCGATACTGCGTCCCGCGACGCCATCGCAAGGTTCGGTTTTGAACTGACGTGAAAACCGCGTGTCATAGATCGACCGAAAATATCCCACCGGAAGCCGCAGCCAGAAACTGTTCGCGTGGCCCCCGGCTTCGAGCAGCAGAACACTGACCGCAGGATCAGCACTTAAGCGATTCGCAACCACTGAACCGGCAGAGCCTGAACCGATAATGATGAAATCATAGCCCTTTTTGCCCATGAATACTGCGACTCCCCCCTTGAAAATTCTAAAGTTCCCTCTTTAATACTTTTTTTATATAAGAACAGAATGGACGGCTTGGCAACTAAAAATCCTATGTGTAGTACTTTAATAACTTTTGCCTTTTCGTGCGCCAAGCCATCCGAACAACTGGTTCGTCAGGAGAAGCCGCCTTGTCTCATGTTGCCTTCAAAGGAAACGACGCACCGCTGTATTCTCAGATCGCTGAAGTTCTACGCCAACGGATCGGCAAAGGCGTTTGGTCGCGTGGCGAAACGATCCCGACACTGAAGGAACTGATGGACGAATTTTCAGTCGCAAAGGTCACAGTCCGCAGAGCAACGAAAATGCTGGAACAAGAAGGTCTGCTGGCGCCCCTGCGGGGACGCGGCACGATTGTGACTGCCGAACCGCGCAAACGCAGACCGCTTAGGGTTGAAACGAAGCTGGCCGATCTGATTGAAATGTACAGCGGGGACGTGCCGGAAGTTTTCAATCTTGAGGAAGATTACTCATCTCCCATTTATCATCTGAACGACGGCAAACTGGCCGACGAGTATTTTCATATGCGCCGTATTCATTCGCGTGACGGCGAACGCTACTGCGTGATTTCAATGTTTATCGAGAAAAGCGTGTTCCTTTGTTCAGAGGATCGGTTTCGCAAAGAACTTGTCCTGCCCGTTTTGTTCACGCATCCGACCGTCGAGATTGCCCGTGCGCGCCAGACTATGGTCATTTCCAAATGCGGAATTGAAACAGCCGGGCTGATTAATATTTGCATCGGCGATCCGGTCGCTGAAATGAGGCGGGTTCTTTACAACGCAAATGATACCGTAATTTATCTGGCCGACGTCATATATCGTGGAGACTACATCAGTATGGATATGGAACTACGACCATGAACCAAAAGATTGAAATTTCAAAACTCGAATGTTTCGTGTTTCGTGCGCCCATCAAGACACCCGTGCAGACATCCTTTGGAATCATGGTTGACCGGCCAATGGTTCTTGTCCGGATTGAAGACAGCGACGGGTGCTTCGGATGGGGGGAAATTTGGTGTAACTTTCCCAGTGTCGGCGCCGAACACAGGGCTCGACTGGCTGCCAGTGTCTTTGCGCCTTTGCTTGTCGGTGCTTCGTTCACTAGCCCGCAAGAAGTGTACCAGCGGATGTTCCGCTCGACCGAAGTTCTCGCGATACAATCAGGTGAATTCGGCCCAATAGCGCATGTTATCGCCGGGGTGGATACGGCTGTTTGGGATCTGGCCGCACGCAGGCAGTCGCTGCCTGTCTGGAAACTTTTGGGCGGAACGCAGGGTTCGGTTGCGGTTTACGCCAGTGGTCTAAACCCGACCTCGCCGGAAATCGTTGCAAAGCGGTGTTTTGAAAAAGGTTATCGCGCATTCAAATTGAAAATCGGCTTTGGCGATGATGTGGATCTGCCGAACCTGGAAAAATTGCGCTCAGAGTTTGGCATGGATGTGATGCTGATGGCGGATGCAAATCAGGGCTGGACGCTGGACCAGGCGCTGGTTCAGGTCAATAAACTTGCTCCTTTCAAATTGCGTTGGCTGGAAGAACCGTTGCGTGCGGACCGGCCATTGTCGGAATGGACCGTGCTGGCAAAGACAGGAATCCCGCTTGCGGCTGGCGAAAATATGGCGTCCGAGGGCACCTTTGCCGCCGCGATCGCGTCTTCTGCTATTTCAGTCATCCAGCCGGACCTGGCAAAGTGGGGCGGTTTCACGAAATGTTTGCCAATTGCAAAGGATATAATTGCGGCAAACCTTGTTTACTGCCCGCATTATCTGGGTGGCGGGTTGGGTCTTGTTGCGTCAGCACATTGCCTGGCAGCGGCCGGTGGAAATGGGATGCTGGAAATAGATGGAAATGAAAATCCGCTGCGAAACCTTTTATGCGGCTCACTGGCCCAGGTCAGAAATGGCCGCGCTGAACTTGGCCTTGAGGCCGGTCTCGGAGTTTTGCCCGACTTGGAGATGTTGCAGGAATATCGCATTCAATTTTGAAAACCGGGTTGTGTCGGGGAACCGATTCGGAGCAGCATCGGGTGGTTGGCTAAAGCCTTTCGAGTGACACCTAATACGCAAAATCTCAAAATTCACAAAACACGCGCAAAGTGAGGCACGGCTTTTCCGTCTTAGTTTTTCCCGCAAGGCTATAGGGCCAGCAAAAGCCCCGAAAGATCGCCGCCGATATGACAACTGGTACTGCGTTCTCCTGTACGCAGGTCGATACATTCGTGGAAAAACCCAAACTCATTTTGCACGCATTCGAATCCTCCGCCCTGGCCTTCGTGCCGCAAATAAAGGCCAAACGGCCGGGCGTTCTGTTGAAACCGCACAAATGTGTGGGTCTGCGTTTCTGAGATGTAGTCAATGACCAGGTGTCGTTCTGGTCCATTGCGGCCCAGCACTGCTAAGAGGGTTTTTAAATACCGACCCGATAAGTTCATATTTCCCCGGCGATCGATTAGCCCGCTTCGTGGAAAGTCACCGCGATCAATGTCCATAAGCGTGTCAAATACCACCAGACCTTTGGACAAACTATAGGCGCCAATGCACGCAAGGGCGGTTCTGTTGGCCAACAGCACAGAGTCAAATTGCTGATGCGCTGGATGTGGCCCTGCTGCGGACAAATGAATTATTACCGGTTTGCGCAGTTTTTGACTCAAGGCTTCAATGGCGGCGATTTGCGTAAGGACATTTTCTTCAGAAGAAATATAAAAAACCAGCCCGTCCGCGAGTTGCAAATCGTGATCTTTTTGATCTGTTCGGCAATCGGGTTGTGTAAAACTGTTCGGGTGGAAACCAATGCTGGTTTTATGCGCAAAGAACTTTGTTTTTGGGTCGGTCGCCTGCGCTGAACTCTCCAATACCCCCAAATAGATCGGCTTTACAAACTGACGTCGCAAACTCGCAAGTGATTGCGCCGCCGTTGCTGTCTCGTCCGACGAAAGGATCACCTCCAGCACATCTATCTGTGCGCTATGTGCATTAAGTTTTTCGAGGGTCGTTTTGTCAGGCACGCCAAAGACCATCCCGACGAATTTTTGCCCCATCGCCTGCAGGGCACACATCCGCTCACGCGACTGGGGTGACAAGACTTCTTCAATGGGTACGCGCAACCACGAAATCCCGATCTGCCAAGTTGCCAGAATCGGATAATCATTTCGCACCTTCTTACGGGTAAATTCGTCAAGCGGCCCATTGGTCGGAAGCGCCATTAGTGCGCTCCAGTCATGGCGCATCTGCACAGCCACAGGAGGGTAAAGCCCCTCGCTAGGGTGCAGGGGTTTTACGAACTGCGCGTCTGCGGAAATGGGCGCATTCTGCGTTTCGGGGTGGATCAACCGGACTGCATGGCCGTCGGCAAACACGTCCACCATTGCGTAGCCAAGCTTGTCGACATCATCGCGCCCGAATTCAGCGCCGGGGGCAATTGTAAAAAGCTCGCTGAAATCGTGCCGGGTAAAGGCCGTCGACGGCAGGCAGTACATGTTGGTTTGCCCGCTGCGATTGTAAAAGAAGTGGTGCACATGGCCTGCAAACAGCCCTTCGACCGAAAGACAGGCAATCAGATCCAGAAGTTTGGTTCGACCTGGCTCGTCAATATTATCGTAATGTGGCAGCTCGTCACGCAAAGCCAAATAAGGCGGATAGTGAATAAACAAAAAACATCGTTCACCTAAATGGCTCACTGTGAATTCTTGCAACCATGCCCATTGTTCTGCCTCTTCTTTCAGACCGCTGTTTATCACTGATGCATTCAAGGTAATGAAATGGATGCCGCCGTGTTCAAAAGCATGATAAGTTCGGCCAAAATGAAATTTGTATTTCGCGACAAACTCATTGCAAACCCGCGGGGCTGGCGCACTGGCGATTGGCTTGTCGCCAATATCGTGATTGCCGGGCAGATAATGCACCGGACAGGGTATTTCCCGGAAAATATCCAATGCAAGTTCGCACACTTCGTCATAGTTCGGCAGCGCAGGAAAAGGTCGAACCATATCCCCAAGATGGATCACGAACTGCGGTTGGCGCGTTCTCAAATCCTTTAGCGCCAATCGAACTCTTTGGTTGGCTTTTCTTAATACCGCATAAGGGGCCGTGTCTGGCCCGGTCTCGGGCATAATATGGGTGTCTGCTATTATGGCAAAGCTGAACAAAGGGGTTTTCGCCGGTCCGGCCGTATTCTGGAATTCCCGGAGGTCAGACACCTTCGTAAACCGCCTGAATTCGGGTGAAGAATTGATCGGCATCTTGCCCGACACTCGGCGCACCCACACCCGAAGCTTTCCAACCGCCAAATGGCATGTTTTCATCCGGAAACGTGCCATGATTAACGTGGATCATGCCGGCTTCTATTTCTTCTTCAAATTGCCGAAGGGCCTGAATATCTGTGCCAAAAACCGAAGCCGTCAAGCCGTATTCAGGGGCGTTGGCCCGTTTGATGGCGTCGTTGATATTCGAATAAAATTCCAGCCCGAGAACCGGGCCGAAGACTTCTTCGAAATTGATCTTTGATTGCGGGTCGATAACCTCGACCAATGTCGGCTCAAAGAAATACCCGCCACCCGGTCGGTCTGCAACCGAACCGCCTGTCAGCACGTTTGTTTCCGTTGGGTCGAGGTCTTTGACGAATGTACAGACCCTGTCGAACTGGGCGCGGTTTGACAGCGCCGCAAGCGTGGCGCCAGCTTCAGCACCAGCCCCTGGGCGCAGGGCGGAGATACGGGAAATCAGGCCAGCGGTTGCTGCATTGCGCAGGTTTTCGTGGACCAGCACGCGGCTGATTGCCGTGCAACGCTGTCCGCCATTGGCAAACGCAGCCCGCACGACATGATCCAGGGCATCCTCCAGATCGAACGGATCATGCAGAATAGCAGGGTTTTTCCCGCCCAATTCCAGAGAGACCTCTTTGAGGCCCTCAGCCGCCAACGCCATAACCTTTTTGCCGGTGTCGGTAGAGCCAGTAAAGGTAACGGCGTCCACGTCAACGCTGGTGATTGCGGCACCGGCCACCTGAGCACCCCCCAGAACAACTAGAACCAACCCTTCGGGCAAAGTTTCGCGCGCGGCTTCTTGCAACAACAGGGCTGTGCCCGGCGCATCACTTGCGGGTTTCACCAGAATGGCATTACCAAAAACCAAAGCCGGAACAATTTTTCGCATCGGTGTCAGGACAGGGAAATTCCAAGGTGTGATGGCTAAAACCACGCCTCGCGGGCGTTTGACGCGCATGGCGCGCATGTTCGGGCGCGCCGAAGCCATGATTGTTCCCGTGGATTCCAGACAGCGGCCCAGCATCCATCGCGCTTCGACCAGCGATTTGGTAACTTCCCCCAGTGCTTCTCCCTGAAGCTTGCCTTGTTCAAGCACCATACGTTCTGCCAAGGCTTCACGGCGGGCCTGAACCGCATCCAGAAACGCCGCAATCTGCGTGTGACGGGCGCGTCCGTCAAGACGTCCCCATGCTTTCTGTGCAACCCGCGATGCCCTCGTCATTTCGACAAGTTCAGCAGGCGTTGTTGCTGCCCCTGACCAGACAAGTTCAGTGGGATTTGCAGGATTGAATACGCGTATTTCAGTCATTTTGATGCTCCAGGGCAAGGCGCCTCACAAGCGCGCCGCGCGCGTTAGGTTAAATAGTCTGCGATGTTTTCGTGCCCGCCAATCAGCGATTCGATAGTGTCTTTGTCAAGCGGTGGCCAGGTTGGCGGGACTTCAGGGACTTGCGGCAGCCGCAGGCGCCCTTTGGTCTCATCAACGCCGTCGGCCCGGACAAACCGCGCTTCATCCCCGATCCGCGCCACATAGTCCCATCGGTCAGCAGGCCCCGGTGCAGTCTTGATGAAGTTTCGCTGTTTTTGGCTTTCGCGAACGGCACTATCCAGCAGCGTCGGGTCCCATCCCTGAGAAGAAATATCCCGAAGCGCATTTAGTGTTTCGCAAATGGCCGGATCGTCGGCAAGGTTGATCAGTTCATCACGATCATTGTCTAAATCAAATAGTAAATCAGGATGCCCATGGGTGCGGATATATTTATAACGACCTTTGCGGACCATGCGGCAGGGCACGCAAGGGCCTATGGCAAGGTAATCCGATATCGCAACGCGGGTGGCGTCTTCGGTGCTGCCGTGGACCAAAGGCATCAAACTCTTGCCCGCCAGACCAGCCTGATAAATATTTTCGACCCCTGCCAAATCCAGAAATGTTGGCAACAGATCAACCAGCGAGGTGGTCGCCTGCACGCGCTTGCCCCGGGGGCTATAAGGAAAGCGGGCTATTAACGGCACATGCACGGACCATTCCCAAAAGGCCTGCTTGAACCACATGCCGCGTTCCCCCAGCATTTCGCCGTGATCCGAGGTGAACACGACGACCGTGTCTTCGGCTAAACCGGTTTTATCTAACGTGTCCAGTATGCGCCCGATCTTGTCGTCGATATACGAAATCATCCCATAATAGGCATGGCGCGCATCGCGAAGATGATCGCCGGTGATCTTGTGACGATGCCGCCCGTGGGCAAAGAACAGTGCCTTGGAATGATAGTCCAGCGCCTCAAACGGCACAGCCCCGACAGATGGCAGGTCTATCTGGTCGGGATCATAACGGTCCCAGTGTTCTTGTGAAACGGTGAATGGCGTATGCGGGCTGGTAAACGAGACAAGTTGGAAAAACGGTCGATTTCTGTCTTCACGTGCGCGATTGAAAAGGCTTTGAATCGCGCAATGTTCAACCTCGTCATCATAATCCTCCTGCATCGTTCGGATGGAGGGGCCAGCCTCGACCACGCCGTTCAGGGCCGTGCCTGAAGGTACAAAAGACGGGCCGGCATCCCAGTCGGCGATCCATTGAAAATTGGCTGGGTAAACATCCGTCACACTGCGCTCGTCAAAGCCGTGCAGCTGATCAGGGCCGATGAAATGCATTTTGCCGCAAAGTTCAGTCCAATATCCCGCATGTCGTAAATAGTGGGCCATTGTCGGGGTCGAACTGGGCAGTTCGTTGGCGTTGTCATAGACACCGATGTCTGGCGATAATTTGCCAGTCAACATTGAGGCCCGGCTGGGCACACAAAGCGGGTTGTTGGAATAAGCGTTTTCAAAAACCACGCCTTCAGCCGCCAGACGATCCAGGTTCGGCGTTTTGCACACTTTATTGCCATAAAGGCGCAACGCGTGGGCGGCCAATTGATCGGCCATAATCAAAACGATATTTGGCGCCTTGGTCATTTGAGCATCTCCTCGGGCGATTGCGCATTTCGCACAGCGCGGCCAGCCAATATCATGCGCGCGCCCTTTTCACCAATCATCAGGGTTGGCGCATTGGTATTGGCCGCGGTGATTTTCGGCATGGCCGAGGCATCAATGACCCGCAGATTTTCCACTCCGTTGACCCGCAATTCGGGATCAAGAACAGCCGTCGCGTCATTACCCATTCGGCAGGTTCCGGTCGGATGGAAAACTGTACCGCCCATATTTTGAACCGCATTCAGAATTTCAGCGTTGGTTTTGGCTTCTGCACCAATGATCATTTCTTTGTCCCACAATTCGCGGAACGCGGGTTGGTCGTGGATTTCGCGCAGCAGCTTGACGCCCGCAACCATAGTCAGTCGATCATGCGGGTCCGACAGATAGTTCGGCGCGATAAGAGGATCTGCAAACGGGTCTGCGGATTTGATTTGCACCTGACCGCGCGACCGAGGATGACATTGCCAGAAGGACGCTGTGAAGCCGGAATATTTGTGCAAAGGCATGCCCGGCTTATCGACCGACAGTGGCATGACATTAAACTGAATATCCGGGCGGCCGGGTTCGGAAAGGCCGGTTGACGCACCGCCACCGACTTGGCCCGCACCAACTGTCAGCGGGCCTTTGCCTGCCAGCATCCATTCCAACCCCATCTGAGCCAGTTTTATTGGATTGCGCACATCGTCATTCAGTGACCACTTTTTGGTCAGCCTCAGAAGCAGCCGGATTTGATAGTGGTCTTGCAAATTCGCCCCCACTTCCGGCGCATCAGCGACAACGTCGATGCCGTGGCTTTGTAACAGGTCCGCAGGCCCAACACCTGAAAGCTGCAGGATTTGTGGGGACTGTATGGTCCCGGCAGATAAGATGACCTCGCTTTCGGCATTGGCTGAATGGCGCTGCCCGTTTGCAGCCCATTCAACTCCAACGGTGCGGGTGCCCTGAAACAGAACCCGCGTGACATGGACGCCGGTCAAAAGGGTCAGGTTCGGCCGGGACAGAGCCGGTCTGAGGAACGCAACGGCCGCACTGGCCCGCAACCTGCGCCCGATGCTGAGCTGATAGGAACCGACGCCCATTGTTGTTGCGCCGTTAAAGTCCGGATTATGTGGCAACCCGTATTCCTGTGCGGCCGCAATCCAGGCGTCACAGGCTGGGTTACGGTTGCGCAGATCGGAAACTGTTAATTCGCCGTCGCGCCCATGCCAGCAATCCTCGCCGCCCGCATAGCGTTCAATACGTTTGAAATGCGGCAGTGCGGCGTCCCAGGACCACCCTTCGGCGCCAAGAGATTGCCAATCGTCAAAATCTTCGTGCTGTCCCCGGATATAAATCAACCCATTGATTGAACTTGATCCACCAACGATCCGTCCGCGTGGCCAGGCGATGCCGCGATGGCCGTCACCCTGGGATGGTTCGGTTGGGAAAACGCGCGAAAACTTTGGATCATATATCGTGCGGAAATACCCGACCGGAAGCTTTAACCAAGGGTTGCGATCCGGTCCGCCTGCCTCAAGCAGCAGGACGCGGCAATCGGGGTTTTCAGACAGGCGGTTCGCTAGCACTGACCCGGCTGACCCTGATCCGACGATAATATAATCATAGCCTTGGGTCTTCACGCTGAAATCTCCAACTGTCTGGCCCGCGATATGTCTTGATGTGCCGCAGCGGCCAGGGCGGCGCCCGCTTCCAAAAAGTGCTGGCAGTCACGCATCGTTCCCACCATTTGGCTCGAGATCAAATCGCGTAAACAATTCGGCCGGCGCATCTGCCTCGCGCATCAGGGCAATCATGGCCGCGACCAGTTCAGCTTCTTTTAAGGGGGCCTTTATAGGCGTTTCTTGCCTTGGATCTTTCTCAAGATCATAAAGCCTTGAGACGGTATCGGCATAGTTCATACCCTGTACCTCCACAGGTTCGCCGTCATCATCTGTTTGTGGTTTGAGTCGCAGAACCGACGCACCTTTGGTGAAAGAAAACGGGTCGGCAAGGGTTGCGCCGACCAAATCAGAGATCGGCATCCGGGACGTCATGCGTGTGGGCATAAGGGTGTATTCATACAGCCCGTCTGCGGTCAGACTTTCCGGGTAACGATGATACACATGTCGCCCGTCGGTGACATTGCAGGCCGCCCCGAAATAGCCGAAAATGACGGCATCACGAACGGGCGCGTCCTGTTTCAGCATGGGTATCAGCGATTTTCCCGTCACATCCGGAGGTATGTCGTGATCATACAGCGACAGAATGGTCGGCATGATATCGGTTGTTTGCGTCAGCGAGGCCCGTCGGGTTCCGCCTTCGTGGGCATAATCCGGATGGTAGATCATCAGCGGAATATGAGCGATTTCGTCGTAAACCGGCATTCGGTTTTTGGACCACCAATCGTGTTCACCCAGCAGAAATCCATGATCTGTTGTCAGGATCAGACACGTATCGCTCCACATGTCGTGTTCATCAAAAAAATCCAGCAAGCGCCCGAAATATTCATCGCACATGGTGGTCAGCGCAGCATAATTTGCGCGCAACTCGGCGATTTCCTCAGGAGATTCCTCTACCTGCTTGTATAGCGGCCAATCAAGGATCGGCCCATCGTAAGACGTCGGGTACATGTCGCTAAATCGTGGCGGAGCGTGGAACGGCTCATGCGGATCAAAACATTCCAGCTGCAATAACCAGTTGTCTTCGGTGTGGTTTTTTTCAAGAAACTCCTGGCCTAATACGAATGTTTGCGGGCCGCTATAATCTTGTTCTTCGCCCATATACTGACGATTGATCATGTTGTTTACACGGTGATGCTGGATCGGATGATAGTCTTTTTTCAGCTCATCCAGATCGGCATTCACGTGGGCTTTCCAGCGATCAATGGCTTGACCTCGGACCAGTTCCCACGAGGAATAGCGTTGATGATAGGTTGCCCCACCATCGGCAAAATAATGATGATGGTCGGTGACAATATGGCTGTAGGTTCCGGCCTTTTTCAAAAGTTCGGGAAATGAATCGTCAAAGGGTTCCAGTGGCCCCCAACTGCGATGAAGGAAATTCAGCCGACCAGTGTGCAGGTCGCGCCGGGCAGGAATGCATGGAAGCGAACCGACGTAATGATTGTCAAAGGTCACTGCGCGTTCGGAAAAGCGTTTAAAGTTGGGCGTTTTAACATAGGTGCCCCCGTAACATTCCATTGCTTTGCGATTCAACGAATCCAAAAGGACAAAGACAGTTTTCATTTCAATAAACCCAGACAAAATGGGTTGCATAACAACCTGCGCAACCCATTATTATTTTCACGCTCAGTTGGCTGTGCGCGCTACGAATTCCTCGATGTCAGGCACGCTTGCCTCGCGATAGTACCGCAGCGCACCGGGGTGCAATGGAGCGTTGAATCCACCCAGAATGCTGTTTTTAGACACCCGCTTCCAGGCTGGGTGGACCGTTGCCATATGGTCCAGATTTTCCATCACGGTTTTCGTTGCCTGATACACGATTTCCTCTGGCACATCCGCATGGATCAGCAGGACATTTCCCAGCCGGTAAGAGGGAATCGCTTCGGGTTGGTCAGCATAGGTGTTTGCCGGCAAATCACCCGCAGAATAGGCCGGGAACTTTTTGCGGATCGCTTCTGAGATGTCTGTTGGAATCGGCAGGAAGCGAATGTCTTGCGATGCCTTCAACTTGATGATCGGCGGCAAAGGAATAGACCCGTTCCACATGAATGCGTCAATCTGCCCATCCGTCAGCATGTCAACCATTGCAGGAAGTTTAACCCGGAAATCCTTGAAGTCCTTGCCAGGCACCAAGCCCGCCGCATCCAACAAAATTTCAGCATCTAACATCGAGGTGCCACCCGGTTGGCCCATGCCGACACGTTTTCCTTTCAGGTCGGACAGTTTCTGAATATCTGAACCGGCAAGCACCACGACATGTTGCACAATCGGTGCAATAGACATCCAGCTCAGGATTTGGCCGGGCTTGACGCCAGCATAGTCGCCCTCGGCTTTATAGGCCTCATAGGCAAGTTTGGAGTTCGAAAATCCAGCTTCGATATCGCCGTTCAGCATCAGGCGAACGTTGGCGACATAGCCTTTTGTGCCCTCGGCCGTCATCCGAACGCCTCTGACGTTGCGGTTAACAAGGTCAGAAATGCCAGCCGCCCATTGATAGGCTGTGTTGCCCACAGGGTTGGACCCTATTGAAATTTGCACGTCCTGCGCCAACGCAGGTTGAGCCATCGCTGACAGGCCTAGCAGTGCTGCCGTTATAACTGATTTGAATTGTTTCATTTTTCCCTCCCACAGAGAACTGGTTAACCGGAACCGATTTCCGGATTTGATCAGGGCGTTCCTACCCCAGAAGTGTTCAAAGAAATTGCCTTTTGCCGTGCCCAGATCGCCAAAATGCAGGCAATGCCAATCAAGTTGGTTAGATGCCCCGGCATTATTAGCAGCAAGGCCCCGACGAAAAGAAGCGTGCGCATGACCCAACCGGCAGGGCCAAAAAACCATGCCTGTAGTGAGCAAGCCAGAATAACGGTTCCTATGATCGCGCTGACAACCGGCATGATAAGAGTCGAAATCTCGCCGATGCCCAACAACCTTGGATCAAAGACAAAGAAGTAAGGGATCAGAAAGGCAACCATTCCGTATTTCACCGCAACCAGCGCGATGCGCATCGGATTTTCCCCAGACAGTGCCGCTGCGGCAAATGCGGCCAGCGCCACAGGTGGAGTGATCGCGGACAACATGGCAGAATAAAAAACGAACATATGTGCAGCCAGCGGGTTCACGCCCAGATTTATCAGTGCGGGTGCAGCCAATGTGGCGACCAGAATGTAAGCCGCTGCCGTGGGCAACCCCATACCCAAAATCAATGATGCCACCATCGTTAGAATTAGGGCTGCCAATAGGCTGCCACCCGAAAAGGTCACGATAAGCGAGCTGAATTTCAGCCCTATGCCAGTCAAGGTAACGACGGCAATAATGATGCCCGCTGTCGCTGTCGCCATAGCCACCGGAAGTACGGCCTCGGCAGCAGCGCGACATGTTTGCACAAACTTGATCGGCGTCAGCCATGTTGTCCGCCTCAGGCAGGACAGCAAGGCCAGTGTGCAAATCGCCGCCAAAGACGCGTACATGACCGAATAGCCGTTAAGGAGGAAACCAACGAAGGCAGGTATGGCGATCAGCACATGACCGCCTTCCAAAAGTGCGGCCCGTGCCGATGGCAGCTCTGATTTCTGCATCGGTTGCAACTTGTTGCGAACGGCTTCCAAATGCACGGCAGAAAAGACGGCAACATAAAACAAAGTTGCCGGAATGATCGCGGCTGTGGCGATATCCGTATAAGGTCTTTCGATGATATCGGCCATCAGAAAGGCCGCGGCCCCCATGATCGGCGGCATCAATTGACCACCGGTCGAGGCCACTGCCTCAATCGCCGCAGCGACATGAGGGCGATAGCCTCCCCGCTTCATCAAGGGAATGGAAATCGTGCCCGTCGTCAAAACATTGGCGACCGCTGTTCCCGATATCATGCCCATCAGGCTGCTGCCCACAACCGCCGCTTTTGCGGGCCCGCCACGCGAGCGTCCGGTTGCAGACACTGCGATATCCATTAGAACCTTGGATGCACCCGTGCTTTCAAGCAAAGCTCCAAGGATCACAATCAGGATGACAAAGGTTGCACTGACCCCAAGTGGCGTGCCAAAAACTCCGTCAGCGCCCAGGAAAACCTGGGACATAACGCGTTTGATCCCGTAACCACGATGGGCAATATCTCCCCAAAGGTAGTTGCCCCAAAAAGCGTAGGCCAAAAACGCCAGCGCTAGAATAACCATTGACCAGCCGATTGTGCGCCGGGTTGCGTCCAAGAGAATAATAAGCATTGCCGCCGCGACCCAGATTTCCACATCGGTAATCGCCCCATAGCGCGAGACGACAGCATCATAGAAAATTGCCTGATACAAAGCGGCAGACATTCCTGCGATCCCAAAGCCAATTAGGATAAGTGCCTTCCAACCCATGTTCTCGCTGCGAATAGCCGTGATATAAACCAGGCCAAGCGCCAATGCTAAATGGGTGCCGCGCTGGATCACGTCCGGGAAGACGCCAAAGGCAGCAGTGTATATGCTGAAACCGACCAGAAGAACCGACAGAGCCGCTATCAGCCACGTATATTTCTGAGTGTTTAAGGTCATAGAACCAAAGCCTGTGTTGCGGTTGGATCAGAAGCCACGCTTGTGGGCGAGGACTCGATCAAAGGCCAAAGGTTGAGGGACGGCGAATAAAAATGCGATGACAAAGCCAGCCCTGCGGCCGCTGTTGCGGGTTGCAGGATGTCGTGTGAATGGGCGGTGAATATTTCAGCGGTCACTCCGGCTTCACGCAATTGTTCAGTAAAGGCTTTGCTGTAGTCTGCGTTCCGGCCCAGAGGTCCGGTCAAAACAACGACTTTGGGATCGTTCAGCAGGATTGCGCCAGCACTGTGAAAGCCAAGCGCTGTTCCAGCTTCGTACAATGCATCTTTCGCAACAGCTTTGGTGCTTTGCAAAACCCTACGCAAGTGTTCGCCATCGTTTACCGCCTGTGCAAGCTTTCCCCCGGAACCTGAATTAAGACCCAGACTCTCCAGCACTGCTTGGCCCGAAGCGACTGTTGTCAGGCAGCCACGTTTGCCACAAACGCAGGTTTTCCCGTCCAGTTTTGCCGGAATATGCCCGATTTGCCCCGCCTGATTGCGGTCGCCCAAAAGCAATTCCCCTCCGCCGATAACCGCTCCGCCCAGGCCTATGGCCGCACGAATTAGAATCAGATCCCGAATGCCCTTGCAGCAGCCAATTCGTGCCTCGGCGACTGCGATCGTCCGATTCACGTTATCAATAGCAACCGGCATATCGAAACGTTGCTGCAAGCTTTGTTTGACATTAAATCTTGGCCACCCAAGGTAAGGCGAATGTGCCAGGATTTCGCCTGACTCGTCAAAATAGCCGGCAATAGCCGCCCCAAGCCCCAACACGCGCTGTTTGTGGTCCACATGTTCATCAATCAACCGATGTGCCGCAGCGGCGATTTCATCAAGCGTGCTTGACGGTTTTGACAAATCAGACAGTGAAACGTCTTCTTGCGCGATAACCCTGCCGGAAAGGTCGCTGAGTGCGACACCTGTGTTGAATGCCAAAACGCTGAGACCCAGTACGTAACCGCCGGATGCCTCAATCTGCAGCCCCATCCGCTTGCGCCCACGCCCCTTGCCATCAAGCAAACCAGTTTCAGACAATACACCAGCAAGAATCAACTCTTGCGCGATGCGCGTCACCGCAGGGTTTGTCAATCCGGTCAATTCAGCGAGCCGCGTCCGGTCTATTCCGGGACTTTCAAGCGCAAATTTCAGAACCGCCGCCCGGTTTCTTGGGCGGGCATTCTCGCCGGGAACGGGCTTCGTAGGACCTCTCATGGCTATCCGATAGATTATTTTTTAATTTCTGTAAATAACTATTAATTGAGTTGTATAGGTTCACGTCTTTTGAGACTCATGCGGCATCGGCCTGATTGGTTCGAAGGTACTCCATCGGTGTCCTACCTTTCAATGCGTGATGAGGCCTGAATTT
>ERZ889078.1178-NODE-1178-length-21378-cov-21.588566_pt1 | contig 21378 bp, 16 predicted proteins | sample MGYA00521266_ERZ889078 | MGnify/ENA primary metagenome ERZ889078 (study PRJEB32303, sample SAMEA104408618) | aquatic metagenome | biome: Brackish water; feature: Pelagic; material: water | place: Baltic Sea | collected 2014-06-16T06:34:00 | depth 76,534 m ...
AAACTATAATCTTTTATTGTGCTGACGTAAAACGCCAAAAAAAGGTACATTAACAAAGTGCCTGAGAGGTTTTTGCATTTCAATAGACTTAAAGCGGTTCCAAAACTTTTTTTCATTTTAATATTCATCAAATCAACGCTATACATTTCGTCTAACGTAAGGTGCGTTAGAAAACCTATGAGCCATGAGAGGCTTAAATATAAACTGTTTACATGATAAGGAAGCGTTAAAGCCAATTCATAGACGATGATGCTTGTGACGAACGCGAAGGGTATGGAGTGGATTATGCCTCTATGTATCATCAAAGAGGACAACAAAGTTAAAAACATGTAATTGAGCACCAAGGAGATTAAAATAATTGATATTGACAGTGTTTCAAACGACGCGTGAAAATGGCTTAAAAAATAGATCTGATTTATTGAAGCTTTATAAATGAAAAATAAGGGTATCGAAAAATACATGATTAGTTTCAAAAATTGAAATGGCTTTGAAGTTTTTAAATCTATATCGGGAAACATGCTTGCGACGATTCCTAAGAAAGTCATTAAAGACAACGTCAAAACGTTTACGTTCTCTATATGATTTAAAGATATTGTCGCTACTACGGTTACTAAAATTCCTACTGTTATATGCGTGTTAAAATTTGCCATTTGAAACCTTTGTTAGTGCTTGTGGCGTAAGCGATCCATCCAAACTTATGCGTTGAGTTTGTCTTTTATAAAATTACTTATCTTCTCGTTGCGTCGCTCAATTTTTTTATAGTTTACGTTTTCCAAGTCCTCTAAAACGCTAGAGAGTTTGTTCTTGTCGTAGTCGCGTATTATCGGGACGTTCAAACTTTCGAACAACTCGTTGAAGTGCTCTATGTAATCTTCCCTTTGAACGTAAATCGGTTTTGAGCCAGACGCCAAAGACTCCAAGACGGCTTGCGGGGAGGACGTTATCAAAATCTCGCTACTTTTTATCATCTCGTCATACTCTTCAAATTCAAAATAATTGGCAAATTTTTCTTTTAACGCGTCTTCGTAATCCAAAAAGTAATAAAACCCGATTTGCAAACTAGGCTTTAAGTCCTCAACGAAATCCAAACGTTTTTCCAAATCTTTCTCATAATCGTCGTCGCCAAAAAAGTAAGACAATTTTACGTTCTTCTCAAACTCTCCAAAATATTTGTCGTCCACGGCGTAAGCGTTACAGATTTTTTCACCTTCCAAATAAGGAGAGATTAAAAACTCTTTGCCCTCTTGCTTGTCATCCGGACTATCGCTCACTCGTATGAAAGTGGAGAAAAAATTTCTCATGTCCTCGAGCATAATGGGATTCGCTTCTTCGGAGTCAAAGATCAACTGGTCTCCATGATGGGCGATTTGAGGGATGTTTCTCACCACGTCGAGTCCAACGCAATTAGAGACTCCAAAATCTCTGGCAATTTGCGCGATTCTAAAGTCTGAGGTCAAAAGAGTAATCTCCATGTCCCCCAAAGCGCGAATGATTGTCGTCGCTCTGCGAAACCTGTCAAGTCCTATGCGATGACCCGTGTGCACGTAGTAAAACGTTCTCATGAAGATTGGTCCTTGTTTTTCTTCGCCATTCTGATGTAAATGTGAAGTATCTCGATGGCCGCCGGCGTGATTCCGCTGATGTTCATGGCGGCTTGAAGCGTCGGAGGCGTAAACGCTTCGAGTTTTTCAACTATCTCTTTGCTGAGTCCGCTGATGCTTCTAAAGTCAAAACCCTCTGGAATCGCGACTTTAAGGTACTTTTTCATTCTCTCTATCTCTTCGCTTTGCTTGTCGATGTAACGGGCGTATTTGCCCTCGACCAAAATCTCTTCTCTAATGTAATCGTCAAACTTCTCTAGTTCTGGCACGATTCGTATCATTTTCTCTACGTCGAAACTCTTGCGAGCGACGAGTTGTTGCGCCGTTGAAACGTCTTTTAGCGGTTGTTCGTCCATAGACTCAAGCAAGGCGTTAAACTCTTTGTTTGGCGTAAACTTCGTATCTTCCAAAAGTTGCGCGCCGTACTCGATCTGCTCTTTTTTTAGTTTGATTTTTTCGTAAAGCTCATCGCTCACGAGTCCAAGCTCATGACCGTAAGCTCCAAGTCTCGTATCGGCCGACTCCTCGCGTAAAAGAAGACGATATTCCGCGCGAGACGTAAACATTCTATAAGGCTCGTTTGTCCCTTTCGTCACCAAATCGTCAATCAAAACGCCGATGTAAGCCTCGTCGCGTCTAAGAATCAGTGGCTCTTTTCCTTGGAGAGAGAGTCCCGCGTTTATGCCCGCCATGATTCCCTGAGCCGCCGCTTCTTCGTAACCGGTGGTTCCGTTTATCTGTCCTGCGAGGTACAATCCGCTGATTTTTTTCGTCTCTAGCGTGTGTTTAAGCTCGCGAGGGTCCACAAAATCGTACTCTATGGCGTAACCGTAACGAACTATTTTCGCGTTTTGCATTCCCTCGACGGACTCTATCATTTGGCGTTGCACTTCGGGAGGCAAAGAGGTGCTCATGCCGTTGATGTAGTACTCCGTGGCGTCCGCCGTCTGTGGTTCCAAAAAGAGATGGTGTCTCTCTTTGTCCGCGAATTTGCTTATCTTGTCTTCGATGCTTGGACAGTATCGTGGGCTTTTTCCGGCTATTTGACCTGTAAAAAGCGGGGCTCTGTAGAAGTTGCTCTCGATGATGTCATGCGTGTTTTGATTTGTGTACGCGATGAAACATGGGAGCTGTTTTTTAGTTTCGCGAAACTCTTTTCTATCCGTTCTAAAACTAAACGGACTGGGATTTTCATCGCCGCCCTGCTCTTGCATCACTGAAAAATCGATGCTTGTCGCGTCGATTCTAGCGCATGTTCCGGTTTTAAGTCTTCCCATTTCCAAGCCGCAATCGTCTTTCAAAGAAGCGCTAAGACTCACGCTTCTTTGCTCGCCAAAACGCCCGCCTTCTTGTTGCACTTCGCCAATGTGAATGATGCCATTGAGAAACGTTCCGCTCGTTATGATGACTTTTTTGGCTCTGTATTCGTTAAAAAGATTCGTTTTCACGCCAAGAACGGTCGCGTCTTCAATGATTAAAGAGTCGACCATCTCTTGAGCGAGGTCTAAGTTTGGAGCGTTGAGAACCACGTTTCTAGCGATGACGCGGTATCTATCCATGTCGATTTGAGCGCGACTTCCACGAACCGCCGGACCTTTCGTGTGGTTGAGTATGCGAAATTGTATCCCCGCTTCATCGGTGATAAGCCCCATTTGCCCGCCAAGAGCGTCAAGCTCACGAACCAAATGCCCTTTGGCAAGCCCGCCAACGGCTGGATTGCATGACGTCGCTCCCACGTTTTCCGCAAGCATTGAAATCATTAAAGTGTTGTTTCCCATTCTAGCCGAAGCAAGCGCGGCTTCAACGCCGGCGTGACCGCCACCCACTACTATTACATCATAATTCATTATTGTTCCATTAAAAAAGGTATATTTTTGCTATTATAGCAGTTAGTTAAAGTATATATATTTAAACAATATTAATTTCAAAAAAAATTAATCTATAATTATTTAAAATTCGACTGAGAGACATAATAAAAATTTATCCAAAGGAAATTAAAACAATGTCTGACATTCGTAAGCGAGCCGAAGCAAAAATCAATTCAAAAAACGCTCAAACCTCTCGGCGTCTACAAAAACTTTCTTTTGATGAAATTCAAAAAACGCTCCATGAACTTGAAGTGCATCAGATTGAACTAGAGATGCAAAACGAAGAGATTCTTAGAATACATGAAGAGCTTGATAAAACAAAAAAACGCTATTTTAATTTCTACGAAATGGCTCCCGTTAGTTATTGCGCCTTAAATCAAGACGGACTCATTCAAGAGGTAAATCTTGCGACTTCAGGCTTGCTAGGCGTTCCTAGAAACAAATTACTCAAGCAGTCTCTCACTAAGTTTATACTCCCAGAGTACCAAGACGTATATTATATGTATCGAAAAAAGTTGATGACTTCGGATGAACGCCAAGAGTGCGAGTTACAAATGACAAAAGCGGATAAAACGCCTTTTTGGGCTCATATTAGCGCAATCGGAGAAACAAACTCGCAACCTCTACTGCTTTTGATCATAAGCGACGTTAGCGAACGCAAAAAATTTGAAGAGAAACTAGAACTCTCCGCAAGCGTTTTCAACAACGCCGGCGAAGCGATTATGATTACGAATCTCGATGGATTTATAAAAGACGTTAATGGAGCTTTTACAAGAATTACGGGATACGAGAAAGAAGAAATCGTTGGAAACAGACCAAGTTTTCTAAACTCCGGGCAACAGAGCCAAGAGTTTTACAGAATGATGTGGAAAACGCTAAGAGAGGAAGGGGCATGGAGAGGCGAAATTTGGAACAAGCGAAAAGACGGTCGCTTATACGCCGAGATGCTTATCATAAACACGGTATACGACTATCATGGAAGACCAACGCATTTCGTCGCGCTTTTTTCCGACGTAACCGGTATAAAAGAGTATGAAAATTCCTTAAAAAACTTAGTTCATTTTGACCAATTAACGCAACTGCCAAACCGCATACTGCTGAGCGATCGTCTGCAAAACGGCATGATTCAGATAAAACGCAACAAGCAAAACTTGGCGGTCGTCTTTTTAGACCTTGACGGCTTTAAAGAAGTCAATGACGCTTACGGGCATGACGCCGGAGATAAGCTACTCGTCACTTTGGCAAAAGAGATGAAACTAGCGCTGCGAGAAGGAGACACTCTCTCGCGCATTGGCGGAGATGAGTTTGTCGCTGTGCTCTTTGACCTTGTCGAAATTTCGGACGCTTTGCCAATAATCATTCGACTGCTTGAAGCTACCTCTAGCAAGGTGGAAATTTATGACGAATGGATACAAGTTTCCGCTAGTCTTGGCGTGACTTTTTACCCACAAGCCGAGACGGTGAACGCCGACTTGCTTTTGCGCCAAGCCGATCAAGCGATGTATCAAGCGAAACTCTCTGGAAAAAACCGTTATCATTTTTTCAATACGCAAGAAAACAATCTTATTCGCGAGCGTTTTGAAGGGATAGAACAAGTTCGCCGAGCGTTAAAAAATGAAGAATTTATACTCCATTATCAACCAAAAGTTAACATGCGCACGGGAGAAGTGGTTGGCGCGGAGGCGTTAATCCGCTGGTTGCATCCAGTAAAAGGAGTTGTTCCTCCTTTGGAGTTCTTACCGGCGATTGAAGGGCACGCCTTATCGATTGACGTAGGCGAGTGGGTTATCCGCACCGCGTTGTCACAAATTAAATCATTGCAAGACCAAGGCGTAAACATGACGATAAGCGTCAATATTGGGGCGCACCAGTTATTGGAAAAGGGTTTCGTAAATTACATAGAAAGCGCCTTATCGCAATGTCCAACGGTAAAACCAAATATGTTGGAGTTGGAGGTGCTTGAAACAAGTAGGCTTGAAAATATTAAAATAGCTAAAGAGACGATGAACGCCTGCAAAGAGTTAGGCGTTACTTTCGCTTTAGACGATTTTGGAACAGGCTACTCTTCACTTGTTTATCTTAAACAATTACCGATAAAACAAATAAAAATAGACCAAAGTTTTGTGCGAAACATGCTTAACGACCCAAACGATTTGAGCATATTGGAGGGAATCATAAGTCTAGGAGAAGCTTTTAATCGAACCATTATCGCCGAGGGCGTTGAAACGTCGCAACATGCCACAATCTTGTTGGGTCTGGGTTGCGAACTTGGACAAGGCTATGAAATCGCTCGTCCGATGCCAGCGGAAAAATTCACTACTTGGCTAAAAGAGTACAAGCCAAACGCCTTATGGCAAAATCAAGCTTTATTTGACGTCAATCAAAAACAACTTCTCTTTATAAAAGTGCAGCATAGAGCTTGGATAGAAAATATAAAAGCGCTTTTAAATCAAGAAGAGAACGCGCATAGCAATGGTTTGAATGAGTGCACGTTTGGAAAATGGTTGAAAAAAAGCGGTAGGGAATATTTAGGCGCCATGTATGAAGCGACTAATTTAAAACATGAGCGTATTCACGTTTTTGCCGATAAACTATTGGCTTTACACAGTAATGGAAATAATGAGGAAGCCTTAGCGGGGCTTAACGAACTCTATAGCTTGCGCGACGAACTAATCTCGAAGTTGCCTATCTTGGAGTACAAAAATATATAATTTTTTTAATTAGTAACATTACTACCCATTTGGAACCTCGAATAAATTCGAGGTTCCAAGGAAATGGATATATTTGTTTTTTGGATAGAAATTTACAATTTCAATATTTTTACAACCTAAAGTATAAGAAATAATGATATTATTTCGCCTATGAATAGTATTTTAAAATTTTTTGTCGTATATATGTATATGGTTGTTTTGACCTCGATTTTTAGCTTTTACTTCACATTGGAAGATAAGTATGAAAATGATTTGCTATTGACTCAGAAGCAGTTACATGGCATTGAGTACCTAAATATTTTATATCAACTCAGGGTAAGCGTCAAAAACTACAAAAGTTATGTGGAGCTTGATGAAAAGACGCAACTCGTATATGATGAGCAACTAAAAATTATTTCTAACATAGATATGATATACGATGTTCAAAACGAGTGTCCGCCCCTCAAAAACGCCTCTTTTAATGAGAAAATGGAAAATTTAAAAAAATTTAAATTAAGCGATGACGACTATTATGATTTAATTGATTTTATAAATCATGAATATTACAGAGTCGGCGACGTTGCAAATTTATTATTTGAACGCTCGCGAAAGTTATACTTTTTAAATACTTTGGCGACTCACTACTTACCTAAATATTTAGCGACTCTTTTAAGCGCATATGGCGTTATTGAAGAAGTGAACCATAAAGGGCATGTGAATAAAGAGAAAATAAACAGATTTATCGAACAAAACAAATTCCTAGAGTTGAGAGCGGAAAAAATTTTTGATATTATCGAATTTTTAGACCCTTATGAGGATGCGGCGACTCTTAAACGATTGATTTCTAATATACGCAATGAACTTAAAGATTTGCCTAAAGACGCAAAAACTCTCCTTAGCCCGCAGAGCAACGTTTCAAACGCGCGATATATAAATACGACTGATAAAATTTTAGAAGAGACCTCTAAATTAAACGCAAACGTTATGGATATTTTAGAATTAGCCTATTTGGAAAGAGAAAGAGAATTAACTAATAAAATATTTTACAACAGACTTTTGTTCGTATTTATTTTCTTCTTGATTAGCGCTCTATTCGTCTATTTTAGAATTGTATTCACTTCAAAAAAGAAACAAGAAAGCGAACTTAGAGGACTTGCCCTCAGCTTAAATAAATTAATCATTTTTTCTAAAACAAATAAACAAGGGCGCATTGTGCAGGTCAGCGAAGGATTTACTCAGTTATGCGGATATTCCAAAGATGAGCTGCTTAGTCGAACGCATTCGCTCTTAAAGCATGAGAATACCGATCCTTCCCTCTATGCGAATATGTGGAAAACCATAGCGGCCAAAAAACAATGGGAAGGCGAACTTCAAAATGTCCGTAAAGATGGTTCATCCTACTGGGTAAACTTAAAAATTCAACCAGAGTTCGATTCCATAGGCGATATTTCAGGCTACGTAGCTTATCGAATCGACATAACGCGCCAAAAAGAACTGGAATTGGAAAAACAAAAGACGATTGAGAGAATGAATATTTTAATCGCGCAAAACAACAAAACCAATTGAAGTCGCTAAACTCCACACCGCTTTGCTAAAATCAATAAGCAAAGCAAAAAAAGCTCTAAGCTATTCGTCATTTTTATGATTATTATGTTTTTTTAATATATTAATTTAAATCGAATTTTATCATTTTTGAGTATCATATGAAGAAATATAAAGGTTTTAAGATGAGCGAAGATTTATTTAAAGATTATGTTCCTGAAATTTTAGTTTATGATCCCAAGGTCGATGGCGGCTTTGAATACAAGGCTCGCGCGGAACATCTGGACGTAAAAGATTATCTACTAGGAAAAATACGTAGAGCAAAAGCAAAAGTCAAAGGCGGCAGAGCTCTTTTTAGACAACCAATTCGCACTGAAAATGAGGAATAAATGATACAAAAAGCAAACAAGGCGTACAACGACAAAGATTTTAAAACAGCGCATGAACTCTTCACGATTTTAGCGGAGCAAGGCGACGCGGACGCCCAAACTTCTTTGGGTTACATGTACCAAACCGCTCAAGGTTGCGAGAAAAACGAAGCGAAAACTTTAGAGCTTTACACAAAAGCGGCGGAAGCTAAACAACCTTACGCGCTTTTTAACCTAGCGATTCTTTATGAAAATGGCGTCGGCGGCGTCGAACATGACCAGTTCAAAGCGCACGAGTTGCACATGGAAGCGGCGCAAAGAGAAGTCCCTCCCGCCATGTATGAAGTGGCTCTGATGCTCGAGCGCGGTTTGGGCTGCGTTCAGAACTATTCCGAAGCGGCTTTTTGGTATGAAGAGGGAGCCAAAAGAGGTCACTTGGAATGTTTCAACAACCTTGGCGTTTTATACAAAGAGGGTCATGGAGTCCTACAAGACGACGCGAGATGTTTTATATGTTTCAAAAAAGCCGCCGATGGCAACTTGGCGCAAGGACTTTATAACCTCGGTCTTTTGTACGACCAAGGAATAGGCTGTGAAATGGACAACGACAAAGCGTTGGACTTATGCCGAAAAGCCGCGTACAACGGTCATGAGCAGGCGAAAAACATCATCAAAAGTCTTCAAGAAGATGGAAAAATAGTTTTTTAACCATCTCACTTCGCTCGCGCAACCATAATCCCCGCCATCACGATAAGCGTTATTCCAAAAGTCGTGACGAGGGATGGCAAAGAGTCGCCGAGAGTGAAACCCACCAAGATTGAAAACCCAATGTTTGAGTAACTCACCGCTCCGACGATTCCCGCTTTCGTTTCTCCGTAAGCCTTCGTCATGAGAAGTTGCGAGATCGTCGCTAAAACTCCCATGGCGATTACGTAGACCCATACGACGCCTTTGGGCATAACGAACTCGCCCAACATGAAATCCAACTCCGGCATGTTTAAATATGGCGAAATTAAAAAGAGTATTATCGGCCCGACGGTTCCCGTAAGCGCGAAAGAGAGGACTATCGCGCGAGTGTCGTAGTAACTTTTGAGCTCTCTCACCGAAGTGTAAGCCAAAGCCGCCCCCACTCCGCTGAAAATCCCCAAAACGTCATACTTTGAAAATCCAACGCCTGTCGGTTGCGTGATGAAAAGTATCCCTACAAAACCCATAAAAACCGCTAGCCAAGCCCTTGAAGATAATTTTTCACCTAAAAAAAACCAAGCGAAGACGGCTGTAAAGATTGGCGAAGTTTTTGAGTAAGTTATAGCGTCGCCGAGTGGTATGTTCGCTATGTTGTAGAAAAAGGCCAAAAGCGCCGCGAAGCCTATAAAACCGCGAAAAAAGAGCAAAAACGGTTTGCCTCCGACATGTCTCATAGGCTTTTTCAAAACCGCCAATCCAATCAAAAAAACCCCGGCGACGTTTCTAAAAAAAACGACTTCAAGAGATGGCATGCTCTCGCTCGCCACTTTCGCGAAGGCGCCCATGATGGCGAATGTGAAAGACGCCATAAGCATGTATCTTACGCCCTTGTTCAAATTAAACGCCTAAAACCGCGTTTATGGAGTACTTCATGTCGGCGTCGAGAGTGTCCATGCTTTTGAGCATCCATCTGAGATAACCGGCGTCTTCCCTCGCCACCTCTTCGAGATCTTTGCCCTTGTGTTTTCCAAATCTAAACGTTTTCACAAGGATGGGAGTGTTCGTCAAGTCCACCATCTTCTCAACTGGATTTTCAGCTGGAAACTTCTCGCTCACGAGCGCTTTTAGTTTTGAGAGAAGCAGTTTGAGCACGAGAACGTCACCGATGGCGTCATGGGCTTTTATCACGACGCCAAGCGTTTTGGCCTCATTTTCCTCCTCTTTGTAAAGTTCCATTTTGTAACGAAAGTACTGAAGTCTGTGAGCCTCTTCGTCGGGCAAAATATGTTTGGCGACTCTCAGAGTGTCTATCACTTTCATCCGCGTCTCAAACCCTTCTTTCTCAAGCATGCCCAAATCAAACGGCGCGTTGTGAATTATCATATAGTTCTCGTTCGTGTTGAGCTCTTGAAGCCTTTTAAACGCCCTCGTCTCCACGCAAGCGGGTTTGCCCTCAATCAACTCCGGAGTAATCCCATGCACCTCCATCGCCCCAAAACTGATGGGAACTTCCGAAGAGTTGAACTCGTTGTAAACTTCTATCTCTGGGGCGCCCAAGACTACGTACCCGAGTTGTATCACCCTGTCCTTTTCACCCGTTCCCGTTGTTTCCGTGTCTAAAATTATATATTTTTTCGCCATGTTCATTCCTACCTTTTACTTTCATAATTTACTTTAAAATCGCTAAACGAGTTTGCTTGTACCTTGACGCTAAACGTAACTAAATTTCCCTTAGTAAATTTATATTTTTGTTTTGTCTCTATTTTTGAGCCTCTGTTGTTGTTAAACGGCGCCAAAAGTTCCACCGTTTTTTCTTCATCGCTAGAGTTTTGAACTTTATACTCCACGTCGACGTCAAAGTTGTTTTTGTCGTCGTTTCTCTTGAGAACGGTTTGCGTCACTTTAAGGTCAAAGTTTTTGCCAAGTTTGAGTTCTATGGGAGTGTTTTTTGGAGTGTGGTTGATACTGGTTTCGCCTAGAAGCATGGAAACGTTTTGTAGTTTCGAGTACGTTCTCACGACGCCTTTTGGCAGGGGAACGTCAAGTGCTTGAACGATTGCGTATTGGCTTACGTCCGTTTGAATCTCGCCGTTCATGTAGAGTGGATTCGCCAACGTGGCGCTGTACTTTCTGCTTACGTCAAGCGAATTTTCGCTTATGAATTTTAGCTCCGTTTTTTCTTGATTGGCAAGGTTGACTTTAAAGGGGATTGCGTAAAGATGATAGCCCTCGTAAGAGCGTTCTTCCACCTCGACCGAATCCGCCATCGCTTTCATGTATCTCGCCTCGGGACGCGGCCGTTCGCCATTGGCTCTGTTAACGTCTCCCGCCAAAACGTAAAGCTGGGTCTCTTTAAAGGCCTTTCCGGAGTTGTTGTTTACGCTAATCCAACCGCTCAAATTCGCTTTGTTTGCATCAAGATTGAGCACGTAGTCGCTTTTCCAAGTTATGTTTTTTATGATGTAATCCATCTTCATGTTTGTTTCATAAGCCGACGCGCTTTTTATGTTCCAAACGAGAGAGGGTTTTGTGATCAACTCCTCGGGTATGGTTTGAAAAACGACGTCTTTCGCCTCGGCGGACATAATGGCGCCATTCGAAGATTTGACCAAACAAGTGGCGTTTTCATAAGAGAGCAACTCCACGTCCTCTTTGCCGAGCTTCACCGTCTTGCCGATGTGGGCGTCCAAAAGTTTTTGTCTAGTCAATTTGTCGTAGCGATACTGTTGCGAGTAGACAATCACGTCTTTTGGCAGTTCGACGTTTACCGAATCCGTCTCTATCGTGCTCGCGACTCCCTTGTAGAGTATGGAAGCGTCGCTAGGACTAAGAGAGAGTTTTCGCTCTTCATGAACAAGCCCTATGTTAGAGTTGTAAACTATGAGCGAATTGCTCGTCGGTTTTTCACTTAGCGTCGACGCGTCAAGCGCGCTTATCAATCCTAAAGAGGCGATTAATGCCAAAGTTATCTTCTTCATGCGAAATCCTTTTGTTTGAATATGATACACTTATATAAAAAATAAAAGGTAAAACTTTGATAACCTCGCCCATCGCTTATCTTTTCACGCTCGCGTTCGTCGGAACGTTTTTTCATCTCTTGGAGAGTAAAACAAAGTTTAAAGTTTTTAAATTCGTTCCGGCGGTCGTGATGATATACGCTTTTAGCATGTTTCTCGCTAGCGTTGGCGCCTTTGCCTCAAACGAGGAGATTAACGCCGTCTATAAACTTACAAAAACGAACCTGCTTCCCGCCATGCTCTTTCTCATGCTTTTGCAAGTCGATTTTAGACACTTTTTCAAGCTTGGCAAGAAGCTTCTCATCGCTTACGTTTTAGCGGTTTTTTCCATCGCTTTGGCTTTTATGGCGGTGGCTCTTTTGTTTGACTTTGACAAAAACATGTCCGCCGCGTTTGGAGCGTTGGCGGGCTCATGGATGGGCGGAACCGCAAACATGATAGCCGTCGGTTCCGCGCTTCGCGTAAGCGAAGACGCCTTCGCTTACGCTCTCGTGGTCGATAGCGTCAACTACACGATATGGGTCATGACGCTTCTCTTTTTGGTTCCTTTTGCCAAACTCTTTAACGCATGGACGAAAAGCGATGAAAACATGGCGTATCTAAGCGACATAGGCTGCGCTTGTAGCATGGGGGCGAAACGCTACTGGCTTCTCATAGCTTTGGCGCTCGGAGTCTCTTTGGGGTCTCAACTTTTGGCCTCGTACGTCTCTTTCATCAACAACTCGACGACCATGGTGCTTTTGGCGTCCCTCTTTGGAGCGCTTGGCTCGTTCACAAGGCTAAAAGAGCTCAACGGCTCAAGCGAAGTCGCGACCACCATGCTATACGTCATCATCGCCCTCATAGGTTCAAAAGCCCTCATCGAGAGTTTTAGCGGTCTTGGCGTTTACGTCTTGGCCGGTTTTATCATTTTACTCATTCACGCGCTCATCATGGTCATTGGCGCAAAAATCTTCAAACTAGATTTGTTTAGCGTCGCCGTCGCGTCGCTCTCAAACATAGGCGGAGTGGCGTCCGCCCCAATCCTCGCGGCGACTTACGACAAGTCACTCGTAAGCGTTGGCGTTTTGATGGCGATCATGGGTTACTTGATCGGCACTTTTGGAGGTCTTCTCGTGGGGAACGTTTTACTAACGTTCTAAGAAATTTATATCTAACTGACGTATTACTTTCCACGAGAAAGTCTCTCTTTTGGATATAATTCTTTCAACGAAACAAACTTCTCGCAATGTATTTATTATGTTTGAAAGTTTGACAACCGAAGGAAAAAAATGATCTATTCTATTACAACGCAAACGCCGCTACAAACGGTAAAAGACGCAATCAACTCAAACGCGAAAGAGTATGGTTTTGGAGTTTTAGGCTCTTATGAATTTAAAAAAATTTTAGACTCAAAAGGTTTCTCTTTGGAAAAAGACGTCACGGTTTACGAAGTGTGCAATCCCAAAGGCGGACATGACGCTCTTAGTCAGATTCCTGAAATATCGGCGTTTTTGCCTTGTCGCCTATCTGTTTTTGAAGATGGCGAAAACACGACAATCTCCACCATTGACATCTCAGTGATACTGGGTTGCGTAAACGCGAACCCTCAACTCCAAGGACACATGAACGCCATATACGAGAATCTCGTTAAGTTGATGCGCTCTCTGTAGTGAAAATCACAAAAATCACGACCACCATAAAGGTCATCGCGCTAAAAACTCCTTTCATCACCGCTCTCAGACGCGTGGAGAACGTTGAGTTCGTTCGAGTTGAAGTTTCTTGCGACAACGCTATGAGGGCGTTTGGCGAAGCTCCTGCGACTATGGCGATTACCGGTGAAAATTTGCAAATAATTCTCTCTTGCATAAACTCTCTCAAAAAAGAGCTTATTTCAAAAACCCCTCATGAAGCGCTCATTGTTTTGCACGACTCCAAAATAGGAAGTAGTTCAAAAGCCGCTCTGGACATGGCTCTGATGAGTTTAATGGCGAAAGAGAAAAAGGTGCCCCTTTACGAGTATCTCGGCGCCAAATCTAAAACAAAACTTCAAACGGACGTCACCATCAGTTTAAATAGCGTTGATAAGATGCTCCATGACGCGCAAGAAGCTTGTGAGAGTGGCATGAACGTTTTAAAAGTGAAACTTGGTTCAGACATCGCTCACGCCATAGAAGTCACTAAAACGCTATCTACGCGACTCCCTCAGGCAAAACTTCTCATAGACGCCAATCAGGCTTGGAGTTTGAAAGATTCCCTTTTATTTATCGACGCCATGAGTGAAACGGAGATAGAACTCATCGAACAACCTGTAAAAGCGAGTGATTTAAACGCTCTCAAATCGATTGCCAACGCCACTCGGATTCCAATCTTAGCCGACGAGTCCGCTTTTAATTTAGAAGACGTCAAAAGAGTGCTCGACTCAAAAAGCGCGGACATGATAAACGTCAAGCTTATGAAGTGTGGAGGTTTAAGTAAAGCGGTGGAGATTTTGGAGTACGCAAGAGAGAAAAACGTGAAGTGCATGCTTGGTTCGATGCTAGAAGGTCCCATCTCCATAAACGCGGCCATTTCCTTGGCTATGGCGTACGTGGACGTCATAAAGTACGTGGACTTGGATAGTCCGCTACTTTACAAAACTCCTAGCGAAGAGCTGGAGTTTTGTTTTGATGGTTCCTTTATAGCCTAATAAAGACCAAATCTTCCATCGTTTCGTTTGTATAAAACGCGCGTTTTTCCTTCGTTGTCTAAAAAGATTTCAAATAGTTTTCCGCTCTCTTTGATGTTGTTTAAAACGTCTTCGACTTCAAGAGGCTTGTAGAGTTCAAGCTCTACTGGAACTATCTCGTCTTCCATGGCTTCCGCTTCTAATTTAACGTCGACGATTTGCGCTTTAGCTTCATTCATGCCGACTTTATGGTGTGACGTGTCGCGGTCATGCATGCGACGCATGGCTTTTTGAGCTCTTGAAGTGGCGACGTCGATCGCGGCGTATAAATCGGTGTCGTTTTGACTAATTACAATAGAGTTTTTGTGAGCGAGATTGATGACAAACTCAACAACCGAGTGATCTTTGCCTTTTTTTGTTTGCGCCGAAGCGACAACGTTTACAGAGATAATGTCCATGTTAAATTTGTTTAATGTTTCGATAGAAGAAGTCATATGCGCTTTCATAGCGTCAGTAAGTTCTACGTTTCTACCAGTTAGAGATATATTCATAATAAAATCCTTTTGTAACTTAAATGTCATAAATTATAGCGTTAAAAGGTTAAGGTTTTATATTTTCTATATATTTTTTGTAAAATCTTATATCTTCCGTGGTATTGGTTTGAGTTTTGTCCACAGACACGGTGACGTCTATGATTGCGGTGTCTTGTTGTAAGTCCGAATCAGTGATAAAGTTGTTCGCGGCAACCCCATCAACGCATCCATTGCTCGTCACGTATTTGATAGCGACGCTAACATCATAAAAGGCGTCTTGTCCGAGTATATTGAAACCGCTCTCTCCGCAATGCGTCGCGTTATTGTCGATTTTGTACATGGCGTACTCTCTAGCGGAGTCTGCTAACATCTCTATTTGTTCGTATAAATACATATCTAAATTTCTTTTAGTCGTTTGGGTGGTCATCGCTATGGACAGAGCCATAATCGTGCCTACTATCACCAAAACCGCTATCGCCATTATCATAGCCATGCCGGCTCTTTTTTGACGCGTCATAATATTGTTTTTTCCTTACATGTAAGAAACTCTTGTTCTGGTAAATCTTTAAGTTTGGTATTGATGGAACATACTTTTATCGTCATGACGCCTTTGCGTTGTTTTTTCTTAAAGTCGGAGACTTCTTCCATGATACGAAACTTTTTTGTAGTCGCGTCCGTATATTTTTCACCTTTCCATGGTTGATAATCATAGTAAAACCATAACTCTTGCGTCGCATTGTCAAAGACTATCGCGTTTGCCGTCCATGAGAGTTGGTAACTGTTATAGATATTATTTTTAACGTCTATGTTTAAAAAATCAACGCCTGTAACGTTTGAAGCAAATTGAGTTAAAGCCGTTCCCGCTTTGATTGGTTTCATGGAATTGCTAAAGTCGGTAAACGCCACTCCATCCCAGCCCCAACTATCTTTTGAACTGTCGCTTCCTATGAAAAAAATGGCCGCGTCGCTTATGCTCGCGTTAGTGTCGGAGAGGAATAAAATCAACTCGTTTATCTGAGTCTTATTACTTTCTGGAGAATCAAGTTGGGCGCCTGATGCGGACTTGGAGTAGATTCCACTCCAAGCGCCATTTCGAAAACCCTCTGCGTCGTAAGCGATCCACTCGAGGACGTCGTATCCCGAACTAGTAAAGCCTTCTAAAAGTTCGTAATCTGAAAAAGTGGCTACATTTCGCACGACTACCGAACTTTTAATCCTATACTGCAATCTTTTGGCTATAAACTCTATCGCCGTCGCGCTTTGATTTTGGTATTTGTTTTGTATTTTCGTTGAGATGAAACTTCTATACGCTTGCGCCAAAAATTCCGTTCCAAACTTCCCTATGATGCCCATGACGACTATGACGAAGACAAGCTCTATCATGGTAAACGCGTTTTTATTTCTCATGCCAGTCCTAATAATTAAATTTATACGCTGAGAAACTAGCCAACAAAACGGCGCTCTCATTAAAAATCTTAGTGGTTACTTTCTTGATGTCCGCGCTGGTTTCGCCATTAAAAGTCGCGTTTGGAGTTACTTCCAACGTGTACTTTTGATTGAACTTGTAATTTACCAATCCTATGTCCGAAGAGACGTCCTTCTGCGTTGTCTGAACAATATTGTCAACTGCCGCAAAACTATTTTCGCCAACCGCCGATTTCGTTAAAACTATCGCTTTAAATATCGCTTCTTGAGTCTCTAAATTTCCCGCCACTCCTGAGGAAGTCACCTGCGTCATCATAGGCAAAGAGATGACCGATATAGCTATGATGACGATGGCGAAAATCAGTTCTATAAGAGTGAAGGCTCGTCTAAATCTTACCACCATGATTTGTTCTCATTTACGTTTAGCGTATTTGAGCGAGTCACGTTAACGTCGGAAGTACTTTTACCAGAACCCACGTATCCACCCGAGTCTTTGTAAAACTCAAGTATAAACTCATTTTTTTGCGCGCCCGCGTTATACTTGTCGTAAAGCAACCAAGAGGAGGCGTTGTTTTCCATCGTGGTAAGGTAAGGATAACCGCCGCCAGTGTATTTCACCGTCATTTTGTCAGGATGATTCCCTGTTGGTTGGTTTGCGTTCAAAATTTCAACGTCACCTGATAATTTTTTCTCTTGAACGTTTGAAGCGTTGCCATCCGTAGACGCATGTTGCGTGTTTATAAACCATCTTGGGTCGTCGTTAAAAGTTGATAGGGTTCCATCGGGAAGCAACGCGTTTGGACACCCAACGGCGTCGCAATACGCTTCATAGTAGATGAACGCGTCATGATTGGAAGCTGTAGCGTCGTCTATAAACTTTTGTCTTGGCGCGTTTGTGCGACCGTAAATAAAAGTAACGTTTTGATCGGGCTTTACTCCGCCAACAACCGTAGCGGTTGCGCCAGTTGAAGAGGCATATAAAGAAGAAGCGTTAATGTCGACGCTAGAACCATTTATCACAAATGGATTGATAGCGACGCTAGAATCTCTAACGTAGTTAAATGTAAGATTTGCCGAAGCGTTGGTATCCGAATAATTAATTGTTTTGGTTCCAGCGCCAAATCCTAACTTTTGCGTTGTGGTTATTTCACTTTTATGTTCAGTCATGGCTCCAATAACGGGAAGAGTAAAAGTCATATTTACGGGATTTTCCCAGCTAGCCGAATCAAAGTTGCTTGTTTTGCCGTCTTTGGCGTTTCTAGCTTCAATCGTCACGTCAAAGCCTGATGAAATGTTTAAATCGTTTGAAAGATACGTAAAAGTTGACGCTTTATTGTTTTGAAGATGCGCGTTAGTAAGAGTAAAATGGTCAGGAATAAACGTCGCGTTTACGTCACCGCAAACATAAGCTCCATTTGCGCTACAATCGGCCGAAGTGTCAGCATTGTTAATATCCACCGCCGCCCATGTCGTATCTTGTAGTTGAATATTTACCTTGCCAACTTCATCAAAATTTATACCGACAATGTTTGTAGCCAAGCCGTTTATCACGTTAAAAGGGGTACTTGCAAACTGCAGAGTTCCATTAAGACCAAGATCAATGGGATATAGCGTTTGCGTGAGCGTTAGCACGCTAGAGTCAACGTTAATAAGATTGTAATCGCCCGTTTGGCTTGTAGTGCCATACTGCGCCGCAATCAATGATAAATTATAATCCTTAGCTGATGTGAGGAGTTCCATATCTTCTCCCGCTGGAGCCGATAAAATAAATTTCTCAGGACGAATCGCGAAAAAGTCGCGTGAACACGCGTATTTTTGCGTTCCCGTTAAATCATATCCGATTTTAAACGAGGCGTTTTTTGTCGCCAGATTGATATTGGCGATAGTGACGTCTTTTGACGAAGCGTTAAGAGTAAAAATTTGCGGCGTGTTTATCGCTATGGCGTTATCACACAAAAGTTGATTGCCGGCGTCGTCTCCCGCTATATAAACTGGAGTTTGTATGATGGAGACGTTCACATCCGCGTTATACGCTTTAAGCGTGACATTGTCACTATCAAGCGATAATATCTTGACCATGAAGTCCCTCTTACTCACCTGCGTTGAGAGCGCGTTCAATGGGTCTGTTCCATCAATGGGATCGCTAGCTCCAGTAAAAGACGTGGAGACGACATTAAACGCCCCAGCGACGCCGCTTACCCCAAGTACCGTGTTGACGTCTTTGCATACCCCTATGTTAAAAGGAGACTCATCTCCAAAACGTAAACCCAGAAGAGGGTTTTCATAAGAGACTTTATAGATATTGTTGATAGTAACGTCACCCGCGCTCAATAGTTTGGTTTGAAAGGACACATATGCTTTTTGAGAGTCTACACCTGTCGTATTTGGGAGTAATTGTCCACCAGCAGTAGAAGAAGCGCCCGTACCAACCCGCCATTTTGTAGAGTTGGCGGCCGTAAAATAATCAATCGTATCGTCAGCGGTAGCGTCTGTTTTTGAGCTATACGAGCTATATCCAATATTCTTCATATTAAAAGTATCTGGAACATATTGAAGATTTTGGCTATCAAGATCCACCGTTATTTCAACCTTATCGGCAATTTCGAGATTGCCGTCGGCGGCGTCTTTTTTCATATTTGAAATCCATGTAGAGACGACAATCGTGTCGCCAACGCTAGGACTCGTCAGTTGCTGTCCATTTATATCTAAAAACTCTTGTCTATAGCAAACACGGGGTTCATAAAGTTCCGTGGTAAACGCGACCATGCTTGGGTAATAAGCGTCTTGACTTGAAGTTAGCGTAATCGTAGCGCTCTGTTGAGAGTTTTGAAGAATTTCTAAACCACTTGAGCCAACGTCATGGTTTTGAATGTCTATTCCCGAGTTGTTTGTTAAACTTGGATTTGCGAGAAAACCACTTGTGGAGGAGTTAAAAGCGTTAGTTTTGTTAATATAAGTGCCATCTAACGCTAACGTGTCTCCCGTATATTGTATATCGCCCTCTCCAGCAAAGATAGAGAGAGTCGAAGCAATTTCACCACTTGTGGGGGCTAAAAAGCCAGTTACTTCTATTTCAACTTTCTTGTAGGCGCTTGAGGAAGAGACTCGTTTGTAACCATCAAAAACTGAAATATTCTTGAGCGTCTCCGTGCTCGTAGGCGAGTCGTCTTGGTAAATCACCGCTAAAGTCCATGCGCCATAATAACCTAAGTTACTATGGCGCCCCTCTCTAGCTTTAATGTTTGCTCCCGTGAACCAGCCATTTGCCTCGGCGCCTGTGAGACCAACCAACTCTTTGACGTCGCCATAAGTCGCATAAGTGTATTGATTGTTCGAGTACTCAAATATGTCAGTTTGGTCTATCGGAACTTCAAAGCTTGTTGCATCAGGCATTGTTAATTTCATAGGAGAGCCATCTAGCGCGGCGAGCGTGTCTGCCTTGTTTTTCGCTAAAAATCCTTGCGTGTAAAAACCTGCCCAAACAATTTTTGCCGCTGCTGGAATACCCAAAAGTTGCGCTTGAGAAGAGTTGTTATAAGTACTACTTACGCTATCCGTATCGACAAAGCTAAGATTTAAACTGTTGTTTGATTTGGTTGTCGCTTGACAAGTCGACTTGCCATTTTTCCAACATAAAACGGTATTTCCTATAACTTTTAGATTTCCTTTTATGTTCCTCGTCGTAACTGGATTTCGAATGGTAAACTCTCTTTGACCATCCGTAACGATATTAACGTCACAACTACCAAAATCCGCTTGAGTGTTTAAACTAACCGCGTCATATTCAAATTTTTGGTTATTCTCCATGGTAATGTCTTGTTGAGCGGTAACGCCACCTTTCCAACCATCTGTGTTATTTGAATTTCCACTTAAAATAAACTGTTTTTCCGTATAAAAGAAAGCGGTAACGTCATACTGCCCACTACTAGACGTAAAGACGATGTCTCCTTTGGAAAATATTAGAAGATTAGAAGCGTCTCCACCGTTGTTTATGGTGATTGGCGCGCCTGAGAAAGTTAAGCCTTTATTTAAAAATATTTTAACCTGTCCATTCACTTCAACAATCATGTTGCTTCCACCATGAAGCCACTCATCTATATAATAATCACCCTCATTAAAGACGTACCTTACATAATCACCATCTGTAGTAAGCTTGTTGATCTTCATGTATTTTCTAGTGGAATCGCTATAAACGCCTGTTGGATTAAACGTTATATCCGTATAATTTTGGCTATTTTGCGCGTCAGCGGCTGTTAAAATACCCTCTTCGCTTGAACTTATAACAGCTCCATCATCCATTGTTTTTGTCGTTGTTTGCGATGAAGCGTAAAATGGAACAACATATTTCTCATACACTGGGTCCGCTTTTGTACATGGAGAGCCATCACATGTAACTTTACCATCGGAGAGCACGGGATTTATTGTTGTTGCGACGATGTTGTCAACGTTAATCACAGTCGTGCCACTATTTGCGCTTGTGAGGTCTAAGGTTTGGTACGTGGCTAACGCGCTTGGAAACAAACCACATTGAGTGGCTGGCGTTTGTATTTCGAGAGTATCACAAACACTTATAACGCCTTGATAAATCGCGTTGCCTTTTTTATACGTAGCTTGAAGAGCGCCACTCGTACTAAACATATCCATAAAACTAGAGCCATCATATACGCTCACCGAATGAGTTTCATTTGCGCCGACGACGCCCACGTCAAACGTCCAACCACCATTGCTAAACATCGTCACTGGACCCATGGTGTTGCCTGAACTATCTTCTTGACAATTTTCACCCTGATTGCCATCGTCTACTGAACAAGCGTCTAAAGAGCCAAAACTGAAAAGACTTGAGGTGGGAAGATAGACGATGACGTCTGTTAGACTTTCCGAGCTTATAACTGGCGTCGTCGTTTTACATACCTTATTTGGGAATGTTCCAGTACACTCTTCCGTAGCTTGTATGTAACACATGTCATCCACATTATTTATGATAGTTGACGTAGTTCCCC